>ENA-OOZS01000011-OOZS01000011.1-human-gut-metagenome-genome-assembly--contig:-NODE-11-length-32596-cov-4.484220_pt1 | contig 32596 bp, 27 predicted proteins | sample MGYA00241191_ERZ501405 | MGnify/ENA primary metagenome ERZ501405 (study PRJEB25962, sample SAMEA2042917) | human gut metagenome | biome: human gut; feature: human-associated habitat; material: faeces...
AAAGACCCATACTTTCCGCGCCTACTATCCGTACAACGCAGCGGGAGGCACCCTCGCAGCCACGACCGATGCCACGGCGCAGCAGAACCAGCCTGCCATCGACTTCCTCTTTGCTTCAGGAGCCACGGGAGACAAAAACAGCCCGGTGGTGAGCTTTACCGACAAAACCTACAAAGGCGGTGAAGACAACTCCTTCCACCACCGCATGAGCCAGATAACCCTTACCTTCGAGGCGGGCGACGGCGTGAATTTCAGCGTGGTCAAGCCTGAACGTTACACGCTGGACGGATTGTTACTCACCGGTACGTTCAACACGGCCGACGGTATTGCCACCGCAGACAACGGGGCACAGACCGGAGAACTGACCATGAATCTGGCAGACGGCAATCTCACGTCATCGGTCATCCTCTTCCCGCAGACAGTTGCATCCCTGCCGTTGGTTGTGAATTACAAAGGTCAGGAATATCCTGCCACACTCACCATGCCCGATGGCGCACTGCTGGCGGGCAACAACTACACCTATACTGTCAAGGTGAGCAACAAAGTCCTTGAAGTCAGCGAAGCCACCATTGCAAAGTGGAACGATATAGACGGTGGAGAAGTGGATGCTGACCTGTAAGATATTAATAATTAATTGATTAGAATGAAGAATTATGAGACATAGATTATTTATCCCCGCAGCCACCGCGCTGCTGTTCGCCCTCGCCGCCTGCACACAGGACGAACTGGCTGACGACAACCGTCTGCCCGAAGGTGAATATCCCGTAGTCATCCGTGCCACCGGACTGTCCGTAGAGGCAACGCCGCAGGCAGCCCCATCCACCCGTGCCACCGTGGACGGCGACTGGCAGGGCGTACAGACCGTGGCACTCAAGATGGGCGACGCGGTAAAGGAATACACCGTAACGGCTACGGATGCCGACGGATACAAGAGCGCCACGCTCTCACGCGAGAACGACCCGTACTACTGGACCAGCCGCGACCCGATTACCGTATCGGCATGGTGGCCCTTCAACAATGCCGACATCACACAGATGCCTGCCGTGAAGGTTGCCGAAGACCAAAGCAAACTGGCTGACTTCCAGAACAGCGACTTCATCTCTGCTGAGAACCGGAAAGTGGAATTTAACAACCCGACTCTTGAATTTACCCACCGCACGGCACGCGTGGCCATCGAACTGAAGCCCGGTACGGGATTCACGAGCGTGGACGGTGCCACGGTGAGCCTCGTGAGCCTGTCCACCGATAACGAAAACCCGACCGCCATCCAGACCTACCACGCAAGCGGCAACAGCTACGAGGCACTGACCGCCCCGCAGACCGTTGCGAAAGGCGAGCCGTTCATCCGCGTGGAACTCGGCGGCGGAACCTTCTACTTCCGCCCGAAGAACGACGTCGTATTAGAGGCGGGCAACCGCTATAAATATACCGTCAAGGTGAACGCCACCGGCCTGACGCTGGCAGGCTGTGAAATCGGCAAATGGGACGACGGCGGCGGCGAGAGCGGCGCAGCCGAGGATTTGGGCTACAACTACGACACCACCACCAAGACCTACACGGTCTATAACGCAGACGGCCTGCTGGCATGGAACGAAGCTGCACAAAAAGACCAATCGATAAATTGTACCCTCTCCGCCGACATCAACATGGCGGGTAAGGAATGGACACGGATAGACATATGGCCAGGTTACTCCGGCATCTTTAATGGGCAAGGGCACAGCATTACGGGATTAAGCTTATCAGCAAGTTGTACTGAGCTTTTTGGTATATTAAATGAAGATGGAGTGATAAAGAACCTACAACTCGTAGATGTGAATCTGTATGGCAATAGTGGAGGAGCAGCTGGAATAGTGTCTCAAAATAATGGTCAAATCATTGCCTGCTCCGTGACGGGAAAAATTTCCGCATATAGTACAACTTGTGGTATAGCCAATTCAAATTATGGCAGTATCATCGCTTGCTGGTTCGACGGCACATTGAAAGAGAATGAATGTGGAGCTATAGTAGATTATAACTACAGTACTATAACTTCCTGTTATTGGGGAGGCAATGCCGGGCAAGGAGTATATCATAATCAAGGAGGAACGGTAGATGTTACGAAGGTGGACGGCGTGATCGTGAAATGGCAGACAGCCGTGGGTGGCATGAACGCCGCCCTCACCGACAACGACTACCAGTGGGCACTCGGCACCGACGGCCTGCCCGTACTGCAAAAGAAACAATAACAACCCCTAAACAACACGCATCATGAAACGAACAACCATCCATATATCCGCAGCCCTCGCCCTGCTGCTCGGCTTTACCGCCTGCACGCAGGACGAAGCGGGCTTCCTGCCGGAAGGGGCGGAAGGCACACCCATCGTCTTCACCGCCACGGGACTGAACCCCGACGCGACCGCCACCGCCGGCACCCGTGCCCCCGTGGACGGGAACTGGGAGGGCGTGCAGAGCGTGGCAGTCAGGATGGACGGCACGGTGAAGGCATACAATGTGACGCCCTCCACCTCCGACAACACCGGCGCCACGCTGACCTCCACCGACCCGCACTACTGGACCAACCACGATGACATCACCGTCACGGCGTGGTGGCCCTACACCGCTGGCGAGACAACCCCGCCTGCCGTGAAGGTAGCTGCCGACCAAAGTGCCCGGAAGGACTTCGAGGGCAGCGACCTCATCGTGGCCGATGAACAGACGGTGAACTACGGCAACCCCACACTCCGCTTCACCCACCGCACGGCACGGGTGACCGTCGTTCTGACGGACTACACCGAGGGGCTGAAGTCCGTGTCGCTGACGGGCCTCTCCACCGAGAATGGCAACCCGGCTGTAATCGCCCCGCATGACAAGGGCGGCGACACCTACACCGCCCTCGTCGCCCCGCAGACGGTGGCGGCGGGCACAGCCTTCATCACCTGCGCCTTCACCAACGGCAAAAGCTTCGCCTATAAGATGCAGAGCGATACCCACTGGCAGGCGGGCGAGGAATATACCTACACTGTCTCCCTCGCTGCGGCAAAAGACCCGGGATACACCGTATCTGAGGACGGCAAGACCTACGAGGTCTACAACGCCGAGGGTCTGAAGAACCTCGCCAAGCTGGTGAACAACGGAGCGATTGACATCAACATCACCCTCACCGCCGACATCACCCTGACGGGGGAATGGACACCGATAGGCATAGACGATAAACATCAATACATTGGCACCTTCGACGGAGGCAACCATACCATATCGGGGCTGACCGTTACGGGAAGTGACGAATATGCGGGGCTGTTCGGCTACATCGGCAAAGATGGCGGCACGGTGAAGAACGTGGTGCTGGAGAATGTGCAGATAACAAGCGATTACCAGTATGGCTATGTCGGCGGCGTGGCAGGATATAGCCGGGGCAACATTGAAAACTGCTCGGTGTCGGGCAGTGTCAGCAGTCGCTGTACCGCAGGCGGCGTGGTGGGCCAGCAATTTGGCGGTTCCATCACCCTATGCGGCTCCTCGGCCACAGTGAAGGGAACGGGCGAAGTCGGCGGCGTGGCAGGTAAAACGGATAATAGTGCCACCCTGACAGCCTGCTATGCCACAGGAAACGTGACCTTTGAAAGAGCCTCCACAATCAACACCTTCGCCGGCGGCGTGGTGGGATCTAACGGAACCGGCAGCATTCTCACCGCCTGCTATGCCACGGGCAACGTGACCGGTACAGGCACTGGAACCGGCTCTTGTTATGTAGGCGGCGTAACGGGAGACAATGCTTCGGGCACCCTGACCGCCTGCTACCATGCTACAGGGACTGTCAGCGGTCCAGATGGAGCCACAGGCGGCGTAACGGGTCGAAACTATACATCACTCGGTGCCCCTGTCATCACCGCCTGCTACTGGGGAGACAACGGTCAGGAACAAGGCATAGGCTATAATCAGGCGGGCACCATCGGCGGAACCGAGCAGGTGACGGACGGTAACTGGCAGAATGCCGCTAACGCCATGAACGCCGCATTGAACGCTGAAAGTTGGCGATACACATTTGAACCCGGCAATTCATTACCTCTATTGGTGCAGAATCCATAAAAAGGCAGCCCAAAAGTTTGGCTGATTGGATATAAAATAGTAAATTGTAGGCATTTATGATACGCAAGATACTGACAACTTACGCTGCACGGCTGGATGAATATCTGGCCCGCTCACACCGGCAGCCCGAAGGGGTGGCCGAGGTCGGGCTGATAGGCTCTGCCGGCGAGCAATGCCCCAACAAGCTGGTGGTCTCTCTCGTTAATCTGGAACGGGAAGCCAGCGGCGACGGCGGCTATATGCAGCGTGCCGCAACCGGCTATGCCGGCAGACGTCAGCCGCTGCTGCTGAACATGCACATCATGATGGCGGCAGTATATGAAGACAAACGGTATGCCGAGGCGTTGTCAGTATTGTCCGATGCACTCACTTTCGTTCAGTCGCTGCCCCGGTTCGAGGTCGGCAATGAAAGTTATACTTTGGAACTGGTTCCCATGTCCACTACGGATCTGCACAACATCTGGACGACCATGGGAGGGCAGTATTACCCTTCGTTCATCTGCAAGGTTCGCGGACTGACAGTGGATTCCGCCGAAATCATGTCCGGCAGCAGCATGGCAGGAACTACGGATGTGAAAACATAAATATAATCAAAAGTTAGATATATGGGCACTTATCGACCGTTATACAGCCTTCGTGTGGAGCACGACTACTATGACAATCTTGCCTGTCGTGCCCTCGCTTTCCGGCTCAAAGCCAGTGGGGTCGATTTGTGCCGGCGAAGAGGACTGCTGTTCAGACAGACAGCGGTCAACGAGTGGACACTGTTGTATGACTGCGACAGTGCGGGGGTGGACACCTCTTCCGACAAGGTCGAAGCGGAACTCTGCATTACGGATCCGGCTTTCGTCCTGTTCACGGATTGGGCGGCACTGCGCCCCGAAAATGCCTATACCCTGGAGTTGCCTGCATCACGCGATACGGTTGAGGCGGCAGAAGCCATCCGCGAATCCGCTGACAGAAGGCGTATCGGCAGCGGCTTCTGTTCGGTAAGCATCCTGATGACGGAGAAAATCCTTGCAGCCGCACAGAAAGAAAAACACAAGACCTGCACGCTTCGTTTCCATGCCCCGCAATGCAAATGGGAATACCTGCTGGTGCCCCGCGATGGAGGCAGCCCTGATCCCAGGCAATGCCGGATGGAAGAACAGGGCGGCACGATGGCGTTCACGCCGTTCAAGACATTCAAAGCATACGGGCTGGAAGTGCTTCGCACCGTTTCACAGGAGGCTGTCCCCATGAAGGAACACTATGCCTGCAAACTCAAGGTATTCTCTTCAACTTCAGGAGGCGGACGCAGGCAGGTATTACTCAAATACGTCCCGCCACCGGAACCGGGCAAGTTTCTGGATGCGGAACCGGGCCTGCTTAGGCAGGTCTGCTATCTCTAATAAACTGAATATACCAGATAACTGATTGTCTAACTATTTAAAACAAAAGCGTATGGCACAAATGAAGACACCAGGCGTTTACATCGTAGAGAAGAGCGCCTTTCCAAACTCGGTAGTCGAAGCCGCTACCGCTATCCCTGCTTTCATCGGCATCACGGAGAATGCACAGAACGGTCCTGATTCATTAAGCGGAAAGCCGTGGAAAATCACTTCCATGACGGAGTTCCAGCAGTATTTTGGAGGGGCACCGTCACCGGTATTCACACTTTCCGTAGGCGAAGCCCCGGTGGAGGATGAGAAGGTTCTCTTTTCCATCCCTTCATCGGACGGCACGAAAGCCCTCAAAGTGGCGGATACGGAAAACCCGTTCTCACTCTATTACAACATGGTGATGTTCTTCGCCAACGGTGGCGGCACCTGCTACATCGTGTCTGTAGGCACATACGCTGAAGGTGCGCCGGTGGACAAGGAGAAGGTGGTGGCAGCGCTCGCCGCACTGGAGAAGGAACAGGAAATCACGATGGTTGTCGTTCCTGAAGCCGCATCCACACCGGACTGCAAGGACATCCAGGGACAGATGCTGGCACACTGCGGAAAGATGATGAACCGCTTCGCCATCCTCGACGTACAGCCCAAGGCCAAGGCCAACGAGGTGATGTCGGAACAGATAGACAAGTTCCGCACGAACGTGGGAGCAAACTTCCTTTCCTATGGAGCGGCGTATTATCCGTGGCTGAATACCTCCGTACTTTCCGACAAGGACATTGACGGTTCCGTACTGGTATGGGATAAGTCTTCTACACCGGACCTGACACCGTTCTTTGCCCCGGGCTCGAAGTTCCCGAAGTATTTTGAAGAGACCTACTCCGATATCGCCGCCGGCAAGAAGGTCGTAAAACCTGCCGTGACAGACGAAACCGGAGCGGAAACGGAACCTGCCGAGACTGCGGACTGCACACCGGACGAAATTGCGGCCATGAAGAACAACCTGCACAATGCCCTGCTGCAGAACCTTCCGGGCTATCAGTACATCGTCAACCGTGTGAAAGACAGGCTGAACCTCCTTCCTCCGTCAGCAGCGATGGCAGGACTATATACCATGGTGGACAATACGCGCGGCGTATGGAAGGCTCCTGCAAACGTGTCCGTCAACTACGTGAACAGCCCGACGGAAAACATTGACAACGCACAGCAGGAAGACCTGAACATGCCGATGAACGGTAAGGCGGTGAACGCCATCCGCACATTCCCGGGCGAAGGCATCAAGGTATGGGGAGCCCGTACACTCGACGGCAACTCGCAGGACTGGCGGTATGTGAACGTGCGCCGTACGATGATTTTCCTCGAAGAGTCGGTCAAGAACGCAGCCAAGGCGTATGTGTTCGAGCCTAATGTGGCGGCTACCTGGATGAATGTGAAATCCATGATTGACAATTTCCTGCGCAGCGTATGGAAACGTGGCGGACTTGCCGGTTCCACTCCGGAAGATGCCTACGAAATCCATGTAGGGCTGGGCGACACAATGACAGCGAATGACATCCTTGACGGAATCATGCGCGTTACCGTACTGGTGGCCATCACCCGTCCGGCCGAGTTCATCGAAATCACCTTCCAGCAGCAGATGCAGAAGAGCTGATATGACAGATAAATTCAGTTATTAACATTTTAAAACCTAAGATATTATGGCAGAAGACGGATCAGCACAGAGCGCTACCACGTGGCCCGTGCCGGAATTTCATTTTAGCGTAGAAATCTCCGAGGTAGGAACAATCTCCTGCAAGGAAGTGTCCGGACTCGATATCGAGTTCGATGTAATTGAATACCGCTCCGGTGACATGAAGGAATTTACCAAGATCAAGATGCCTGGATTGCGCAAGAGCGGAGATGTAACCCTCAAGAAGGCGATATTCAAGGATGACAAAAAGCTCATGGATTGGCTCAACACAGTGAAGATGAACACCATCAAGCGTGCCAGCGTCACAGTGGCCCTGCTGGACGAGAGCGGCAGTCCTGTACAAAGCTGGAAACTCACCAATGCCTGGCCGAAGAAATATACCGTAGAGGGCTTCAAGGCCGACGGCAACGGCGTGTCAATGGAAACCATCGTACTCGCCCATGAAGGTGTGACACCGGCATAATGTAAACCTTAAAAAACGAACAAGCATGGCTTCTGACTCAAATACATGGAACCCTCCTGTACTATTCCACTTCCGGGTGGACTTCCAATGGAAAGGAGGAGACAAGGCATCCGCCTCCTTTGCGGAAGTGGACGGCTTGAGTCAGGAGCTTGTGCTTGATGACCATACAGTAAAATCTGATTTGACTCCCGGCCATCCCAAAGGCGTTAAACCTGCTGACATTGTACTGAAGCGTGCCATTGAGCCATTGAATGAGAAAATAACTGCATGGTTGAAGGACTGTTTCAATTTTCGAGATACAGGGTGGATAGATACGTGTACGGTTATTATATCCTTGCTCAACGAAAAAAACGAGATTGTTGCAAGATGGGTCGGTGTCCGCTCCATTCCCGTAAAATGGCAGATAGCCAGTCTGAATGCAAGTAAAAGCGAAATAGCAACTGAGACAATTACTCTTAGACATACACAACTGATAAGGAACAAATAATGCCGATTGTGATAAAGGAAATAGAAGTAAGTACTATTGTCGAGAAAAAGGTCATCATTCCGGCAGAGATTCCTGACGGTTTCTATGAGAAACTGAAAGAAAAAATCATAGAAGAATTGTCAGAACGGGAAAAGTATATATCACCGGAAAGAAGTAAGGAACGATAAAAAAGATTGCTATGCAGAAAATTATACTGAGTGCCTATACAGACAATCAATTCAAAGATGAGCATGGCTCGCCATTGAAATTTCCAATAGACCCCGAACAGATTAGTTTGGGGAAGAACATCCTTTACCGTGAAGACAAACAGCTTGGCAATACAGGTGGTAACATACGTTTTGAAAGATATGGTCCGACGACACTTTCCCTGAATTTCGTCATAGATTGTTCGGGAGTGGCAGAAGGAATCGAAAAGGGAGAACGTGTATATGATAAGGTGAAAGAAATTACCGATCTGCTCTATATTTATAAGAACAAAGGACACAGCCCTTCGTATGTCATGGTCTCATACGGTGAACTGCTTTTCAAAGGAAGACTCGCACAGATGGGTACAAAGTACACTATGTTTACCACGAAAGGCATACCCCTGCAGGCCAAGATTGAACTTTCATTCAAAGGGTATATGTGTAGTGAGGAAGAACGCAAGAAGTATTCCAAACAGTCTCCCGATATGTCACAACTCATTACCGTGAAGGCTGGAGAAACCTTGCCATACCTCTGTCACAAGATATACGGTGATTCGCTGCTTGTGCGTGAAGTGGCAAGGTTCAACAACCTTGACGGATTCAGGAATATACCGGCAGGAACGGAACTGCTGTTCCCGCCGCTCAAAAAAGAATGAACAAGCTATTGTAAACCAGTAGAAAATTAATTATAATATGGCCGACTCTCCATCGAAATATGCAGACCGTATCCTTGCCTGGACAGTTTACGCAGGCGATACCAGGCTCGACGGTTCCTACGAACTCGTTTCAGTCAAAATACGTCTTGAACTGAACCGTATCGGCAAGGCCACCCTCTGCTTCAACGCCGGGGACATGGATGCCCAGACTTTCGATGAGAGTGATTCGGACAGTTTCAAGCCCGGAAATGCCATCCGCATTGACGCAGGCGACCTGAACGACCAGAAGACCTTGTTCGAGGGCATCATCATGCAGACAGCCATCCGCATCGGGAAGGGACATCGTTCCATGATGGTGGTGGAATGCCGCGACAACGCATGGCCCGCCACGCAGGGACGGCACAACCGTATCTTCGAGAAAAAGAAGGATGCGGACATGATCAGGGAAGTGCTGAAGGATTATGGAAGCGTATCGGTGGACACTACGGACTACCAGCATCCTGAAATGGTGCAATACTATTGTACGGACTGGGACTTCGCACTCTCCCGTGCCGATGCCTGCGGAATGTTCATCCTGACCGTGGGAAAGGACATCAAGGTGTTCAAACCGAAAGTAAGCGCGTCACCCGTACTGACCGTCACCTACGGCAACGACCTGATAGATTTCGATGCCGGACTTTCGGCAGGCGACCAGTATTCCGGCTATGATGCCGTGTCATGGAATCCGGAAGAACAGAAGCAGGTCAAGGTGTCCGCATCCGCACCGTCACTGAACAGCCAGGGCGACCTGAAAGCGGGTGACCTTTCTGCCGACGGCAACATGCTGCTCCAGACGGATGCCCCGACCGACAGTTCTGTGCTGAAGGCATGGGCGGACAGCATGGCATTGAAGGCCGGACTTGCCCGTTATCACGGCACGTTCAGCTTCTATGGTGCAGCCGAAGCCATACCGGGCTGTATCATCGAGCTGAAGGGTCTCGGCAAACGGTTCAACGGGAAGGCTTTCATCGGCTCCGTAACCCATATCATCGAGAAGAACGAGTGGATTACCAAAGCCGGAATAGGTATCAGTCCCGGCAACATCACCGACGAACCGGATGTGGTAAGTCCGCCGGCAGCAGGGCTGCTTCCGGGTATGGAAGGACTGCACACGGCTGTGGTGAAAAAACTGGACGGCGACCCGCTGAAGCAATGCCGCATACAGGTGGAACTGCCATGGATGGACGGAAAGGAAAAACTGCTTTGGGCACGCCTGTCAACCCTTTACGCCACAGGAGGTTCAGGTTCCTTCTGGCTTCCCGAGCCGGATGATGAGGTGCTGGTGGGATTCGTGAACAACGACCCGACGCACCCGGTAATTCTCGGAAGCCTGTACGGGAACAAGCATAAGCCTCCCTACGAATACGAAGCGAAGAACAACAGGAAAGCCCTCGTCACACGCGAGAAAATGCGCATTGAGTTCGACGAGGAGAAGAAAATAATAACGGTCTCCACACCCGGTAATAACAAAGTGGAAATCAACGACGACGGGAAATCCATCACCTTGTCCGACCAGAACGGCAACAGCGTCAAGATGGACAAGAATGGTATCTCGCTCTCGTCTGCCAAAGACATCAAGCTGACGGCAAAAGGCAACATTTCAATGGATGCCACGATGAAACTCAGCGGCACAGCCAAGCAGGATGCCAGTCTCGAAGGCATGAATGTCAAAGTGCAGGCTAAAATAGGCGCTACCGTCAAAGGCAACGCCACGGCAGAAGTTTCTGCCAGCGGCCAGACCACCATTAAAGGTGCGATGGTAATGATAAACTAAAAAAGAAAGGAGGACAATATGCCACCGGCAGCAAGACTTACAGACATGCACACCTGTCCCATGCAGACTCCGGCATTCCCATCGCCGATACCGCATGTGGGCGGCCCTATCACAGGACCCGGAGTACCCAACGTATTGATCGGTAAACTGCCTGCGGCAGTCGTAGGCGATTTATGCGTCTGCACCGGTCCTCCGGACACGATTGTCAAAGGTTCCGCAACGGTCTTTATAGGCGGGAAGCCTGCCGCCCGCATGGGCGACACGACGGCACACGGCGGCGTCATCGTAGCCGGATGCCCCACGGTACAGATAGGAGGATGAAGCAAAGTGCCTCCTGCATCAAAGGAGGTACTTTCAAGAACTTCTCCTGTAGAAGGTTGCGGCGGTTGGAAATTCCGTCTTTCAACGGATTACCAATTTGCTGATATAAGATAGAATCAGTTATTAACTAAAAATCAGGTAACCATGTACGAGGCAAGACAGAATAAGGGAAAAGTTTCACGTATTGTTAGTCAATCAAGTATGCAGTTAAAGAATAAAAATACAATAAAATATAACAACTTATTTAATTTTTATACTAAACAATTCTTGAGAGAAAAGGTGAAAAATTATGATGAAATAATACGTTATCAAACTGTGCTTTATGCGACTTTAGATGGTAAACCGGTTGGAACTGACGGCGGCATTTTCAAAAGTGAAGGGCCAGATAAGCATGCTGAAGACAATTTGATATTATATTTGAGACATACACACTTTCCGGGGAAGGGGGATTTGATAATATATTTATCAACAAGTCCTTGCAGTAGTACTTTTGGTACTAGGAAAGGAGAAGGTGAAGGATGTCTAGAAAAATTAGAAGAATTAAGTACGATGGTATCTTCAATACATATTTATGCTGATCATTTATACCAGCCACAGGCACTAAGGCAAATAGAATCTCAAGAAGGTCTTCATTCAGGATTTTGTTCTGCTTGTTCAGTTCTTTCAAGTTCTTTACCTTTCGATATACATCGTTGTCCAAAATCTTTTAAAGATTCTTTTGAACCTTCCGATGTAGATGTAGCTCAATTGACCGTCTTGACAGATTCACAATGTCCATCTCAGCGGATATGTCACCCGCCGGTCACAAAAATAAAGATGTATAATCTGTAACCATAAATTGACAGCGTTCTTTGACATACTAGGAAAAGGAATCTTTACGATAAGTAAGCGCAGAGGGTGCTTGCACATTCTGCCGAGCGAAGTAAAGACGCACGAAAGTGAATAATGGAATAAAAACTGTGTTCGTTGATTGCCAACAGCTTGAAAAACATTACCTTTGCAAACTATGACAAGTAAGCCAAGAAATGAAAATGAATGAAATAATGGACATAGACAATGAGTTTGTCAGCGAGATACGGCAAATCATAGACACGGCCCGCAACAATGCCGTGCGTAGCGTGGACTTCTGCCGCGTGCAGATGTATTGGAATATCGGGAAACGTATATTCGAGAAAGAGCAGCAAGGCAAGGAACGTGCAGATTATGGCACCTATCTCATACGCAACCTCTCCCGGCAAATCATGCCCGAATACGGCAGCGGTTTTTCGGTCAGGCAACTGGAGCGTAGCAGGCAGTTTTACAGGCTTTACCCGATTGCGTCCACACTGCGGACGCAATTGAACTGGTCACAATACAAGTTACTGATAGCCATCCCCGACAAGGACAAACGGGAGTATTATGAATTGGAAGCTGTCAATGAAGGCTGGACAGGCCGCCAGTTGGAACGGCAAATCAATTCTTTGTTGTACGAACGCTTGCTTATGAGCAACGACAAGGATGCCGTCCTTGCCACGGCACGCAGGGAGCGTGTTCCGGAATCGCCTTTGGAAATAATCAAAGACCCGATGTATCTGGAGTTCTTGGGTCTGGAACGTAAGGATACTTATTACGAAAAGGACATAGAGACCGCTATTATATCCCATCTGGCTGATTTCCTGCTTGAAATGGGCAAGGGCTTTTCTTTCGTGGCACGACAGAAACGTTTCTTGGTGGAGGATGACGAGTATTTTATCGATCTGGTGTTTTACAACCGCCTGTTGCGGTGCTTTGTACTCATCGACCTGAAGACGGGAAAGCTCTCGCATCAGGATATCGGCCAGATGCAGATGTATGTGAACTACTACGACCGCCACGAAAAGTTGCCGGACGAAAGCCCCACCATAGGCATTTTGCTCTGCACGAGCAAGAACGATACGGCTGTAAGACTTGCCTTGCCGAAAGACAATAAGACCATTTACGCCAGCAAGTACGAGCTTTACCTGCCTACCACAGAACAGCTGATTCACGAGGTCAACGAGGCCAAAAGGCTTGCAGCCGGGAATCGCCTCGAAAAGATGAGTGACCGGCTTCAATGCTGAAGCGTAACCCCATTATTCCGCCTGCCCTTTGCGAACAATCGCAAGAGACAGGCGTTCCTTTTTTCCGATTGTCAAAAGCATGATTTGAGAATAAATAAAGGTAGTAATAGTATATAGAACGAAATATGAACGAAAACAGGACATTCCTCGGTAACGGCTGGAGCTTTCCTCCGGCATTAGATAAGGACGGCACTCCCACCCGGATGGCCGCCTACGAGGAGAACATCCGCCAGAGTCTATGGACGCTGCTGAGCACCTCGCCCGGCGAACGCGTCCACCGCTACGGCTACGGCTGTCCGATACGGCGATACGCATTCGAGATTATGGATGTCTCCACACAGACCCTGCTGCGTGATGAGATAGAGCGTTCCGTGGTGATGTTCGAGCCTCGCGTGGACCTGAACCGGGTGGATTTCGAGGTGGATCAAAAAGCAGGCATCCTGAAGATTTGCCTCGACTATACCATCCATCAGACAAACCGCCGTACCAACATGGTCTATCCCTTTTACCTGAATGAAGGAACGGACCTTGTCGGACTGTGAGCAAGCATTTAAAGTACGAATCCGATAAAGTTGACCCTATGGCAGAAAAGACGACATACGAACTGAAAGGCACGTTGCGGGAAGAATGTATGAAGGATACCGCAACCTTGGATGGTTTCCGTGCCTTGGAATGTGACTGGCATGAGCTGTTCCGCTGGCTCATGTCCGTAAGCGGCGACCTGCCGTTACGGGACGCCGACGGTAAAGAGACGGACTGCCTTTCCTGCCTGTGGAAAGACCATGTGCTGGTCGTGCTGGTGGAAATTGTCTGCAAGCACCTCGGCAGCTACATCACTTCTTTCGTGGAAGGACAGGGCACCTCTGCCCAAAAGTGGTTCACACGGAAGCTGATGAACAATTGTACGGACTGGATATTGCGTCTGGACCGTTTCATCCGTATGTCACACGGCTACAGCTCTGACAGTCCTGCGATGTTGGTGGCCTTGGAAATCAAGGAAAGACTCGAATCCGCACTCCCTTCGAGAAAAGAGGAAAAGCGGATGCGTAACATGCCTTCGTTCATGGACAACAGAAGCCAGCCGTATTACCAGATGCTGGGTGTCCTGGAGGATATACAGGCAAAGGCGGACACTTACATGGCCCGCATAGAATCAGGAGGCGACATGGATGCCTCGCTCGCCTTGTTGCTGACCATGGTACGGAACTATTGCGGAATTGTCTCGAATTTCAACGGCAGATTTTCGGACTGGACGGAATTCTACCGTAGGGAGATTCTGCATGACAAGCCGAAAGGAGCCGTACAGGACGGTACTTACGTCACTGTAATTCCGGACAGGAACCGGACAACGGAAACTTTCTCGCTACCCAGAGGAACCGTTTTTCCGGCAGGTAAGACATCCGGAGGCGATGACCTGCTCTATAGACTCGATGAAAAGGCATACGTTGTCCCCGGCAACCTGGCGTCTGTACAGTCGGTATTCCACAAGGACGGAAAGTATCACACGATGTCCCTGCTCACGGCAGAGAATCCTGGCTCCTCTCTTTTTCCCGACAGCAATGCCGCATCCGAGGAACTCGAATACGGGTGGCTGGTCGTTTCACGAAGTCTCGTTCTATCGGAGGGCAGGCGCAACGTGGAACTCGGATTCTATTTACGGAACGACGGCGGAGCATCGCTTTCCGGCCTCTGGACCGGGGAGGAGGAAGATGTCCCCTCATTCAGGCTCTTTGTCAGCAGCGAGGAAGGCTGGATGCCGCTGACAAGCAAGCCGGCATACAGGGCCGGTGGAGATGTGCTTGAATTTACCTTTTCATTCGAAGAAGATGACCCGTGTCCGGCACCGTGTGTCGGGAATGTCCACGGGCTCGATACGGAATATCCGGCTGTCAAGGTCCTTTTTGCGGACCGGAGCAAGACAGACACCCTGCCGGAAGGATTACGCATCCGGAACATACGTATTCGGACCAGAGTGGAAGGCATGAAGGGATTCATTCTGCGTGGCGACCTGGGAGATATGGATCCGGGACAACCGTTCTATCCCTTCGGCCCGTTGGGAGAACGTGGCAGCAGACTTGTGTTCGGCCATCCGGAAACGGCATTGAAGAATATTGTCAGGGTGTCTCTGAAAGGAATATGGAACCGACTGCCGGAAAAAGGCTATCGGGAAATATACCTCCACTACGGTACACGGACTGCCATCAGCAACAGCAGTTTCAAGATAGGATGTGAATGGCTGGCAGGCAACCGGTGGCGTCCGTGTACGGGTTCTCCCATCCAACTGTTCAGGACGGCAGACAATGGTGCATTGTCCGACCGGGCCGTAATGGAACTCAACCTGGACGGATCTGCCGGTTATGCGGACGCACACGACAGAAAAGGGCTTTACCGTCTCACGCTGGAATCTCCCGAAATCGGCTTCGGCGTGAATGATTATTATACGCTCTATGCGGCAGCCATGATGCACAATGGCAAGGAAAAGGAAAAACATCACATTCCCGTACCGGAAATGCCGCAGGTCCCTCTGCTGGCGGAAGCCTCTTTCGGATATGAATCGGACGAGACGTTCATACCGGGTGACACAGGTACGTCACATCTGCTTCAGGTGTCCGAAACGGCCGGATGCGATGAATACACCAGTGCGGACGGTGACTCGCTGCCTCTTTTTGTCCCTGCCATGGCAGTGCCTTCACTGGTTCTCGGGTTTACCCGGCTGGGTGACACGGCACATATCAGACTTTACTTCAGCCTGAGATATGTCATGACCGGCGACAAGGTCGCTAACTGTACAGGCAGGAACGGAAGCGGACGTATGGCCGTTTCCTGTTACCGGCACGGTGAGGGATGGAAGGAACTCCCGCAGGAATATATCCTGTGCGAAGAAACGGAAGGTCTGACACGGAGCGGATTCATCGAGGTGCAATGCCCTGAACACGGAGAAGACGACAGGGCATGGCTGATGTTCCATTTCCCCGAAGGAAGTGCCCCAACGGATACGGCAGTAGAAGGCGTCTGGATGAACTGCTTCCATGTGACAGCGGAAAACGGCGACGGGAACCCATTGCCGGCAGGCACCATTAGCTCCACGCTTGCGGAAGACAGCCGTATTGCCGGTGTGGAACAGCCGCTTCCGGGCTACGGGGGCATACCTGCCGAAACAGCTGCAGTCTCCCATATCCGTGAACGTATCCGTATCTCCACCCGTGGCAGGGCCGTATGCCCAGGCGACTACGAGGCGTTAGTCATTGAAAAGTTCTCCGATATTGAAAAGGCCTGCTGTATTCCCTCCTCCGGACAGGAAGGCAACGTGACGGTGGTGGTATTCCCTAAACCTGCCAGACGTACCTATCCGCTCCTTCCGCTGTGGAAACTCGCCGAGATGGAAGATTACCTCCGCTCGAAATCCTCCCCGTTCGCCCGGATAAGGGTCATCAACCCGGTTTACGAGCCGGTAGATGTCACCTTCAAGGCAGTAGTCCGTCAAGGAGTGCAGGACATAGGCGAAGTGCGGCGCAGGCTGAAACGCCGCATCAGGAGATTTTTCTGTACCTGGCTGGAGGACGGCACCCTTCCTGACCTGGCACTGAAATTCTCTTACGAAGCTCTGCTGGCCCGTGTGGGCAACGACGAGGCCGTCACGGAGACCATCTTGCTGAGAGTCGATGGAGCCCGGAATGAAACAGCCGAAAATGACCTCTGGTACATCGCTTCGACCATTGGCGGAGTGCTGTATGTCAAGGATATCCATATCGACCTGACAGAAAACCGATCCGGGGTGGAAGAGGCACGTATCGGCGATGATTTTGTGATAAGATAATTGATAACAAATAATAGGACACACCATGGATAACAGGCATAAAAACAGGGAGACGCTCAAGTCGTACTTTCAAAAAGGTCAGGTTCCAACTGAAGAACAGTTTGCCGCCCTGATCGACTCGTTGCACAACATCAACGATGACGGATGTCTGACCGCCTCCGAGGACGACGGACTGATATTGTACCCTGCCGGCAACGGACGGGTTCTTGCTTCGCTGTTCAGCAGACAGCCCGTATTGCCGGATACAAAACCCTTGTGGCGAATCTCGCTGGCAGACGACGGTTCACTGGTCATCAGTAACGGACAGGGGGTGAAGTTCCTGATTATCGGAAAGGACGGAAGTGTGGCTATGCCGGAACGAAAGGACAACGGCAGAGGAGAAGACCGGAAAGAACCGAAGGAAGAGAGCGTGCCGGACAGCGACGGTATCGTGAAGGTGAAGGCCGACGGCTACTGGCACGACCTGCCCGTAGAGGCCGCCGTGAAAAGGAAGAGTGACGGATGCAGGGTGTACCGCATTTCCGCCTGCTGGCATCATCCGCGTTCCGGGAAATATGCCTTTTGCGAAGCTACCGCTTCCCATTCGGACGGTATGCGCCACAAGATGTCGTCCCGCAGGAGACACTGGTGGGGATGGTCCGGTAAAATCAAAATACGCTGGCAGATACAGGACCGCAAGCTGTATCTGCAGATGAAAAGCTGTCGGAACAGGTACGGCGAGGAGTACATTTCCTGCCGGATAGAGACTTTATGGGATATGTAAAACCTAATTTCAGACAGGATGGCTGACAAATCATTATATATAACCCGGCCGGAAGGGGACGATCTTTATACCGTCCTCCAACGGAAAACGCTTGAAGAGCTTCAGCGCATTTCAGGAGAAGTGTGGACCGACTACAATCCCCATGATCCCGGAGTGACCGTGGCCGACACGGTGAACTATGCCTTGACGGAAATTGACTATAAACTGGATTTCGACCTGGAAGATTACCTGACTGATACAGACGGGACATGGCAGGTGGGCAGATACGGTCTGTTCCCGGCTTCCGAGGTCTATCCTACGACTCCCGTCACGGCCGATGATTACCGCAGGCTTGTCCTTGCCCGTTTCCCGATGGTGCAGAATGTGACCGTGAAGACAGACCGTGAAGCCCGTGCCTACGATTTCACGCTCCGCCTTTCCCCTTTCTTTGAGGATGAGAACGGTATTGTCAACCGCGTGAGGAGTTTCCTGAACAGACACCGCAACTTGTGCGAGAACATCGGCAAAGTGGAAGTGGAACACCCGAAGGAATTGACTTTTGAAACCGAATTCGAGATATTGCCCGGATATAACGCCACCGAGATACTGGTACAGATTTATTGGAATGCCATGCAGTATCTTTCCGGTTCGGTACAACTGGAAATGGACGGTTCCGGACATTCCGGGGAAACATGCAGCCCCGATGTCTGGTATGACGGTTCGGTAAAGGATGTACGGGTAGTGATTCCCGACCAGGTGAATACGGAGCGGGAACTCTATTGGATACTTTACGGTATCGAAGGTGTCAGGGACTTCAAGACCTGCTGGTTCAAGGACAGGGACGGACACCCTGTAACGGACTTCAGCGACGGATATATGCTTCTGATTCCGGACGATTTCCGGAACGTGAAGGTGAAAGTGCGAGATGAACAGGTCTATGCCGATGTGGACGAGTTCAAGGAGAGGCTGAAAGCCATGTATTTCATGCGCTCCACCTTGCGTATGCGGCACTTCATGCAGGAAAAGGGCCGTGGCATGAATGACATGCACGGAGATACGTCCGTGCAGGAGTTGGTGCGAAAAGCCCACTATAGGAATGTATATGGCCATTATCCGGTAAGCCGGGAACTTCCCAAGTGTTACCATACCGCCGATGCGGATTTCATGAGCGGTACGGACGGGAAGGAAAGGGCGGAAGCGGTGAACTTCGGTAGCTATCTCAGGCTGTTCGACCTGCTGATGAAACGCGGTCTGGAAGAACTGGACGGGCTGAAAAGCGTGCTTTCCCTGAGAGACACCGATACCCCCGGACGCATCCCCACGCTTCCGGATGAGGAACTTGACATGCGTAAGGTCAGGGACAAGTTCCGGAAAGTGGCAGACCTGAAAAACGAATACATGGATTTCCTCGACGGATTATACGGTGTGGACAGTGCCCCCGTATGGCTCAGGGAATTCGATTATTACAGCCGTACGGAAAGCGGCAGGCTGCGCCGACGGATGGCCTTCCTGAGGGAACTGCCGAGGCTGACACGTTACCGTTCACGGGGAATGGACATCACGGAAGCATACGGTGGAGAAAACATACCGGCGATAAAACGCTATCTTTCCCTCCTGCTGGACTTCAACTGCGACGAGGAGATTTCCGTAGGCAACGTACTTCCCGGGCATAACCTGATCCTGATGGGTGACGGTGAGAAAGGACAGCGCGTCCGTGAACTGATGAACTCGGCCATGATTGACGATTCCCTTTTCGTTACCGACACGGTGGAAGCAATCGAACCGGACGATCCGCCCAAGACGGAAGCGGAAAAACTGGAACGCGATGAAGAATTGAGGCGTCACCTGCCGATATTCAATTCCAACTGGATCAGCGGCTCGCTCTTCCGCGAAGGAATCCGCCTGAGTGCCTACAATCTGGTGAAAGTGGGCAACGGAGAATGGCTTCTTGTATTCCAGGGACGGGAAGAACGTCTGCGTATGAACCTCGGTCGTTCGGACGACAAGCAGAGACTTCGGGGATGGGCCAATACCCTGTGCCGTTACCTGCGTGACCTGAACCGGCAATGCGAGGCCGTATATGTGGTGGAAAAGAGCCTGTTCGACCCCGCCGAACCGCTGACGGTACTGTTGGTGTTCACCGGATGGACGGCCAGAACACGCTCCATGCGCTTCAGGGATGCCTGTACGCAACTGGCACGGTCGGTACTGCCGGCCCATCTGAAGATGGAAACCTGCTGGCTACGCTCCTCGCAGATGCAACGGTTTGAGGAATGTTACAGGAAATGGCACGACTGCTTGGCTGGCAGGTTGCCCGAAGACCTGAAACCGCTCCTGCAGAAAACGATGATGGATATAATAGAAAAACAGGGACAGGGATAGGATATAACACAGAGACGTATGACAGTGATTGACAAAATATCGTTCAGGTTCAGGATGGCGGACGAAATGTTTGCCAGAAACCTTTATGCGGACTGGGACGGGTTCTGCCGACACTGTGTGACGGACATTCTGGAAGAATTCTTCGCCGCTTACGATGACATGGAGACCTGCCTGGAAATTCCCACCTTGGAACTGGATCTGGGAAGCATACCTCAGGAACGGTTCCTTGATGTTTTTCCTGTCAGGTTCCGCGAAGAGCTGGAAAAGAAATTCTTGTCATATAAGGAAATTTTACGGACGGATATTCCGGAGTCTGTCTCGGCCGGAAATGCCCGTACAAGACGTTTTGAAAACCTGCTGCATTATCTGGAGCACGGTTTCTGCCTGCCGGAATGGGAAAGGCCGGACTTCGACCTGTATGAAGAACTCCGCAAATACATGGATATGGGGTACGGAAACCGGCTGTTCCCCCTGATGGAACATCCCCATGTACTGGCAAGGCTGTTTACCCGACTGGACAGCGCCCAGCTTGAAAAGTTGTTTTTCAGTGCGGCTGACGGGGCAGGAACCGATTCATTCCTTTCCATGCTGTTCTCCCACGAATTTTCCCTTGGCCGATATGAACGTCAGAGACTTCTGTCCATGATTCTGGAAACGGTCCCCCAGAGTGTGGTACGGTTCATCCATGTTTCGCACGACTCCGGCAGACTGGACTTCATGGCGGAGTTGCTGGAAAATCCGCATGTCAGGTCCATCATGGCCACCGAAACGGAAGACCATGCGGAAATCGGCGTGCCGGAATACTGGTACAGACTGTACGGATGGCTTCTGGAGTATTACCCATTCAACGGGGTGCCCATGTTCGGGGACAAGCCACATTTCCGGATTCACCTGAACCGCAGCCTGCTGACTTTCATACATAAGAGAAATTCACCCGTCTATCTTTCAAAAGTGGATATGACCATGCAGTTCCTGCTGGAAGTGTTCGGAGCGGACTATTACCTGACCGTGCTTGACATCATCTACCATAACCAGCGGCTGGACAAGGACGGCTCTCCCGAAAGCGGCGACAGCTATGTATGGGAACTGTATTACATAATGCTCCAACTGTCCCTGATTCGGACAGAACAGGATACAGCCGGGCATACCGGCAGACCAACGTCTGATGAAAAGGCAGATGAAGTATTCTTGTCTGTCCAGGTTCCCGAGGCCCTTGCCCGCAATGACGGCGCATTCGACAGATGGCTGGAAAATACGGAACTGCCGGACGGGATGAAGCGCAGAACGCTCTCACAGCTGATACAGGACAAGCCTGAACTGTTAATACGGTGGCTGACAGGGCGACCGGACAGGAAGTATCTGTCCTTACTGGCGGCTCTGACCGGACAGACAGCCTTGATGAGACTTGCGGGACATGTTTCCCTGCAACTGGCAGAGACACTTGCCGTCCTGTCTGATACGGTTGAAAAGGCATCCGCATCCGTCATGTGGTTGCGGAATGCCGGAAAAGACCGGGTGACAAATGCTTTGAAGATGGCTGTATGGCAAGGGATTTCCATGGGTGCATACCCGGATTCGGATTCCGCTTCGGCCCGGATGCGGAAGCTGTCCGGATTGTTTTATAAAGAAATAACCGGACGGGAACTTCCGTCCGATGACGATGTATATGCCGGAATCCTGGAAGCTGCCGGCATGTCCGAATCAGGGTTTACGGACATTACGAAAGACCGTTCCCGCATGGATAATCAGGCTGTGAAGATAATCACTTCCCTAAAGACCGTCCTTTCGGACAACAGCATACCGGAACAGGCAAAGAAGATATTTGTACTGCAATGGTTCGACATTTATCGGGGCAAGGAAAACGAACTGGTTTCTGTCTTGCTGTCGGAGAAACTGTCGGATACCGTCTTCGACCTGCTTGACAGGACAGCATTACGCAACCTCATCATGAGGCTCGCCGGACAGGTTTACAGTCCAGACGCTGGGACAGATGCCATACGCTTTATCGGATGGCTTGTACAGCATATCGAGACAGTCGCAGTACTTGTGTCACGTCCTGTAAAAGACGTATGGCATTCGCTATTCCTGTCGCTCGCTTCATGGGATGCCAGGACTGTTCCCATATCGGTGAACGATGCGGTTGTACGGTTGCTTTCTGCCGTGACCGGCAATGACAGCAACAACATAAAGACGGTTCTCGAATCACTGATCAGCCGATTGTTACGTATTCCCGATACGGCAGTAGCGGATAATGAAAGGACATATCACGACTCCAATACGATAAGAACCCTTCCGGACTTGGAAGACAACTTTCTATTGTCCTTATTGGTCCGGACATGGAGATACATCCGTTCGGAGGACCGGACTTCTGAATGGCCTGCATCGGATGTTCTCTACGGCAATCAGACTAATACAGATACCGCTTTACACCGGATTCCGGAGGATGACAATCCTGACGGGATTGCCTTGAATGAGACACGAACCGCATTTGAACAATATGTAAACGACATGACCGGACTGACCGGCTGGTTGCGAGACGGTACATACACATCCGCATTGAAAAGTGAGGTGTTCCGTCATTATATGAATGATTCGCCCAAAGAAGCAATACGTCTGCTTCGGGAAACCGTCACCTTGGATGAAGGCACTGTTGAACTGTGGGCTGAAATCATCAGCAAGGATGCCTTGCTTTATCTTCTCGGACAGTCAGATTCCATGTTGTCAGAAAGATTGTTCCGAACCATCGGAGCGATAAATACAGTATTGCCTGGTAACGTATTGTTTACAGGCGGCAGCGAAGAATGGGAACAGTCCGTTGCGAAAGCCACGCTCCGCATGATGACGGAAAGAGTGGACATGGGAATAATGAATGTGGAAGAGACCGTTTCCCTTTTCCTGCGCCACCTTCATCATATCCTGACCGGGAACAGAGAATATACGGATGCAGACCGCGGTCAATGGAAAACAATAGAACGACAGGCTGTTCGTATAATCACGCCGGAAACGCCCTTGGAGGGTACTGAAAACAAGAGTACATCCGAACAGAAAGCGGCTTCACTCTCTTTCGAAGTTTCCGGAACCGGACAGGACGAAACACTCTTCGATGAATGGACGACATGGTTGTTGTCCCCGTCTGTCAGTGATACGGAAAAATCACAGATATTACGCCATTATGCCCGCTGGCAACCGGAACTGCTCTGGAAACTGGTACGGTATTCGACCGTCAGTACTCCCGGCAGGAGGCATGTCGCTTCCACTCAATGGAGTGAATGGCTTGGTGTTGAAGATTGGCTTGAAATGATTTCCGGCATGTCTCTTTCTCTGGGAGACACCTTGGGCCGGACAGTCGGAACGGTTTCGGAAAAATACGGAATAGAAAATAAAATACTTGCTGAAGGACTGGTACGGTTTGTGGCTTCTTATCCTATAGAACGCATCCGTTACGGCAACGCTTCGGACATCGTCAAGAAGTATCTGGAGAATGTCATTGCCCTCTCATGGGAAAACGGAAGGCCGGAGTACATCCGTGAACGGTCTACCGGCACAGGTGTTGAAAACAGGTCGGAACAGAAAGAACCGGAAGAAGAAAAACAGACGGAATCACCACTACCTGCCGAAAGGAAAACCGCACTGGAAGCGGTTGTTAAGATTGTGGAAGAGGAACTGCACCTGACCGATGCGGAACAGGCGTTGGAAGAATCCGTACTGCCGGAATACATCGAAGTGCCGAATGCCGGACTTTGCCTGCTGGCTGTTTGGTTCATGCGCCTGTTTGGAATGCTTGGCTTGCTGGAAGAAAAAGAAGACGGCAAGAAAGACCTGAAGGATGCCGAAGCCCGGATCCGCGCCATCTTTATCCTGCAGCGGATTGTTACGGGAGAGCCTCGTGAATACAAGGAACAGGAACTGGCATTCAACCGCATTCTTACCGGATGCCCGTTCTATGTACCTTTACCGAAAACATTGACACTGACCAGTCAGGAAATACAGACCGTAGAATCCATGCTTTCAGGAGTGAAGTCGAACTGGGACAAGCTGAAGAATACCTCGGTAAAAGGTTTCCAACATAGTTTCATCGAACGTCCGGGCAAACTGGAACAGCGTGAAGACAAATGGGTGCTGTATGTGGAAAACCGTTCCTACGACATCCTGCTGGATACCCTGCCGTGGTCATATCGACAGATACGGTTGCCGTGGCTCAAGAAGAAAATCAATGTCATCTGGCGTGACAAGGAAGAATTTGACTTTGAGAATTATAACAATTAAATATATACCTATATGGAAGCGGAAAAGACCTATCAAAACAAAGTGGCGCGTACCATCCAGCAGAAGCGTACTGGTGAAGGCGCATTGGAGTTTACGGATAACCGTCCTGCCGGAATATTGCAGGCCGTGGCAGAACCCATACAACGTCTTGAAGATGAGGACGAGACTTTACAGGGCAAGTTCGAACAGCCTCTACAAAGAATGAGTGAGAACAAAAAGGTATTAAGTTATGCGGAAGCACGTAGAGAACTTGCAAAAAAATTGGGAATTGATGATAAATCACATAATTTTCATGGATCCAATCTCGACGCAGAGAAAAAATATGAAAAAATGGATGAGGAAAAAGGATATGAATGGATTGCTAAAGATTTATTGAGCCCACTAAAGCGACAAGGAGTGGAAAAGGATTATAAAGAAGCTGTAATACAATTACAGAAAAAGAACGAGACAGGTATGCCCGACAATCTGAAAGCAGGCATCGAAGACCTGTCCGGCTTCTCTATGGACGATGTGCGTGTACATTACAATTCGGACAAACCGGCAACCGTACAGGCATTGGCCTATACACAAGGGACGGACATCCATGTCGCTCCCGGCCAGGAGCAGCATCTGCCCCACGAGGCATGGCATGTAGCTCAGCAGATGGCAGGCCGTGTCGAACCGACCACCGAAGTGGGCGGACTGCCCGTAAATGATAATGTAGACCTCGAACATGAGGCCGATGTGATGGGTGCAAAAGCAAACAGTTATTAAATGCAGAAATGATGTAGCCTATGATGACAGCGCATATCGAATGGTTTGAAAGGATGCTGACCACAGCCATACAGCTGTATTTTCAGCAAGGATGTGAATACGCCTCAATAGAGGAAGTCACACCACCTGCTGACGAATGGCTGGAAGGCATGACCGGCAGACAGGAAATCACGTTCAACGAACGGGTCATTATCATGTTGGCTCTGATGCCGCATACCTGTCCCCAGGCATTGGATATCTTCTTCGTGCAGAACAAGAATTTCGACCGCCAGTATACCGAGTTCGGCGGCTGGAAAGGGCTGTCTCATGGTGGCTTCTTGCCCACCGGCGAGACCGCTTCGTTCATTATCGCCGGAGAGGACATGGAGAAAAAAAAGGCTGTCATTCACATGTTCCAGCGGGATCACTGGTTCTATACGCAGAATATCTTGCGGCTGGAAGGAGCCGGCGAAGGCGAACCGTTCCTGAGCGGCCAGCTCCGTCCCTCCGAAGAGTTTCTGAGCCATGTCCTGCTGGATTGGGAATATAAACCAGACTATACAATCGGTTTTCCGGCCAAGCTCATTACAACTCCATTGGAATGGGAGGACATGATATTGGATTACAACACATATGAGGCCCTTGAAGAAATCAATACATGGATTGCGCACCAACACACCATCATGGAGGACTGGGGGTTGAAACGCATCTTAAAGCCTGGATACCGTGCCTTGTTCTATGGCCCACCTGGAACAGGAAAGACCCTTGCAGCTACTCTGCTCGGCAAGAAAAACCAGATGGACGTGTATCGTGTGGATTTGTCCATGATTGTATCGAAATACATCGGTGAGACGGAAAAGAACCTCGCCAAAGTTTTCGACCTGGCGGAGAACCGAAACTGGATTCTGTTCTTCGACGAAGCGGATGCTTTATTCGGCAAACGTACATCGACCAACACCTCCAACGATCGTCATGCTAATCAGGAAGTAGCCTACCTGCTTCAACGCATCGAGGATTTTCCCGGCACGGTCATACTTGCCACCAATCTGAAATCCAACATCGACGAAGCCTTCTCCCGCCGCTTCCAGTCTATCATCTATTTCCCGATGCCTGATGAGGAACTCCGTGCTGCCCTCTGGCGCAGTATGCTCCCGAAAGAATGGCTCGGGGATGATGCTGAAGAACTCATCGCAAAAGCCGCCGAAACGGAACTTTCAGGAGGTTCCATTACGAATGTTGTAAGACGGTGTGCATTACAACTTACCATATCCGGAATGAAACATTTGAATATAAAAATATTACACGATACATTGAATAAAGAAAGCTGAGACTTATTTCAGTCCCCGTAAGTGGACTATGACAAGAACAAAACAAAATATTGAAGAATTTGACATTACAACATAAAATATTGGTGGGCTATGCTCTTTTGTTGGCGGTCATTGGTAGCATGGCCGCCATTTTGGTATATGAACGGCAGCGGATGCGCGAAATTGAGGCTGAAACGGCAAACATAAGCCATATACGTCGTGGTATCAACACGGCTCATCGCCGTATTACGGGGCTCGCCACATTAGGTGAGGGCGTGGCGAGTTGGAACAAAGCGGACTATCTGCACTATCGTAACCGTCGACTGCAAGCTGACAGTTTACTGAACTCGCTGAAACGGCACTGCCGTGAATATGTACGCCCGGAACAGATAGACACTCTTCGTGCCCTGCTTGCCGCAAAGGAGACGCATCTGCTGCACATAATGGAAATGTTTGAACGACGGACTGAAGCGGACAGCCTGCTGGTAAACCAGTTGCCGGAAGTGGCGAGGCGTGCGACACGTATCCGTACCATAGAACAAAAGAAAAAAGGGATTGCAGGATTCTTTGGGAAAAAAGAAGAAATGCAAGTAATGCCATCCACCAAAGAACTGTACGCTTTCAGCGACAGCCTGATAGCCATACAGCAAAGGCAAGCGAGTGAAATGGATATTTATGCCGACAGCCTCCGTATGCGCAATAGGGAATTGAACAGGACATTGAACAAACTTATAAATGACCTCGACGAACAGGCACAGACTGCCTTCTCACAAAGAGAGTTAAAAATGGCAGAAGCAGAGAAAATGTCGTTCTTTTTAATGGCAGGAGTAATCGGCATGGCCATCATCCTGCTCATCATTTCGCACCTTATCATCATGCGTGACCTTAACCGCAGGGAAAGGGACAAGGCAGAACTGGAAGATACGGCAGCACAAAACCGTACACTCTCCGACATGCGCAAGAAAATAATCATCACACTTTCCCATGACATACGAGGACCTCTCAATGCCATCAGTGGCAGTGCTGAACTGGCCATGGATACTCGTGACCGTAAACGCCGCAATGCCTATCTCGGAAACATCCTTGAATCATCACGTCATATCACCCGGCTTGCCAACAGCCTGCTTGACCTCTCCCGTCTGGACGATGCAAAGGAGACCCTGAACGAAATTCCTTTCCATCTTGAATCCTTTCTGGAAAGTATCGCTGAAGAATACACACGCAAGGCGAACGACAAAGGATTGATGTTTGACAAGGCTTTTATGGGTTGCGGCATCACCGCCTTTGGCGATGCAGACCGCATAAGACAGATAGTGGTCAATATTCTGGAGAATGCTGTAAAATTCACCCGTACAGGTTATATCAAATTTCTGGCAAGTCATGAAGACGGTACTCTTTCAGTACAGGTCAAAGATACGGGGATAGGGATGGACGAGAACACGACACAACGCATTTTCCAGCCCTTTGAACGGGCTGCTCCGGATTTGGATTCAGAAGGCTTCGGACTGGGACTTTCCATTACGAAAGGGCTGGTGAACCTGTTTGGAGGAAGACTCTCTGTTTCGAGCCAGGTCGGTAAAGGCAGCAAATTCAAGGTGGAAATTCCGCTTAGAAAAACTGATGAGCCTGTAATAGACAATTCAAAACCAGAAGCAGGAAGTCTCAGACTCCCGCGACGGGTTCTTGTAGTCGATGACGATCCCATACAGCTGCGCAACACAGTTGAAATGATGGAACGGAACGGTATCTCATGCCGAGCCTGTACCAATGCACAGGAAGTGGTCAAAGCATTGAGAACTGGAGAATACGACCTGTTGCTGACCGATATACAGATGCGTGGTACGGGAGGTTTTGCCCTGTTGCATCTGCTACGCCTTTCCAACATAGGAAATTCACGAACAATTCCCATAGCGGCAATGACCGCCCGTAACGATGGCGATGCAGACCGCTATATTCAGGCAGGATTTGCCGGCTGTATCCACAAGCCGTTCTATACAAGAGACCTGCTTGTATTTCTCTCGTCACTCATTGGACAGGACAGAACTATGGATGATAACCGTTCCCCAGATTTCGAGGCTCTGTATGTCACTACGGGAGACGAACGCTGGACCTTGGAGACTCTTATAGAGGAATCCAGCAGGAACAGTTCGGACTTGCGGGAAGCTCTGAATCCGTTAAACCCCGACAAAAAGAGAATAAGGGAAACACTGCACCGGATGTATCCGGTGTGGGAACAATTGGGCATATCCCATGAATTGGAACCATACAACCGTGAGCTGTTTGCGGGAAATACGGATGAGTATGAATTCCGCACCGATGTAGAAAGAATTGTCAAGAGAATTGACTGGCTGATAGCCGAAACAAAAAGCCGATTATCGGAAATGGACGGACATAATTAAATGAAAACATGAATGAAATACAGGATTCTGATAGTTGAAGATAACATCATGCTCGCCGGGCAACAGAAAAAATGGCTGGAAAAGTCCGGCTATGAAGCAGAGATAACAATAGATGAACCAGGGGCACGAAAACTGCTCAAGAAAGAAAGTTTCGACCTCGTGCTGTCCGACGTACGCCTGCCGGAGGGGGATGGTATATCTTTGCTTGAATGGATGCGGAAAGAAAGGCTGGACATCCCTTTCATTATCATGACAGGATATGCCTCGGTACCGGGTGCTGTGCAAGCCATAAAACTGGGAGCCAAAGACTATCTGGCCAAACCGGTACAAATGGACGAACTACAGAGACAACTGAAAGACATTTTCCATCCCCATTCCGTAATATGTGACAAGGACAAGGGTTTGCTACCCAGAAACAGCCTTCAGATGAAAGAAATCGAACATCTGGTCAAGACAGTTGCGCCGTTTGATATTTCGGTACTCATACTCGGTCCGAACGGCGCAGGAAAAGAATCGGTGGCACAGCGTATCCACTATATGGGAGAACGGAGGGATATGCCGTTTGTCGCCGTGAATTGTGGGGTTATACCCAAGGAACTCGCACCTTCACTCTTCTTCGGACACATAAAAGGTACATTTACCGGCGCCGACACCAATAAGGACGGGTATTTTGAAATGGCGAAAGGGGGCACCCTTTTCCTTGACGAAATAGGTACACTATCTGTTGAAGTCCAGGCTATGCTCTTGCGAGTGCTTCAGGAGGGTACATACATCCCAATAGGTGGCAACAGGGAAAAGCGGGCTGACGTCAGGATTGTAGCCGCCACAAACGAGGATCTTCAACTTGCCATACAGGAAAAACGGTTCAGGGAAGACCTATACCACCGGCTATGCGAATTCGAGATTGTCATGCCTTCCCTGCACGAATGTCCTGAAGATATCCTGCCGTTGGCAAACCATTTCAGGAAGAAATTTTCCGGAGAACTGAAAAGACCAACCGAGGGATTCAGCCCTGAAGCGGAACAACTGCTTCTCTCTTACCATTGGCCGGGAAATGTGCGGGAACTGCATAACAGAATAAGAAGGGCGGTACTCATGGCAAAACAGCCGCTCATTAAAACAACCGATCTGAACATTAAAATGGAAGCGGCAACTGAGGAGATCAATCTTTTCCCCGAAAACGATGCGGAAGAGAAACGCTCGATAGTCCAGGCATTGAAAATCACCCACGGGAATCGCAAACATGCCGCAGCCATGCTGCATATCGACCCGTCTACGCTATACCGTAAGATGAAAAAATACGGGTTGAACAGGAAATAACGGGTATTCTATATGCTTGTTCGGAATAAAATGCCTACATTTGCAAATGACTGGAAATCCTGCCATGCAGGACAGACGGTCAAAACATAAGAAAAGAAATATCGGCATTGCTTGGAGCCTTGCCGAATGTTACAACATAAGTCGCAAGACGTCTCAGGTAGAAATCTGGTAAATTTCAAATTGTAGAGACTATTGCGTGTAGCTTATGCTATGTCTTATAGCGTGAGCTCATGCATGATTCTACAATGGGCTTACCAGAGCCTCTACCTGATAGTGCGTGAGTTTCACGCTTCTTATTTGAAGGAAAAGGTATGGCAAGGTTACGGGTTCTGATAGCAATGACATTAGACGGCTCCATTCCGGCGGAGGACGATCCGTTGCGACAATGGCTGAGAGACGATAAGGACGGATTTTCATATGGACGCGGTAAAAGTACCCGCCGGCTATATCCGGGTTATCCGCTTGTGGATTTCATGTGCGAGAAAGATATGTCAGCCCCATCAGTCCTTTATCAAGCCGAAATACATGACGAGGAAAGCATAGAACTCCTGCGTGGCCTCTCACTTTATCATCTTATTGACGAGATAATCATCTTCCTGTTTCCCTCCACCCGTCCAGACTACAAATCCGTCTCAAAGCATATACCACAGGGTGAATGGAAAATCGTAAATACCAAAACATTCAAAAACGGAATTTGCCGCCTGATTTATTGCAAAACATTGCAATAAGGTATTGCGACATATTGCATTTGCAATACTTCCATCAGTCTCGTTTTTATGGGGCTGATTTTTTATTTCTCTATTATTCAGTGACTTGCCATGTTTTTATGTGGCAATATGCTCCATTGGTCCATGTTTTGGCCTATATCATAATGAAACCTGTTGCGCAACACGGTGTAAAAAATGGAATTATTACACTAAAAACAGAATTCATTATGATACAGATAGACAGGGAGACATTCCAGATGATGCTCCACCAGATAATGGAACGGTTTGACAGGATAGATGACAGACTGAACCGCATGAACAGGCAGACGGCCGCCCTTGAGGGTGACAAGCTGCTCGACAACCAGGATATGTGCGAACTCCTTGGCGTTACGAAACGCACCCTTGCACGCTACCGCCAGAAGAAGCTCGTCACATACTACATGATTGACGGGCGTACCTACTACAAGGCTTCGGAAGTCCAGGACTTCCTGAACAGGAAGGGGAAGGTGCTGCCGGCGAGAATAAAAAAAGAACTCGGTCTTCAATCCTAATAAAATGACGGTATGGAAATTATATGTATGGAAAAACAGACCTTTGACGAATTGGTTGTCCGTCTCAGCATGATCGAGAAAAAAGTCACCGGTATATGTAGTCAGACCAAAGACGCGGCACTGAAAAAATGGATGGACAATCAGGAGGTATGCGGGATTCTCCGAATATCCAAGAGAACACTTCAGGTATATCGCGAGAAAGGACTGTTGCCTTTCACCCGGATCAAGAACAAGTTCTTCTACAAACCGGAAGATGTACAAAGCCTGTTGGAATCAAGTTATCACCCACAAAAAAGAAAGCCATGAGTTACGATCTTATAAACAGAAAAGGCCCGAGAATTGATACTATTTTCAAAGGGCTGGAAAACATGGAGCGCATGATAGACGCAATACGGACGGCTCCGAGACCCGCATTCCACGGTGATTATTTCCTCACGGACGAGGAACTTTCAAAACTGTTGAAAGTAAGCCGGCGTACCTTGCAAGAATACCGGACCCTCGGCGTGATACCTTACTACCTTATACAAGGGAAAGCCCTTTACAAAGAATCGGACATAAAGAAAGTTCTTGACGACGCATATAAAAGATGCAGGGAAGAACAGCGATGGGTATGAAGCAAAAGTAAAAGAAACGGCCTCTTTACAAGGTCGTTTCTTTGTTGTCGGACAATTGGTATCCGAATTTCCTTCTCCGTTTCTTGACAATAACCTCTTCTTCGTACAAACCAAAAGTTCGGTCCATTCCGGCTGCTTTCAGCCGTTTCATGTCCTCGTCCACTTTCCTGTCAGTCACTTTGGCATAAAGCTGCGTGGTCTCAATACGCATGTGCCCCATCATTTTGCCGACTGTCTCGATTGGAACACCCAATGAAAGGGTTATATGGGTTCCGAAATTGTGTCGTGCTTTATGAAATGTAAGTTCAAATCCGTAAACTTCACCCAACTGGTGGGCGAGCATAATGAAATACGTACGACTATACAGATTGAAGACCTTGTCATCCTTTCTCTGTTCCCGATATTTCTCTATTATCTTCAACGGAATATCCAGCAATCGGACAGAAGACAGTGTTCCTGTTTTCTGGCGGTGGATATGAATCCACCATGAACCGTCTTCAGATTGGGTAATATCATTTACCCTCAGTTTTTTCAAATCCGTATAGGCAAGTCCGGTAAAAGTGGAGAAGATGAACATATCCCTTACAAACTGAAGCTGTGGCTTCTCGACAGGTGTTGTAAGCAG
>ENA-OOZS01000027-OOZS01000027.1-human-gut-metagenome-genome-assembly--contig:-NODE-27-length-24148-cov-10.549330_pt1 | contig 24148 bp, 39 predicted proteins | sample MGYA00241191_ERZ501405 | MGnify/ENA primary metagenome ERZ501405 (study PRJEB25962, sample SAMEA2042917) | human gut metagenome | biome: human gut; feature: human-associated habitat; material: faeces...
CAGGAATTACATACGTATGATGCAATTAGCATTTACTGGTTTATCCAGGCCCATCGTCTAAAGCTTTGAATGCTTCCTTTGCATAATCAAATGCTGAACTGTTTTCTGCTATTTTGTTCACGTTTTTTCTAACTTAACTATTCTAATTTTCGTTGGTGAAATTTTGCATAGCAACTAACACTCATAGAATCTTAGAATTTTCTATAACCCACGAAAATATGTAGAATCTCGGTCGTATTTCCCTTACTATACTTACAAGATCTTCCTACATGTTGTCGATTAAACGCAGATTTCCTCGGCTAATAAGTTTTAAAAGCGCCTAACTTATCGAAATGGCTCCTTACTGCGGTACTCGGCTTATGGCATGTACCCAGCGGTTGGTTATCGGAATGTCTTAGGATCAAACCCATCACAGACTTTACGGCTTTTTACATCTTTGCTGATGTTTGCAATTTTTCTGTACCGGTATTACTACCTCCTATTTATAGTGCACGAATATTGGGAATTCAACCCATACATTTCATCTTGTCACCCACTTATAACGTAATATACATGTATAGAGACAGTATACACATATAATATACACAGTCGTTTTACAACATAGATATAAGCTGCCCATCAATTTCCTGTATTGCTTCGAACCTTTATGTTTACATATACTGTTGCGCAGTATACTTTAGCATGGTTGGCATATCGGTTGGCACTCGACTTCTTCACCTCAAGCCCTTACTTACAACGTAAGATTAACTCTATGAAGGGACATCAATTTTTGTTAAACATGTTATCTTTTAAACTTTCTAGGTTTTCATAATTTATATCTTTTGCATACAACATACGCATACATAATATACCAGCTTACTACTCTGTAGAGACTATGTAATATTGTATATCATGGTGCAAATAAACTATTAGTCTAGATCGTTTTGGATGAAAGTGGAGGTCAAATGGTCCTGGATGGACATATCTCGAATCAACTTTCTACCTTCTTTGCTATTTCTTATTCTAGGATAGCTCTCCATCAATTTTCTTTGACTGTAACGGAGTCATCGATCATAGTCTCATGAACGATTTAATTTTCATGGAAATTGGCTGTAAGTTCGGATTGCCTAACATCCTAATAATACAACTGGAATAGATTTTCACCGCGATCTTCACCCGCGTACGATACTCCCGTAGAGCTTCGATTAAGGGGCTGCCCAACCCTTGCGCTTGTTTTACTTTTATATACCGCATAAACAAGAAAAGCCTGGCGGTCTACCATGAGCTCAGACGTCTTACACCTCATCCCCGGCACCCCTTCAATGGAGTTGTGACGAATCGAACGTCAAGGACTATATGCCAACGTATTCACCATACGTCCCGTGAGTATTATCCTCACGATATTGCGTCTTAGATAATTTTTTCGGCCTTTATACTAGCTTTGGACACTAGAAACACTACCTACGGCTTAATAATACTTCTATATTGTTTGGGATATCCTCGGTTCTTCCAGCACCATGCACCATACCATGTATGCAATTCTGTTCACCTACTGGGGACCAATATAGTTCATCTCGTGTAACGTTTGTATATGCTTAGTATTATCACATATAATTACGATACGGTTCATTATGCCCTTCTTGGGACTTATGCGTTTTTAGATTATACAGCCTCATCCAGCTTGTCTCCAGACGGTTCTCACAAGTCCAGCTGTATAATCTATAGGAGCTGATACAACGCTTCTCCTACCTATATCAAACTGTTTCAATGTTTGATACATTTCATCCTACCTTTTGAGTGATCTCGCCCTGCAAGACAGAGTTAACATATTCTCGGATCAAGTTTAATTTATTGAGTTTTTCTTCTAGCTCCTTCGCGAGGGATGTTCCAGAATAGTACGTAGACTAATGGGATCTACTATATGTACTTACCCAATTATAGTGCATAGGGTTCTTATGTTTACTTATGTACATTGGAGGCGATTTGAATATAATCATTGAGTTCTCCCTTACGAATGGTAGAGTTGTGATTAGTGGAGTCGACCTTTTCTCCAGGTTCCATAATATACAGAAGTGGTACATACGACGTATCTGTCTTCTTAATTACGGTGCGTTTAACAATTACCTTTGCAGGTAACTGTTTATGGTTACAAGGTACAGGCTTTTCTACCCTAACGGTATCATGCACTGTATCAGGATTAGCACGATTTACTTGACCAAATAAATGGTCCATTGGTTGCTGTACAGTAGATGCTGCTACTGTCTGCACTGTCGTTGGAAGAGGAACATTCTTAATATCGGCAATATTCATGCCAATAGTAAGGAATGCTGCTCCTAACAACGTGATTACTAATTTTTTCATACTTTGATAGTTAAATTATTTTCGTTCACTTTGCCATTGGATGTCAAAGGCTCTTTTAATACGACCAACTAGTTGTGAACCAGTTCTCTTAATTGGCCGTATTATTTTTTTACCTGAGCCTTGGCCTTACCTTTGGCTTCCTTTTTCTTATCCTCAGTTGCCTTCTTATCAGCTGCTTCCTTAGCAGCCTTGGCAACAGCCTCTTCCTCAGCCTTGATCTCCTCATCGGTCTTGAACTCCAAGTCGATGATATTTTCCTTGGCATAACCTACGAGCGGATCAGAAGGATTACGGAACAGGTTAGAGATGATACCAGCATGCTGCGTAGCGTTATTAAGCATTGAGTCAGACTTAACCTTAGCCATCATCTCTGGAGTAACGTCACGATAATATGCACGCTTAATGGCGATAACAGCCTTCTTTGCAAAGTTGTTACCCTCCAAGAAGTTCTTCTTCAAGTTTTCAACGAACTCACCTGGAGCCGCAAGAACCGCTGCAGTAGCCTTATCGGCGAATGCGATGTTCTTGTTAGCGGCATCAATGTGTTCCTTGACACGATCCTTTTCTGGCAGCTTGTTCTCTGCCTCGAGCAAGGTCTTACCCTTTGAGCGAACATCGTCTGCACCAATGATTACGAGGCACTTTACAGCGTCTGCAATCTGATCATCGGTATACTTGCATACGCCGGTGTTCTTGTCAGTAGAATGGTCGCGAAGCTCACAGAACGCAGATACAGGAGATCCTGACGTAGCGGTAACATTGAAGAAGTGAGCACCAATTCCATAAGTAAGCGTTCCGACACGACCCGTAAGCTCAATAATCTTGCGAAACGTATCATGGAAGTTCATGTTCTTGAGGCGCTCAAGGTCATTCTTTGCAGAAGCAAGAGCCTTTTCAGCGTTTTCTTTGTACTTCTTGTCTTTTGTGTTCTTGAGCGTCTTCTCAGCAGAATCGATAGCATGCTTAGCTTCAATAGAGCGATATGACTTATAGAAGTTCACACACTGCATGATGCTATCCATCAGCTTAGAATCACGGTTCATAGCTAAGAATCCAGACAAAGCTTCCTTGAGCTCTTCTTCGTCCTTGATCTTTGTAGGATCAAAAACCTTACCTGCTGTTGCAGCGCGAGCCTTAGCATCCTTGTCAAGACTCTTTGCTGTCTCTTCTGATACTGTTACAGCTGAAGCTGTAACTTCAATTGCTTCAGCATCGTCTTTTGAAGGCAAGAGCTTTGTGTCATCAAAGCTTACACCAATCTCCTTCAAAGCTTCAGTAAGCTCTGGAAGCGCAGACTTACGGATTACAACAGCGAAATCGCTGGTACCATACTTGACCTCATTACATACACACACTGCGATTCCGAGGGCATTAATATGGTTGAGTTTGTCGATAGTTCCCTGTGGGAAACCAGTGTGCTCAGCAGCTTTCTCATCCAAGAAGAAACGATCGTGAGCCATCTTCAACAAATCTACCTGGTGATTACGATCCATGCTTGACCCACCTGTTGTTGTGAGCATAGCTGCAGCCTCAACAGCTGCATCTGCATTGTTACCACCATTGTTGTTATTCTGAGCAACTTTTACATTGCCCTTTCCATTCTTTTTTGCCATTTTGATAATGTTTTTAAATGTTATTTACTAAAATTAATTAATACTTTCTGGGCAACTAGCTTAAATTCAACTTGTGTCGAATATAAAGTTCGTTTTTAACCAATCTCGTGGAGGTTTAGTGAGCACGTTAATATGCTCGTCTTCACCCAAGTTAAGCACAGTAACAGTATCTACTACAATTGTATCCTTACCTGCTGGTTTTGTCTCAGCACATGTACCGGCGCCCTCTGAGGGTTCCAAAGCCTGAAATGAGCACGTCGGTGCCAGCATGGGATTTGCAGAAGATTTAACTGTACTGGCTTCACTTTTATGGTCAACAAAGGCATAGTTGACCATACTCTTACCGGTAAAACCGAGCAAGAGACTTACGAGAATGATCCAGAACAACTTGTTGCTCTTATTGTATCTTGCGAAACCAAGAGCTACAAAAATCGAGAGAATCAATAATAAAAGTGAAGTCATTTTTGTTAAACTTTTAAGTTATTTTTAATTTTCCTACGAGTGCGGCTTAGTGCAGCTTTTATAGTGCCTGTAGGAATTTTCAGCACTTTGCTAATTTCATCAACGGTAAGATCTTCTACGTAAAATAGATTAAAAATCTTCTGTGTCTTCTTTGGGAGCTTTTCAAACTCCTTTAGAAGAGATTCATACTCAAGAAGATTGACAAGATCTTCTTCTTCTGAAGAATTAGTTAATTCGACAGGTAGTCGGCCTGTATCTTCTCCTAACTCCATTGATTTCTCCTTTACTTTTCGTAGATAATCTATAGCTGTTCGATTAGCTATAATTCTCAGCCATCCGCCAAAAGACGAATAATCTGTGAATGTCGAGAGTTTTTGGTAAACCTTAAGAAATACAACATTTGTAAGATCTTTAGCTTCATCCATGTCATTCACGTAACAAAAGAGCACGTTGTCAACGAACTCTTTGTAACGGTTAAACAATTTATTAAACGCTAGCTCATTTCCCTTTTGAGCTTCTTTTATGGTCTCAATCTCAGATTGAGTGATACGCTGATACTCCATATTGTGGGGTAGGGGAGATCTCTCTCACCCTACTCCTGATAAAACGGAAGATCGTACACCATCTTCTGACGGTATAGCGACCAAACGTTGTTGACGAAATTGTTGAAAAGGATTATTTTCAAATCCTTTCCTCCTGTTTTCATTTCTACTTTTTCAAGTAGTCCTGAACCGATACGCATACGAGTTGTAAGTGTTTTGAACTTTATAGGGTTGCTTAGGATTATCGTTTTCATAATCCAATCACCAACTCTACGTAACTGCTCATTACAACAGTATTCGTATATACAATCTTCGTCTAGGCTGTCTCCTGCACAGAATATGTGCGCTTCATAAGTAAAGCCCTTTTTAAGGCGGTTATGAAACCAGTTAATCACATTTTCTATACCTTCTTCTTTGCAGCCTAACAGACTAGCTCTGTAAATTAGCATTTTAGGGAAATACTCCATTTTTTATTTTGTTTAATTAAATGTTTTCTTAATAAACTTAGAGAAATCTTCAAAATACTCATCTAGAAAACTAGCTTTTTCTGACAATACTTTATCAAATAAAGCCATATTTCCACACTTACATGATATGTTATAATAGTTTTCTAGGTACTTATAGTTCTCTTGAAACCATACTACCCAGCTATTAACCCAGATCCAAAATGATCGTTCTCCAGAGTTGAATACTTTGTTGATGCCATCCAAATTTATAGAGTCTGCAAAATTAAAATTTTGCGACCCCTCATGTATTCCAAGAGCTTTTCTTAATGATGCATTTTTTTCATCTGTTCGAGGTATTCCTCTTCCAGTGTTATAGATTGCTACATTTTCTTGGTATACACGGTCTATCCATCGCGTTTTTACAGCATACTTAATTCTTTCATGTGGCTTCTTACCTATATTAGATAATCTGCCAAATTCTGTACACCATTTAAATGCGAGGTTGACGACATGAGGACACCTGTCCTTTATCATCGCTTTATATCCCTTTGTCATAACTAATAGGAAGAAGCTAGGGAGTCGAACCCTAATCCTCGGGTGTGTAGCCCAAAGAACCAAACTTCTTCTTCTCTCCACTTTGGTAGGAAACACCTAGACTAAACTTACGCTACGTTAGTATAGTCTACAATGTTATTTACATTGCCGTTTAATTTATAGTATAGTGCTTAATGTATTTATCTCCTCTGCCTGTCAAAACCAAACACGCCCGTGTAGACAGTTTTACAACATGCCTAGGTTGTCCAAATGGAATCTACACAATAGCGTAGAGGATGCCCCGTGGACGTGAGGGGAGTCGAACCCCTGTCCAAACAGATTATTTCATACACACTGTACGTTCTTGTAAATGTTCCGATGATCAGTCAGAACATTCGATTTAAGCCGTTTTAGGTGCGCTCTAAGACATTTTTGCGGCACTCGTGGTTAATTACTCCACTTGGTGACATACTCTGCCTCAGAGCGCTTAAAACATGGCTAAAAATATATAGGAATCCTCATGATACGAAGATACTTAGAGGGCTATATTCAGCATTTTTGATACATTTTGCAGGGTTCAATTAGCTTTTCAGAGCAATCAAATCTCCCCGATACAAAGATACGCACAAAACATATTGTTTGATCTACTGTCCCAATTTACTGTGTGGGGTCACATCTCTTCCTCTCATCGTGATACGAAGATACTTGATGAGAATGTTAATTCATTCTGAGATTCCTTCGCTGCCTCGTCTTCTTAAGATCCTCTACAGTGCTTCAGAATCTATGTACGTGATACTAAGATACTTGTATTAGAAGAAGAATTAGAAGCGATCGAACAGATAGTTGGCATAATACCAATTGTTAGGGTACTTGTCGCGCAACTCACGGTCGTGCTTTTCGTACTCTTTGTTCAGTTCAGTCATTTGCTTACGCTGATCCTCATCGATCTTCTGCGAAAGTTCGCGGAATTCGTTTGGCGTAATCTTCTGGTCGTCAGGAACGGCGGTACCATTTTCGTCCTTGCCCAGAAGACGGGCCAACAATTCTGTACGCTTCTTCAGAGTGTCGAGAGTGATCTTTGCCTTCGCACGGTCCTTGCGGACATTGAGAAGTTCCTTAATTCTAAGGAAGTCAGCACACTTGACAATTTCTTTGACCTGGGAGATCTTGCGTTTCTCCTCATCCTGGCGGATTTCTTCTGCCGCCTTGTCTGCGATGTCGGTCACGAGGTTGCCCTTCATCAACTTCTCTACTACGTTGTCTGCTGACACATTCTGCTGCTCTTTAGCAGCACCTTTTGTTTCTGCTTTTGCCATTTTGATAATGTTTTAAATGTTTGTAAATAAAATTAATTAACATATTGTTACTTCTCCCACACTCCAGGATGGGTTTTTAACGAATATTGCGCCATTATTATTAATGGTGATATCGCATGGAGCTTTGTGAGAGCAGTTAGCCAAATGAATAAGTGCGAATCTAGCATCTATAGCTTGATTCTCACTAGGGTACTTGGATTCGAATACCAATGTTTTTGTATTCTTACCCTTTCCCTTAGCTTTTGTCGTATATACTGGAATCTTCCACATAATCTAAAGGATTTAGCTTGTTTTTAAACTTGTCACGCTTATATGCCTTTGCTTTGGCTTCTGCGTGACGCTGACGATACACTTTCTTAGTATTACGTTGTGTTTTATACATAGTTACATGTTATCTTGAACCGTTTTAAATACACAAATAATATCGGTAGAAATACCGTAAGAATCACGCATTCTTTTACTTATACCACCAGACATAACTCTGATGGCATTCATAAGAGATTCATTGTTAGGCTCATTAGTTATAGCCTCTGACAATGCAAGCAACAGCTTCATCTTGGAGCAGAAAAACTTACCAAATCTTTTTTTCACGTAGATGCACGCAGACTCTACAACAGAAAGTTCTGTAGCATTCTTGGCTTCTGCGTGACCGATAATAATGGAATTAACTTCCGTTTCATCCATTGTAACTGCATGCACATCCTTAACATCAGGTTTAACTGTGTTCAGTTGTGAAGCTATTGCCATAACTTCAGATGGATCTAAACTAGAACCATCGTAAGAGATAATAATGTACCGCTTCATAGCTAATCCTCCTTTGTTGTTATGTTAGTACTGGAGGACTGCACTATCTGTACATGCTTACCGTCGATAATAGTATCAACCATTTCTACGTTAGGGATATCAGGAGGAGCAATCGCATTGTATTGATCCTGTTCATCAGGAAGATTCAAATATACATGCTTGTTCATCTCGAACTCGTTCGATATACTCATCTTAGTCAATGGTTTCCCAGATTTTTCTAAGACCGATACCACATCGCGCATAACCTTTTCAGGTATGCTGAAGAACACTGAGTCCTGATGTCTCCATTGACCTTCCGATCTCTGAAACTCTATAACGTCAGAACAGTCGGTAAATGTAGGATTGTCAATATCCTGCATCATCTTTGATACCATGAGCGAGTCATCGTGTTTGATCTCACTCTTAGTTTTTTTCATGTAGTCACATGACGATACTGTGACGGCTACAATAAGCATGATTAAGCACATGCTAAGCTTTTCGAATAATCTCTTCATTTTGATAATTTATTAGAGATTCAACAAATGTTAACTATCCGGGTTTTAAAGATTCACGGAATCATCTTTTGTGGACCAGCTAGGGCTTGAACCTAGGACCTCCAGATTATGAGTCTGTTGCTCTAACCAACTGAGCTACAAGTCCAAATATGGGAAATTTTCACTGGTTATATTTAAACCATTCCATTGTCTCCTACTATCTAACGTTCTTTTTCTTTCTAACCCAAATGATTAATTTTAAGGTAATTACGCTATTTAATAGAGTTGTAGGGAGTTGTTTGGTACCCATTTGTGATTTTATACAGACTTGAACTGTTATGTAGGCCTCTAACCTAATAAATCTCGGGGACGGTATAACCCGTCCCCTTGAAATGCAACTTAATTAAATTTTTCCGTCCAATATGATATAAAATATATAATACTGGAGATCAAAACTATTATCAACATAACAATTACTACTATCAACGAAAAATCGCTTATGTTAGTTATGTTTGTTATGTTTGACAATAAGTCAAAAAGAGGGAATGCCGAAATAATTATTAACGCTATTGATACAAATAGCTCTCCATATTCTTTTCTCATAGGTATAATGCTATTTGTGATACCTCTTCATAATCGTCTTCACTGACAAACCATGAATCGTTATCTGTCGTTAAATAACTCTTTCTTGATCCCAAATCTACATCACTTAATGATAATACACACATATCATCAGGATTTGCAGATTTATAATCTTTTAACTCTACGTTTTCATCACTACAATGCGCTTTAAGTCTACGCAATGATGAGTGATGGCGTCTAACTTCTAATTCTTCGTCAGACATTTGTCCGTTTTTTCTACGTTTTGCCATAATTAAGGACTAATAAAAATTATTCCATCTTCAATGCATGATGGTGATTCTTCGTTCAAATCCTTTGAATCGTTTACTTTTGGACAAGAGAAAGGATTGTTAAAGATACACCCATTGCAATTGTATTGACGTTTAGCCCTAACAACAATGCCATTTATTTTGTAGATTCTGCCAGGACTAAGTTTTTTACTCATAGTTCACCTATTAATTGAAGCTTGTACATTGGTTGCTTAACTGGAACCATTTCGTATCCTTTACGAATTTCATCAACCTTTCGTAATACTCTAGATATTTTTCCAAGTTGATATACTCTATGTATGGTCTCACCCTTGGTGTAAGCTAGTATAAAACATACAAATCTTGATGGATTAGCATATAGCTTATCATATACAGGTGATAAGCTATGATAGAATGCACCAACACCTTTTGCTGCGTCGATTTTATCCATATCATCTTCACTAATCATAATCTTTGTTGTCTTTCCTTCTTTTCTCAGGCGTTCTGACCTATTTACATAGTTTTTTCCAGTTGATATGTCTCTGACAGCTACGAATTTGCCGCCAGTGTAACATGTTACAACCATTAAACCACCTACCATTGTGCCACTAGGCAATACTCGGCGTACTACGTCTCCTTTACTAAACTTCATTTATGTACAAATTTGATTTTGTATCGAACAATTGATGTAATTACACCATTTCTTAACCTAATGCCAAGTGTAGGCTCAATAGAGAATTGCTTGCATGTGTTAATATAGTCTACAACACTCTTTGAGATTGGAATAATCTCTGAGAATCCTGCAGACTTATCAACATACACAGCTAGATACTTAACGGTTTTACCGTTAACACTCGGTTTCTGTACTATTTGTTTAATACATTCAACCTTGCAAACCATTGTGTCAATTGCAGCTTTTTGCTGTGCATGACACTTTGAAGTCAATAACAATAACATTATTATTATGACTATCGCAATCAGTGGGCCAGGACTTTGATTTTCCGGCTTTTCGTACAATTTTACACCCATATTAAAAACCGTTTGTAATTCTACAAATACATCCTGCAGATTCAAGAGTATCCTTCATAGTGTTAATGAAGCTTTCATCAGGAGACTGAGACAACAGTATGTTATGTTTATCATCAGCAGCTGTGTCTACAATAGCCTTTGCTCTTTCTATAGGCATGTTTAACTGAAGTGACAGCGTTCTTACTGTACTCAGCTTCTTATTATCTTCTACTTTGTCTAAGTATAAGTAATAAGTAGTTTGTACTGGAATGCCATTAGCTTCTTTTTTGGCTACTACTTCTTCCATCTCCATAGATGATACAACTGCTAACAGTAAGTTAACATTATGTCTCATATCTTTTTTGCTTGAACACTCTGACTGGAACTTGATTTTTCCGTCGTTCTGAATAGTAACATTCAACATAAGATTAATGAATTGTTATGAATTTAACACTTGTCTTGCCAGCTCCTGGAACATTTGAATGTTTGTTGTTAATATAACTATTCAAAGTATTTTCCAAAGATTTGGCATTACATTTACTTAATCCAGAAGAGAGGATCATTGTAGATCCTCCCTCTTTAGCAACTACCTTGTAGTTAAGGTATTCAGCATCAGGCTTCCCTTTTGCTGACTGTGGCTTAACCGCTTGGTTATGCGTTTGCTTGTGTTTCTTCTGATTCATCATCTGTGCAAATGAATGGTTTACAATCCAGACCAATGGCCTTAATTACATTAGGCTCACTGAGCTTGTCTTCTGCGACTTCGCTAATTCCTCTAGCGATAAATGCAAGATGTTTCAAGTCATCAATGCTGTTGAATTTACCATCAACTTCAACTGTCACCTTAATGGTCTGTTCCTCTGTTACGGCGTCCAGTTCAACGTCAATAGATCTCAAGATTGGAATGTGTTTCTTGAACTTAGTCTCCACGTAACTAGGAGCATCCAAATCAACATGATCTGGAGACAGTGTACGAGATACTGTTACGACTGTTTTGTTACCGTCAGCAAAAACTTCTGACCCAAGCTTTGGGTATGCTTCACCCAACAATTTTTCGATAATGTTCATAATTTTGATAATTAAACATTGTTTATTTTTGTGTAAGACTTACCGCTTACACTCGGTATAAAAAGTGTTCCATCTGTATTTGTAGAGGCTTTGGACTCTCAGCTTACGCTGGCTACATTAAACACTTAGGGTTGATGCAACTCAACCCTTATGTTTTTTAATTGGTTTTATAGATAAACCTATTGGTAGTTCCATACAGAAATCAAATTTTTCATAATTTCCGTCAAAACAACACAAACACTCATGTATGTTCTTCTTTGCCAAATTCATTCATACTACTTTACAATTAATTCATCTACCTTAGATTTAGCTTCCAAATAATCAGCACCATAATCTGTCTCAAGATCTGTATCCATGAGGTCAAGATTATGTGTTCCATCGAGAGAGTCTAAAAGCGTCTCAGTGCATTTATAATACTCTTCGTACGCCTTTACTTTTTTCTCTGCTCTGTTATTGCTACCTTTTACAGCATTAATACCAAAGCAGGCACCAACAATGGCACCAATAACTGCTCCAATAAAGAACAGATTCAATTGGTCCATAAAAGAATGTTTCTTATCTTCCATATCTATATATATTTTGATTAATAATCTATAAAATGGCATATCTATTCTCACGAACCGATATACCTGCATGGAAATAAAACCTGTTGATAACTAAAAAATGATTTAATAAAGGTGTAGTGGCTACTGGACTCGAACCGTCGCTATGTGTGCGCTTTTATAGCCAAGTACGATACCCATATAATGAATTCGTACATAGTATACCCTCTTACTTCAGTAAGTGTATAATAACCACTATCCGTCTTTCCGGATTGTCCTAGAGAACTAAAACCACTTTTGTACCCCTTGCAAGTAGGCTGACTACCTTAGTTCTCAGCATACATGTAATACTACTATTTCACCCTCTGTGTCCTATAACCGACATCTTATAGCTTTGCAAGTACCATAAGCACGTGTTGTAGTCATGGGCTTGGGACCATGAACGCCACATTACTCCTACGATTTATCACGTTAGCGTAGGCGCTCCGTCATCCTGGTTTGTATACCGCATGAGATAACGGTTAAATACAACTATCTTCACAGACCATTGTATTTAGGGGATAAAATGCTTATGAATAATGAATATCAGACTACAGTATGATGCAAATGTTTACCGTAGTTTCGTCTAGGTCTCATCAGTGACAATGTTATTGGAGTAATACGTAGTATTACGTAATGCTCGCTACTCTCCCTAGCTGAGTTTAAATTAAAAATGTACCACTATCTTCACAGACCATGGTACACGAAACAAATCTACTATTTACCACTCTTGGCAAGAACCTCAATTGTGCAATCAATGTATATGGAATCTTAATGTCTTTTATCTTAAATAAACATATCACTATCTTCACAGACAATGATATGTACTATGCTTTTTGCTACGCTTAGTAATCGTTCACCTACGACAAATGAGCATATTGATACTAGTCTAATTGTTCGGATTCAAATATTACGTCTTCAACTGTCTTACCAATCAAAGATCTTTTATATTCAGAGTATCTTATAGTATTTGGGCACTCTACAATATATCTGATAAATCCTGCTAATTCTTTAGAATATGGTAGGTTGATCATTACCAATAAGTCTTTTACAACTTGTTTAGTAAGTGCATTTACTCCTCCCCAAGTATTTGGAAAGTTGTTATGCTCTTTTTCTCAGATCGCTGGTGTGTTGCTCTCGACTAAGCGAATAATGTCCAACACATTTGTTTTATAAGTTATTTTCATATTGATTATGTTTTATATTTCTATCTGTTCTATCTGAAATCTCACCTGCGGATCTTCCCATCTCCCATCTCAGGCAAGCTTTAAGCTAATGTCTGAGCGAAGCGAGTTACATTTGTTCAAGCAAGCAAGGTAGCGCCACGAGGACGCTACGATGCAAGTTGTTAGAAGGTTGCTGGAGGCACGCTTCCCGGAGCTGCTGCACCTGGTTGCTGAACGCCTGGCTGTGCCACATTAGGTTGTGCAGCTGGTTGTTGTGTAGCCGTATTCGGCTGAGCTGTAGCTGCTGCTAATGGGTCAGGAGCTGGTGTTGCCTGTGGTGCAGGCTGAGGCGCAGTATTACCTGCTACTGTCGCAGCTGTGTTGTTTACAGGCTTGAAGAATTGGCGCTCAATACTACGCACTCTTGAGACAGGGTCCCAGTTTTTTGCATAGTTTGGTGTGCCATCTACCTTTGGTGTCTCACTGATGAGGATACAGAATACAAGAACACTATCCATTGTCATAGGCTGACCAGTTGTCTTGTCCAATCTTGGACTATGGTCATTACCCAATAAATAACTCATACCGTGCTCAAGTTTCTGACGTACAAAGATACCATTTAAGAAGCGATAACGCTCTGGAATTGCATCTTCATTGCTTGTCTCTGCAATACCTCCATGTTGTGTGTCCAGATATGGACGGATTGCATTAATCAATCCATCAACACCGAACATTACAATGGATGTATTCTCCTCAAAGACACAATCCTGATTCTCCAATGTAGCTGCTACATATAAATTACCTTCAGTTTGTCCTTCCTGGGCTTTAGCCTTCAGGATAGACATATTAAACAAACGATACTTAGACATAATATATTGTATTTAATGGTGAAATAAATATTCAGCAAGTTCAAATAATCATTTGTGAAGATAATAGCAATAAAGCTATATATTAAGGGAGAAGAATAATAACAAACAACATCAAATGTACAAATGGGCTAGTGGATACATTGTATCCAACATCCACATATCTACATCTTTCTCTCTTCCCCGGCTAATAATCTAGAGGTGTTCTTTATGTTCCCGCAAGCAAAGAGGAAGGCAAGAGGGTAAGGCACAAGGCCTTACTCTCCAAGCTGATACAAACTGTCAACCTTATGAGCTAAATCAAGATACTTGACCATTTCATCACTTCCATCAGTGTCAAATAACTCATTCTTACCCATAACATGGTCTGCCGCATCAAGTGCAGCTTCTTGAGCTTTGACAAGCTCAGTTTTAGCGTCGTAATCATTGTGTAACAACTTATACTGGCTAAGTATAATGTTCTTCCCATTCTCCTGACCAGTACAATAACCTGCAACAAAACCACACACTAAAACAACGACTGATAAGATAATCCTACGAAATGTTTTCATAACTGTAAATATTTATTGATTAAACATAAGCTAAAGAATAAAGAGAGTACGCCATTAGAATGGCAATACTCTCTCAACAAACTGCTGATTATCGAAGTGCTTGTCATATACACCGAATGATACATTGTATACGTCACGCTCACACATAGCGTCTGAGAACACAAGTTCAAGATAATCAGCACGTGGAATGATACCACGTACACGATCAATTGCATTGATTACATCAACAATTGAGTCATCAACCATATCGTGTTGAATAGCGAATAGCATGATAGCTACTAAACAGAATTTATCCATATTGATTATGTTTTATTGTTACTAATAGTACAGAATTGTTCTTTATGTTCCCGCGATTAGGATGACAATCTATCAGTGATGTCATTTAAGATGCCGGGGGTAGTCAGATCCGAAACTCGAGCCGGGGGAGGCAATTATTACTGTTTCTCGTTTCTGTACATATATAAAAAATTTGTTTCTCGTCTTTATGCACACATAACAGTTTAAAAATAAAAAATAAAATATTCGGCAAGCTCAATAAAAAAGCCGAGGCGTAAACCCCGGCTATTCTCATGCTTTCTTAAACTTATCTATAAAGTCTGTTATTTCTCTCATATACATATGGTTGTCACGCTCGTATATTATAGCGTCAATCCACTTACCAGTAGAGTCTTTAAACTTTCCTACACCTACATAATTGTAGACATTACCTTTATACTCGTACTTCATCTTTTCCATTATTATTCCTTTTTGTCCATCTCTAGAAATACTTTTCTGTTTCAGGTAGATTATGTTCTTCTTTATCTGGATCAATGTTAGGAGTGTATCCAGGTCTAATAATATCTCCGATTCTATCAAGTGTGGTAGATTTATCTGGCTATGCGAGTCTTATAAACTCAGATGCCTCCATCATTTTGTATACTCCATTGTACTTATAGAGTATAGCATCTACCCATTTTCCAGAAGCTAATTGAAATTGACCTGTGCCGATATATATTACTTTTACATCACTATTTCTGTTTAATATAAATCTATCGTTTTCCATACACATTTTATTTACATTTATCTCCTAGTCTCATGATATGGGACTGTAAGAAATGCCCATATAAACTTTAATACTTTCTTTAGAATCTCCACCATCTAGTTGACTCTTTCTTTAATTCTTCTAGACACTTTTCATACTTATTTTTCCAATAGTTTACCCAGTCTTCCTGGTGTGCTAATTGCTGTTCTAACAGTTTTATCTGGGCATCTCTAGCCTCTAATGCACTCTCATTGAACTTTTCTGGACTACTATTCTGTATAAGCTTTTCGTAATCTTTTCTGTCCAGGATTACGTAATCTCTAAGCTGTCTGACTAATTGTACAAATTCCGTTTCCTTCTCCTTCGTCTCCATATATTATATCTAATATCATTTTAGTTATCTCGGGACAGTCCGAGGACATCTTTACCATCTATTCTGCTATCCCCGAATACTTCTATAAATTTGTAGAACTCTCCTTTTTCATCAAGCTGCAGTGCTAATTGTAGTATTTGTCTCGTTGGAGTCGCTTCCTCCCCCAAGTTCTCCACTTCCTTCAGAAGTGTCTGATATGCGTCTCTTTGCGCTGGATCCATTTTCTCTTGCCTCTTCATCTTTTATGTCGTTGGAGGAGTCGTTAGACTCCGTAATGTTTATATCTTTTAAAGCGTTTATAACCTCAGCTTTGGTAGTCTTTGTCCTTACATACTCGTTTATTTTCTTTACTATTTCATTCTTGTGTGGATTTCCCTTTGTTTCATACATGTGCATGAGTACGGACATGCTATTAGTATACTCAGTACGCTTTGTTTCGTCTTTTGCTAGCTCATCTACAAGGTTTTCTAGTTCCTCAATGGTATAGTCATCCAATCTTCCGGAAACACTATCCACTGATCTAATAAGTTTTCCATCTTTATCGTACAAATTGCTATATTTACTAATCTTTCCCATTATTTTTACTATCTTTAAGTATTATCCAACATGTGGTAGTAGCTACTATTGGAAGTATTAAAAACATGAATATTATATCAAATGGACTCATCTTTATCTGGTTCGTAAAATCCTAATCTTCTACCGTTTCTCTCGGCTTTCTGTATTATTTCTGCCGCTCTTAAATATTCTTTATCTTTTGCCATTTCGCTCAGCATGGGCTACGTATTTTGTGCACTCTTCCTCTACAATTTCACCATCGTCGTTATGTATTAAGTGAGTATATTTTGCTTTTGATCTGTTGTATTTAAACATTCTAAACGCTTTGTCTCGCTCCTATTTATCGTCATATCTATGAATATATTTCATCATTTGTGTAGCATTTACAGATCCTGCTACTCCTAGATTACATAGGTTTTTAATAAAGCTCATAGCTCCATCTTCGCCGAATTTATGCTTTAGCATACTATATTCTTTAAGGCTCTTCTAGAACCATTGATTATCAAGATCGTATATTGGTTCCTATTCTACAATGTATGCTATATTTACTGGTACTCCATGTATAAAGAAATATTTACACTATTCTGTACACAGTTTATTCTAGTATTGTAGAGACAAGAAGTCGGCATAATATAGTACAGCACTCATCTCAAACTAGTTCATCGTTTATTTGCTGTTTTGTTTACACACTCTGTAAAGTACCCAATTAAGTACGCAAATACTTCATTTGTATCATCAGAGAGCTTTATATGGCATGCCTCAAGTATATCTACAGCTGCATGAAATGACTCATGAGCAAACGTGTTTACATCATTATCACTATTCCAAATTTTGTTTACTACTATGATTTCGCAATCTTCGTCCGTTGATTTATCATATGCACCTCTAACAGTGTAGGCTGTATAATCTGCCCATTCGCCATCATATATAGATGATTCATCTTGTCTAAACGCAAATCTTTTATCCATCACAGACTTATCCGGGTTAATTATAACGAATAAGCTAAATCCGTATACTGTCTTATATTCGTCTATTATACACTTTTTCTTCTTATCCATACTATTCTTATTAGTCTTACAATTATTATTAAGCTTATATAGCTCTACTATAGTTGTATAGTCTTACATACTGTAATAGCTGTACTACTAAAGTAGATCTCCTAAAGAGAATATATAAGAGAAAGGGTTCTGGCTGACTAACCCCCTACTATCCCCCTAACGTAAAAAAGCTAAAAAAGTTGCATATTTGCAAGAAAAATGCTATTTTTACAAAATTTATACCATATTTGCAACCTTTTTGAAAATTATTTCGTTATGGCAGCGTAAAACAATAAAAGCAATTGGATATGACAAAGATTTTAAAGGTTATTAAGCCTTTCTTCGTAATGGAGAATGGTGATACATTTGAGTACAACGCTGATACAGATCAGTACGAAAGTGTATATAACGAAGAGCATAATAGCTCAAACGAAGACAATTCAACGGTTGTTTCTTCTTACAATTCTGTTTATAGAATCTCAAAGGAATATGCAAAGATGCTTCTTGATAATGGATACGTTGAGGAAGTTGATGATAAAAAGAGATTCGTAAATATCTTTGACGAGATCAACAATAAGCTCTCAGAATACAACAATGAGCTTTGTGTTCTTAAGTCAAAAGCTGATGAGAACACACCTCAGTGTTTGCTTGTTGAGAAGGAGACAGTATTGAGAAACATGATTAAATTACTTGAGTACCTTAAAGGATTGAAGAAGTAATATGGATGAGAAGATGATAGATCAGACCCAGTTGGCAGAGGACTTGAGCTCAAAAATAAAGTATGAGTTCAGACAGATGTTCTTGGTAAAGCCGCTTGAGCCTGTTAAAGTTAAGAAGAAGATCTCCGAACCTGTGGTTAAGGACACTAAGCCTAAGAAGGATAAGGATGGGATCGAGGCAGTTGATTATGATGAGGTAAAGACAGAGATAAAAGAAGTTGATTCAGATTTCTCTAGAGCTGTTGTACTTAAGTTGCCATATGAGTATACACACCCATATAGCGATGAGAAAATACAGCAGATGCCTATCAAGGTTGGTGATATCGTTATATATAGATCGTCTAGAGGTGCTATGTATTTCGATTTGCTCAAGGACTCTCAACTTGTATCGCTTTACGATATTGTAGCAACTGAAATAGTAGAAAAGTAATGAATATAGATAAAGTTTGTAGATAGATTGGACATACATTGAACGATGACCCAGAGCTAGTAAAACAAATAGTTATGCATTAGTTTTAGTTCGTAGTTGATGTTATGAAAGATCAAGATGATACTAGAGACGTATTAATAAACAAACTATTTAGATTCAAACTTAAAAATAGATTTAAAGATAATAAAAATAAACCATTAAGCCCATATGAAAAAGATAATAAACATTGATCGCAAGCCTATTATTGTTGATACAGATACAGCTGAGGTTTAGGCGATTAATAGATCTGCAAGAGGTATAGATGATATTTACGTTATTCCAGAAGATGCTAATGTTGAATGGACATCAAAGTTTTTCCCTAACAAAACTATCTGCGCAGATGTAAAGAAAGATGATATTCTTATCACATTCTACGACAAAGATCTTGGCACAGACTTTGTAATAATTAAGTCTGAAGATTGGTTAAAGGCTCTCAATAACGCAAAAGAAGCTGACCAGAAGAGAAAAGAAGAGTGGGCAGCAAAGCAGAAGGAAAGCGCACATGTGAATGCTGCTTGCGAAGATTGTGGAGACTATTGTGGACAATGTTAATATTTAAGTTATGAAGAAAGCTATTAAAAAGACAGTTAAGGTAAAGAGACCCAAGTATGTAATCTCTATGCTGGATGTTGCTAATGTAAACGATGTTACAGCATACTTCATTAGCAAGAAGATTTCGGCAGGTATGAGAGTGACTGATTGTGACTATTATACAGTTATATCAATCCTTACAGATGCTTTGCTCGACGAAATTCTTCCAGAGAACCTCTCAGCCGTAGTAAATGATGGCGGAGTTTATAGAAGATGTAAGGCATTCAGAGCCGAAGAGAAGGTCAAGAAGCCTTGGTATAAACGTTTATGGAATTGGATTACTCGTACTAAGTAATCACCTTTAGAGTCTATTAGTCAAACGGTAAAGACGGCCCGATACAAAGGGAATAGTTAGCAGGTTCGACTCCTGCATAGACTCCATTAATTTGTTTTCATAATTTTAATATTTTGTAATTGAGTGGCATCCCTGTGTGTACACTATAAACAAAAGGCTACCATGGTAAGCTGACACAGGGACCCAATACTGGTTATAAGTCCAGCTAAAACTTATAAGAGTCAAAGAAGACGGGCGAATATAATCGCTGAGAGGTTGTCGCCATTTCTGAAATCTCTATAAACTGGGATATCCGGGTGAAACAAAAGCTTTCTGCCCTAGCATCGTTCGGAGATGCAGGATCCAAATGGCGCTAATACTGGTTCTGCGTAACTCCAGATAAAAGTTACGCGCTTATTGCCCTATGGTGTAACGGCAGCACAGGAGTCTCTAAAACTCTTAGTCTGGGTTCGAATCCTAGTGGGGTAACAATAAAAAAATAATATTTGAATACTATGGAGTTGAAATTTAAGAGACTTGAGGATAACGCTATCCTCCCTATTCGTGGCACAAAAGGTGCTGCAGGAATTGATTTGACTTGCACTAAGATTGAAACAGCTCTTAATGAAGCAAATCAGCTAATGTTGGTTTACCATACAGGATTGGCAGTTGAAATTCCTGCCGGATATGTTGGTTTACTTATACCACGCTCTAGTATTTGGAAAAAGTCATTATGGCTTACTGATAATGTCGGTGTTATCGACAGTGATTATAGAGGCGAGATTGTAGCATTCATGAAGGCTACAACAGATACAATTCCTGCTGTTTACAAGCAGGGCGAACGCTTCTGTCAGTTAGTCATCGTTCCTATACCAGAGTATACAATCACAGAGGTTTCTGAGCTTTCGTCAACAGAGAGAGGCGATGGCGGATTTGGTTCTACTGACACAGGACACGAAAACGAATCTAGCGCAGCTACGGGAACTCAGTCACAGCTTAAGGAACAGGTTGAGTCCGTACCAGAGTCAGCGGCGGCACAAGAAGGTGCTGAGGTAAGCGAAGGATAGGCCTAATTCGCTTACATAAAGGGGATTACCGAAAGGTAGTTCCCTTTTACTGTTTAAACACATTAATGCATTAATTATGATTTAGGAAAAAGATTTTTTATATAGAGTTCCAGTAAAGAATGCACTCGTAACAGCACCTGGTAAGTAGGTCAGAAATCCAGAAATATTGGTTGATCTTGAAGGTGGTGAATTTATGCATGGAGACATACTGGATGCAAACTCTACAAATAAACTTATTGATCAGTCTGTAAAAGATGCTATAGACAATAGCATTGAAAATGGTAATTATGTTACAAAGGATTTACTTGAAGCTGAAACAAGTGCTCGTACAAAGAGTGATGAAGACTTAAGTGCTAAGATTAAGGCAGAGCAGACTAGAGCAGAAGGTAAAGAGAAAGAGATATCAGATAAGCTTGCAATAGTTGATGGTGATTCAAACACAGAAGGATCATTTAGAAAAGCTATTGCCGATGTGATTGCTGCTGCCCCAGAAGACCTTGATACGCTTAAAGAGATTGCTGACAAACTTGCTGGTAACGATGACTTGCATACAGCATTAAATCAGGCTATTACAGAAAAGGCTGATGCATCTGCGCTTGCGAATAGTCTTAATACTGTGAATGATAGCATTTCCAGTTTGAGAGTAGGTCTATAGAAAAAATAGGATAAAATCACAGTTAATAGTGTTGATATTACAGATATAGAAACAGCTGATATCACAAAACTAAGAACTATTGTAATAAATCTTATAGATGCACTTAGTACAAGTGGTCTAATTAGAACAAATTCAAATCTTGAATAAAGCTAGGTCTTAATGAAAGCATGACGGGGTTCACTGCCCCGCCTAGCACAACAGATTCTACCACGCATCTTTTCAAATGCGTACCAGGGTAGGACTTTTATCACCCCTAGATGGAATATACTAGGGCTTGCGTAGTAATACGCTTTTAGATTAAACGGGACTAGGATTATTCCAGTCCTAGTTCCATATTGTTTTACTATAAAACTTGTTAATTACGGATACGATTGAGAAAGTTTATTGTACAGGACACGACAATAACGACGCTTTAGTAGCCGCTTTGGCTTCTAAGAATAACTGTGATCCAATGGCTATGGCAGCCATGATGAACTAGAATGATTACATGAACAACCCATTTGCTTACCTTATCTGGATGATCTTCGCTATGCGTATGTGGAACAACCAGGACGGTAACCAGGGCAATGCAATCCAGAGCCAGCTCGACGCAATGCGTTCACAGATAGCTGGTAATCAGAATAGCTCATTGGTAATGGATGCCATAAGAGGCAACGCTAATGCAATTACTCAGTTAGCCTCTAACCTGAACTGTGACTTCAACGCACTGAATAATGCTATTTGCTGCGTTAGATCCGGTATTCAGGAAGTAGCAGGTAATGTAAACTTCTCTGCAGAACGCGTTATCAACGCTATAAATCTCGGAGACGCTAACCTTACATCTGCATTGCAGAACTGCTGCTGCCAGACACAATAGAACATTATCAAGATGGGCTACGAGAATCAACTTGGGCAGAAGGATATCGTTAACCAGATGCAGACAGGTTTCAGCTAGACAAACTCAGGTTTGGAGAGAGCTGCAAGTAACCTTGGTTTCCAGATGAGTTAGATAGCTTGCGATCTTAAGACGAACGCAAATGCTAATACTCAGCGAATAGTAGATGTTTTAAACAATCATTGGCAGTCAGATTTACAGTAGAGATATAATGATGCACGCATTGAATTGTCACAGCAGAAGTAGAATGCTACTTTGATTGCTGCGCTTAAGACAACTGCTGCAGCTTAATAAGTTTAATTTATGTGAGGGCTCCTTCGGGAGCATTTACATATAAAGATAAGGCTTATGGCATTTAAAGATGTAAAACAAAACTATTCAGTATATATACTGAATAAACAGGATATAACCATTACCGATGGCAAGGTTATATCAGTTGGATTTCCACATTTAGACTTAAGCACAAAGCCTGCAATGGGTTAGTCACAAATGGTTGTAGATGTAACTATAGAGGCTAACTCAAAGACGGCAACATACTCAATCCCAGAGAACTTATCTGTTACATATGCAGGAGATGTAGTATTGTCTACAGATAAGTAGGGTCTTATGGCTGAAGTAGAGCAGATGAAGAATACTGCTGAAAAGATACTTGAGTCAGTTCCTAAACAGAAGGAAGTAGTAGATAAGACGACAGTATTGTTGTCTGAGCTTAATCCTGTCTATAAGGAGAAAAAGGAGACTGAATAGAGATTCTCAAAGATAGAGGAATCTATAAGTAGAATGGAATCAACTGTTAATAACTTTATTAATTCTTTTAACCATGCACAAGGTAATAGTAATACGGCACAGTGATGATAATAACCAGAATTCTAAATATGTTGCAAATCTTTAGAAAAACGAAGATGGCAGCTATTCAGCTAGTGTTGGAGTTGTAAAGGAAGATGGGTATAATGACTATGTTAGTAAACATGGCTTACACTTTACAAAAGCTTTACAGGAGTACGCTAGTAAATAGATGGTTAATTCAAATAATTAGGAACATACATGGACTTCTGAGTAGGTTCAAAATGTATGTAATGTACTTAATCTTAAAATTCCAAATACTTCTACAATAGAAGATGTAACTTATACTGCGAATATGGCTTATGCTGATTTTTATCCAGAACTACTTAATGAGCACCAGTGTATAAAATATGCTGCAGCTGTAGCTAATGATAAAGATGGATATACAGGAATTCAGTTTTGTAGATGGGTGGCAGACGTTGTAGGAAAGAAGGAAAATATAGATTGGGATAAATTCAAATAATCTTTAACTGTGGCGTTTTAGACGTGGTCTTCGATGACACCACAGTACAATAATTGTTAACAATTTAAACGAATTAATATGATTAATTTTTGCGTAGAACCAAAAAAGCCTTGTCGCAAAAATCCAATCGGAGAATTAGATTTTAAAATAGACAAGTGTTATTCGTCAATATATTCTAGATTGTGCTGCCATGAAAATGATTCTGTCTCACATATATCTTAGGAAGAAAGAGATGAATGGAATGGAAAGGCTAGCAATTCTGCTTTACTAGATCTTCAAAATCAGCTAAACGAAATAGCTGGAGACGGAGATAACTCTATAAAGAAAGAGATATTGATAGAAGTGTCTAGGCAGATAGCGGGTGCTATTACTGATTTAAATATTGAAGAGTATGCTAAAAAGAAATATGTTGATGACGCTATTAGTAATATTGACTTTGATTAGTATGTTACAAAAGAGAATGCCGATTCTACGTATTTAAACAAGGCTGACTATATAAAATTTGATCCCACTAACTATTATACTATAGCTTAGATATAGAAGATAATCGAAGACTCTACTATAGGGA
>ENA-OOZS01000035-OOZS01000035.1-human-gut-metagenome-genome-assembly--contig:-NODE-35-length-21702-cov-15.440754_pt1 | contig 21702 bp, 15 predicted proteins | sample MGYA00241191_ERZ501405 | MGnify/ENA primary metagenome ERZ501405 (study PRJEB25962, sample SAMEA2042917) | human gut metagenome | biome: human gut; feature: human-associated habitat; material: faeces...
GGAACTCTCGCAGAAGCGAAGTAGGCGGCAGATTATTATAAGGTATACCCTTGAAGTATTTCAGGAACTTAAGCAACCGGTAAGCCTCAGCATATTCCTCACAATTCTCCGGAACCTGCTGTAGCAGCGGCTCTGCCTGCATCTTGATTACAGCCAGTTCATAAAGCATCGCCGTATTGAGCATCGCATCGGCATTCTCCTGGAACGGGAATATCCACTTGTTCTCACCTGCCCTTACCGAAGGCCAGCGATGAATGGTTTCCTGGGCAGAGACACCACGATATTTGTTATCGCGGATGATGCGGCGGAGCAAACGGTTGTCTGTTGTCGGGATATAATTGTGATTATCCAGAAGAATCGTGGTCAGCGCCGAAGCATATACTCTGAATATCTGCTCCTGCGGGATGTGAGCCGTCAGTTCAGGGTTTAATGCGTGAATACCCTCTACCACCAGCACATTGTTATCGGTCATCTTCAATCTGTTGCCGCTCTTTTTACTCTTTCCGCTCTGGAAATCATACTTCGGCAATTCTACCTCCTCACCACGGAAGAGGGCGTTGAACTGCTCGTTGATGAGGTCGAGATCCAGGGCATAAATGCTCTCATAATCATATTCGCCCGAAGCATCCTTCGGCGTTTTCTCCCTATCTACGAAATAATCATCGAGCGAAATCTGGAGCGGTTTCAATCCGTTTACGGCAAGCTGTATGCTCAGGCGCTTGCACGAAGTGGTCTTGCCCGAAGAAGAAGGACCTGCCAGCAGCACCAGTTTCACGCCCTTTCGGCTGGCTATCTCCTCAGCAATCTTGGCAATCTTCTTCTCCTGCAGCGCCTCGCTGATATTGATGATGTCGGTAGAATGATTGGCATCTATCGCCTGGTTAAAATCGCCTACAGTCCTGATGCCCAGGATACTCTGCCAGCGATGATGCTCCTTGAATATCTCAAACATCTTGTCCTGTCGGGTCATTTCGCCCAGCACATCCGGGTTCTTGAGCGAAGGAATGCGCAGGAGCATGCCATCATAATATTTCTCCAGCCCGAAGAGATAGAGCTGCGAGGTATTGGTGAGCAGCGTGCCGTAGTAATAATCTACATAATCACCTATTTTATAATAGGTAGTATAGATAGAGCCCGACGTCTTGAGCAGTTTCACCTTCTCAACATCCCCTTTCTCCTGGAACAGCGCAACAGCCTCTTCGGTAGGCACGGTGAACCGGCGTATCGGCATCCTGGCATCGATAATCTCCTGCATGCGACGGCGGATAATGTTCACATCTTCATCAACAACAGGTCTGCCCAGGCGGATATCTACGTAGAAGCCATTCGATACGGGAATGTCAATCACCACATCTGTAGCAGGATAAATGTCCTGTACCGCCTTGCAGAGAACAAAGAAGAGGGTACGGGTATATGCACGCGAACCGGATGAAGAAGTCATATCAAGAAATTCTACATCTTTAGAATTATAAACACGATAATGCATGCCTTCAACCTTGTTATTTACCCTTGCAGACACCGGTCCGTGGGTCATTTTGAGGTCAAATGCTGAAAAAATATCAAAAAGTGTGCTTCCGATTTCTACTTTCTGAGATTTTTTATTATTTTTGCAACGGATTTGAATTACTTGTTTCATTTGTATTAAAACTATGTTACAAAATTAAACTAATCTACCCGCTCTCGAAGCCCCCGAAGGTGCTTTTTGAGCATCGGCTTACTCTTTTTAGAAGAGAGACGCCTACAGAGTGTAAAGTTACGAAGAAATTCGGAAACTTGATGTATTTGACAACATTAATTAAGTTATTATATGTCGATTTGGATATTTTTTAAGCTTATTGGAGCACTCGCCCTACTGATGTTCGGTATGAAGTCCATGAGCGACAGTTTGCAGAAGATGGCAGGACCACAGCTCCGCCATGTGTTAGGAACCATGACCACCAATCGTTTGACGGGCATCCTCTCGGGTACGCTCATCACCGCAGCGGTGCAGTCTTCTACAGCCACGACGGTGATGACCGTATCATTCGTCAATGCAGGTCTCCTTACCCTAGCCCAGGCTATCTCCGTTATCATGGGCGCCAACATCGGAACCACGCTCACTGCATGGATCATGAGTGCCGGTTTCTCGTTTAACATCACAGATTTTGTATGGCCGGCGTTCTTCATCGCCATCATCCTGATTTACAGCAAGAAACGCAAGATTATCGGCGACTTCATCTTCGGTATATCCTTTATGTTTCTCGGTTTGGGAACTTTACGCCAAACCGGTATCGACATGGATCTGGCTCATAATCAGCCGGTTCTTGAATTCTTTGCAAGTTTCGATCCTCACAGTTTCCAGACTACCATCACCTTCCTGATTATCGGTAGTATACTCACTATGTGCGTGCAGAGTTCGGCAGCCGTCATGGCGATTACGATGATACTCTGCTCTACCGGCGTATTGCCTATCTATCAGGGTATTGCGCTTGTGATGGGTGAGAATATCGGAACAACCGTAACCTCCAATGTGGCAGCGCTCACCGCCAATACCCAGGCCCGGAGAGCGGCGATGGCGCACATGGTGTTCAACATCTTTGGTGTGCTTTGGATACTCTGCGTATTCCGCCCGTTCATCCATCTGGTTTGCGGCTGGGTAGGTTATGACGACATGATGGAGAAGACCGATCCTCACTTCGTAGCCAATGCCGCCAAGCTATCCTTTGTGCTTGCTGCCTTCCATACCACCTTTAACCTATCCAACACCTTTATCCTGGTTTGGTTCATTCCACAGATAGAGAAGCTGGTATGCAAGATTATCCGTCCTAAGAAGAATACCGATGAAGACGATTTCCGCCTGCGCTTTATCCAAAGCGGTATCATGAAGACACCGGAAATCTCTGTCTTGGAGGCACAGAAGGAAATCCATTGTTTTGCAGAGCGCATCCAGCGCATGTTCGGCATGGTGAAGACGCTTCTTGGCGAGACCAATGAAGATAAGTTTGTAAAACTCTATAGCCGCATCGAGAAATACGAAGGTATCTCTGACAACATGGAGATAGAGATTGCCAAGTATCTCGACCAGGTGAGCGATTCTCATCTTTCTGACGAGACCAAGGCAAAGATTCGTGCCATGCTCCGTGAGATTTCTGAAATCGAGAGTATCGGTGACAGCTGCTTCAACATCGCACGCACGCTGAACCGCCGTCTCAAGAGCAAGGAAGACTTCATCACTTCACAGTATGAGCACATGCACCAGATGATGGAACTTACCGACAATGCCCTTACCCAGATGAATATCACCCTCGTAGGTCATAAGGGAGACAACGATGCCAACCTCTCTTTCAACATCGAGAACGAAATCAACAACTATCGCAATCAGTTGAAGAGCCAGAACATCAACGATGTAAACAACCATCTCTATACCTACGCCATCGGTACCATGTATATGGATATCATCCAGGAATGCGAGAAACTCGGCGACTATGTAGTAAACGTAGTAGAGGCCCGCATGGGTGTAAGACAGCATGAAGCTTAGGGAGAGTTAATAGTTAATAGTTTATAGGGCATGAAGTTCATTGGTGGGCTTCATGCCCTATCTTTATTTTCTACCTATATTAAATAAGACAAACAGATATGTTTTTAAGCAAGATACTTGATTCACAACAGCAAAGTTGCCATAAAGAAGTGATTTCACAAAGAAAAAGAAAGAATTTTGGCATAACATAGAGGATAACTCGATTTTTTGTTGTAATTTTGCAGCCGAAATTGCAATTTTATAAATAATTAATGAAGATTCTAGTAACGGGTGCGTCGGGCTTTATCGGCAGCTACATCGTGGAAGAGGCCTTAAGACAGGGCATGGAAACCTGGGCGGCAGTACGCCCTACCAGTTCCAGAAAGTATCTGCAAGACGAGCGCATCCATTTTATCAATCTCAATCTTTCTTCAGAGGAAGAGTTGGAGAAAGAACTCGCCCCGCACGAGTTCGACTATATAGTGCATGCAGCCGGCGCAACGAAGTGCCTGCATGCAGAGGACTTTTATAAGGTAAACACAGAGGGAACCAAGCATCTGGTGAACGTCCTTCTGCGCCTCCAGATGCCTATCAGGCGATTTGTCTTTGTCAGTTCGCTCAGCATCTTTGGAGCCATCCGCGAAGAGCAGCCTTATCAGGAAATCTCAGAACATGATACTCCTAAGCCAAATACTGCATACGGAAAGAGTAAGCTGGAGGCAGAACGCTATCTGGACAGCATCGGCAACAACTTCCCTTATATCATCCTCCGCCCTACAGGAGTTTACGGTCCCAGGGAGAAAGATTATTTTCTCATGGTGCAGAGCATCAAGCAACATGTTGACTTTGCTGTAGGATTCAAGCGCCAGGACATCACCTTTGTATATGTACAGGACGTAGTACAGGCTGTATTCCTGGCTCTGGATCATGGAATGAACGGCAGGAAATACTTTCTCAGCGATGGAGAAGTATATCAGTCGGCTGCCTTCAGCGACCTGATAAAAAAGGAGTTAGGCAATCCTTGGATGCTACGCATCAAGGCGCCTATCTGGGTGTTGCGCATCGTAACCTTCTTCGGAGAATATCTCGGAAGGATGACGGGCAAGATGTCGGCCCTGAACAATGATAAGTACAACATTCTGAAACAGCGCAACTGGCGATGTGATATTGAGCCAGCCATGGATGAACTGGGCTATCATCCTCATTATCCACTGGAAAGAGGTGTGAAGCTCGCCATCAAGTGGTACAAGGATAACGGATGGCTGTAAATTATAAACTAATAAGAAGCGTGATAAAAGATTATTTCAAGATAGACAAGAACCCGAAGAAGGGACTGATGACACTGGAATGGGTCATGCTGGGATATATGGCAATCACCATTATCACCATGCTCTTTACCTACACCAAACTCGTAAACCCGGAAGCTATGCTCTGGGGACGACTGAGAGTGCTCGTCATGACCATCGCTCTTTGGGCAGTATACCGCATGATACCTTGCCGCATCACCAAGATGGTGCGCATCATCGCCCAGATGGCTTTGCTTGCCTGGTGGTATCCCGACACCTACGAAATCAATCGCATGTTCCCCAACCTCGACCATATCTTTGCAGGTTGGGAGCAGGATCTTTTCGGATGTCAACCCGCCCTGCTCTTTGCCAAAGCCCTGCCTTGGGCTGTAGTAAGCGAACTGATGTCGATGGGCTACTTTATGTATTATCCGATGATTGCATTGGTTACATTCTATTATTTCTTCTGCAGATATTATGAGGCTGAAAGAGCTGCATTCGTCATGCTCACCAGTTTCTTTATCTACTATCTCATCTACATCTATGTACCGGTAGTGGGTCCGACCTTCTACTTTGATGCAGTAGGGATATCAGAAATAACCAAAGGCATCTTCCCGGCTTTGGGCGATTACTTCAACACCCATACCAACTGCCTGCCAACACCGGGTTACACCGATGGAATCTTCTACCAGCTTGTAGAAGACGCCAAGAACGCCGGCGAGCGTCCTACTGCCGCTTTCCCAAGTTCGCATGTGGGCGTGAGCACCATCTGCATGCTCCTGGTCTGGCATACCGGCAACCGAAAACTGCTATACGTGATGCTGCCATTCTACATCTTCCTGTGTCTGGCTACCGTATATATTCAGGCGCATTATCTTATCGATGCCATCGCCGGCCTCATCTCTGCCGTCGTCATCTATTTTGTATTGATGGCAGTATCGAAGGGAATGACAGAGCATCATACTCCTTCTTCGCGACTGAGATTCAGATAGTTACATATTTTAATTACAATAACATTATAAACGAATAGAATTCATCTAGAACAATGAAGAAACTATTTATTGAGACTTATGGCTGCCAGATGAACGTGGCAGACAGTGAGGTAGTTGCCTCTGTAATGCAGATGGCTGGCTACGAAATTTGTGAGAAAGAAGAAGAGGCTGATGCCATCTTCCTGAACACCTGCAGTATCCGCGAGAATGCAGAGAACAAGATTTATCATCGCCTCGACACCCTGCATGCAGAGCAGAAGAAGGGAAGAAAGGTGATTCTCGGCGTTTTGGGCTGTATGGCAGAGCGCGTGAAGGATGACCTCATCCAGAACCACTATGCCAACCTGGTTTGCGGACCAGACAGCTATCTCAACCTGCCGGATATGATTGCGCAGTGCGAGTTGGGTACCAACGCCATCAACATAGAACTCTCTAAGACTGAGACTTACCGCGACATCGTACCTCAGCGCATCGGTGGCAACAGAGTGAGCGGTTTCGTAAGCATCATGCGTGGTTGCAACAACTTCTGCCACTACTGCATCGTGCCTTATACCCGTGGACGTGAGCGCAGCCGCGATGCAGAGAGCATCCTGCGTGAGGTTCGCGATTTGCAGCAGCGTGGCTTCAAGGAAGTTACCCTGCTGGGACAGAATGTAAACAGTTATGGTCTCTCGCCATCAGGCAAACGCGAGGAAGGCAGTCTTTCCTTTGCCGAACTCCTCCACATGGTAGCCCAGGCTGTACCGGATATGCGAGTACGCTTCACCACCTCTAACCCAGAGGATATGACCGAGGACATCCTCCACGCCATTGCTGAAGAACCAAACCTCTGCAAGCACATCCACTTCCCTGCACAGAGCGGAAGCAACAAGATTTTGAAGCTGATGAACCGCAAATACACCCGTGAGGAGTATCTGCAGCGCATCGCCGATATCAAGCGTATCATTCCAGGCTGCGGCATCACCACCGACATCTTCGTGGGTTATCACGACGAGACCGAGGAAGACCATCAGGAAACCCTCTCGCTGGTAAAGGAAGTAGGCTTCGACAGCGCCTTCATGTTCAAGTATTCAGAGCGCCCGGGCACCTATGCAGCCAAGCATCTGCCAGACAACGTTTCTGAGGAAACCAAGATAGCCCGCCTCAACGAACTTATCAAGTTGCAGACCGAGGTGAGCGCCGAACAGAACAAGAAGGATGAGGGCAAGGTATTCACCATCCTCATCGAGAACTTCAGCAAGCGTAGCCGCGAACAGATGATGGGTCGAACAGAACAGAACAAGGCAGTTGTCATCGATAAGGGCAACCACCACATCGGAGAGTTCGTGAAGGTTCGCATCACCGGTTCTACCTCTGCTACTCTCTTCGGAGAAGAAGTAAAGGAGTAAACCCAAACTCTTCAGAACAGCTTTTTCTGAATAAAAAGACTCTTCTGAAAGAAAAAACAGAATATAAACAAGAAAAACCGCCAAAAGTTTGGCGGTTTTCTTAAAAAGCACTATATTTGCACCTATGAAGGAATTCTTGCAAATTTTACGCCGATTCGTCCCTCCATACAAGAAGTATCTGGGACTGTCAATCCTGTTCAATATCCTGTCTGCGGTATTGAACATCTTTTCGTTTGCAGCCTTGATACCAATCCTGCAAATCCTGTTCCAAGTAGATGGTGGTATCCGTGTCAACGAGTATATGCACTGGAATGGAGATTGGGGTAGCATCAAGGAGGTTGCAACCAATAACCTGTATTATTATATTCAGGAGTTTATTGTTGTCCATAGTGCATCAACAGCCCTTTTGGTCATCGGTGTATTCCTAGCCTTTATGACATTCCTCAAGACGGGAGCCTATTTTCTCTCGTCAGCCACCATCATACCTATCCGTACAGGTATCGTAAGAGACATCCGCAACCAGATTTACCAGAAGATAAACAGTCTCTCGCTCGGTTTCTTCAGCGAGGAGCGCAAGGGAGATATCATTGCCCGAATGAGTGGTGATGTGCAGGAAGTGGAAAGCAGCATCATGTCGTCACTCGACATGCTCTTCAAGAACCCTATCCTGATCCTCTTCTATTTCATCACACTCATCTGCATCAGTTGGCAGCTCACCCTCTTCACCATCCTCTTTGTACCACCTTTCGGCTGGTTCATGGGAGTAGTGGGCAAGAAACTGAAGTCACACAGTATCGAGGCACAGGCACTTTGGAGCGATACGATGAGTATGGTAGAAGAAACGCTGGGCGGCTTGCGCATCATCAAGGCTTTCTGTGCAGAAGAAAAGATGAACAAGCGTTTCAATCAGGTTAACAGCAGCTACCGCGACAACATCATGCGTGTAAATATCCGCCAGCAGATGGCACACCCGATGAGTGAGTTCCTGGGAACCATCCTCATCGTAGTGGTATTGTGGTTTGGCGGTATCCTGGTTCTGGATTACGGCAGAATCGACGGTCCTACCATCATCTTCTATCTCGTGATGCTCTACAGCATCATCAACCCACTGAAGGAATTCTCCAAGGCGAGCTACAATATACCAAAGGGATTGGCAAGTATGGAGCGTATCGACAAGATTCTGCAGGCTGAGGTGGAAATCAAGGACAAGGAGACCCCTGAGCATATCAGCAGCTTCGAACATCAGATAGAGTTCCGCCACGTTTCCTTCGCCTATACCGACCGAAAGAGCGCCGAACTGGTTTATGTATTAAAGGATATCAATCTCGTAATACCAAAAGGCAAGACTGTTGCACTTGTTGGTCAGAGCGGTAGCGGTAAGAGTACGATGGTAGATTTGATTCCTCGTTACTATGATGTACAGGAAGGCGAGGTGCTGATTGACGGCATTAATGTGAAAGACCTTGCCGTACATGACCTTCGTATGCTGATAGGAAATGTAAACCAGGAGGCCATCCTCTTCAATGCAAGTTTCAAGGACAATATCCGATTCGGCAAGACCGATGCTACGGATGAGGAAATAGCCAATGCAGCTAAGATAGCCAATGCTTACGAGTTCATTACCAAGTCGGAGAAAGGTTTCGATACAAATATCGGTGACCGAGGCGGCAGACTTTCCGGTGGCCAGCGCCAGCGTGTCAGCATCGCCCGTGCCATCCTCAAGAATCCTCCTATCCTCATCCTCGATGAGGCAACATCAGCCCTCGATACCGAGAGCGAGCGCCTGGTTCAGGATGCCTTGGAGAAACTGATGAAAACCCGTACCACCGTGGCTGTGGCTCACCGATTGAGTACCATCAAGCATGCCGATGAAATCTGCGTATTGCACGAGGGTAAGATCGTGGAGCGCGGTACCCACGATGAACTGATTAGAAAAGACGGATATTACAAGAAGTTGCATGATATGCAGCAGGTGTAATTGAGTAAAGAGTTAATAGTTAAGAATTTATAGTTTTACAGATGGTTAAGATTGTTTATGCATTCTTTTATGCAATATCGCTGCTGCCTTTCAGGCTGCTCTATTGCATTGCCGACTTCGAGTACTTCATGATGTATTACGTCATCAAGTACCGCAGAGGTATTGTGCGTAAGAATCTCACCACCTCCTTCCCTGAGAAATCAGAAGAAGAGATTGTTGACATCGAGAAGAAATTCTACTGCTGGTTCAGCGATTACTTCTTCGAGGCGGTTAAACTTCTGAGCATCAGCGATAAGGAACTTCGCCGCCGATTCAAGGTATATAACAGCGAAGAAGTGGAACAATGTTTCCAGGAAGGTCAGGATGTGGCAGCCATCCTCGGTCATTACTGCAACTGGGAGTGGCTCTCATGTGTAGGCATCGAACTGCCCAAGTCACGCAAGATGGGCCTCATCTATCATCCTCTGCGCAACCAAGCCTTCGACGAACTCTTCAAGCGCATCCGCTCTCACGAAGAAAACGGAGTGCCTGTCCCAAAGAAGGACATCCTCCGCTATCTCGTAGACTACAAACGCAAGAACATCCGCAGCATCTTCGGCTACATCAGCGACCAGGGGCCCAAGTGGGAGAACATCCATCTGTGGCTTCCTTTCCTCTATCATCCCGAAACCCCAGTGTTTACGGGTGGTGAAAGAATCATGAGAAAGATGAACGATGCCGTGTTCTATGTAGAGATGTCCCGCCCTAAGCGCGGCTACTACACGGCAACATACAAACTCATCACCCGCAATCCGAACTCCCTGCCGGAGCACGAGATTACCCGTCGCTTCTTCCAAATGCTGGAAGAAACCATCCGCAAGAATCCACCTTATTATTTATGGACGCATAACAGATGGAAGCGAACCAGGGAGGAGTTTGACAAGCGATATGAAATTAAAAACGGCAAAGTAATTCCTATAGAATCATGAGAATAGTTCTTTTCTGTGAAAACAAGTATGCCATAGACATACTTAATCCGATACAAGAACATGTGACAAAGCAACATTTGCCACACGAGATATTGTGGTATATCCACAAACCAAAGATAGACAGTTTTCCATATGCCGACCAGGTAAAATGGACCAACTCTATTCAAGAAGTCTATGACTTCCAGCCAGAGGCTATCTATGTGCCAGGCAACATTGTGCCTTACTATCTGCCAGGCGTCAAGATACAGGTATTCCACGGCTATGCCGCAGAGAAGAAAGACCACTGGATTATCCGCCGTTACTTTGACACCTATTTCACCCAAGGTCCTTACTTCACTTCCCACTTCGAGGCTCTGGCCAAGAGATATGGAGATTTCGAGGTGTTGGAAACGGGATGGCCTAAGCAGGATTGGATCAAGGAAAACCTGCACAAATATGATGCCGACCGAGAGAAACTGCTCAGGGAAAGCGGCAAGGAGACCTTGATCCTTTACGCTCCTACCTTCTCGCCAAAACTCACTTCGCTTCCTTATATCAAGGAAGAGCTGGACAAGCTGGCTAAGGAGCGCAATGCCCTGGTAGTAATGAAGTTCCATCCGCTTACCCGCCAGGAATGGGTAGATGAATACCGTGAATGGGCTGCAACCAAGAAGGATGTTCTCTTCATCGACAAGGGAGAGAACGTAACCAAATATCAGCTGATGGCAGATACGCTCATCAGCGATACCTCTTCTACCATCTATGAGTTCCTGCTGCTCTCTCGCCCAGTAATCACCCTCGGCACCATATCCAAGGATATCTACTGGGAAAACATCACGGAACCTGATCAGCTGATTGCCGCCTACGACCATGCCCTCACAGACCCTGAGGCGATAGCCAAGAGACAGTGGATAGTAGACAACTACGATCCATATTTGGACGGCAACGTATGCCAGCGCATGCTCGACGGAGCCGAAGACTACATCCGTCGCCATGGTGTACCAAAGAACAGAAAGCTGAATCTCTGGCGTAAATATACCAGCATCAAGACATTTGGAAGAATCAAAAAAGGATAAAGATATGCTTAATTTTACAGTAGGACCTGTGATGGCAAGCGATGAGGTTAGAGCCATCGGCGCTGAGCAGGTGCCTTATTTCAGAACAGCAGAGTTCTCCGCCATCATGAAGGAGAACGAACAATTGATGAAGCAGTTTGCCAAGGCATCAGACGATGCCCGCACAGTTTTTATCACAGGTTCGGGCACTGCCTCTATGGAAGCCGTGGTCATGAATGTATTCACTCCTGCCGACAAAGTACTGGTAGTGAATGGCGGTAGCTTTGGTCACCGATTCGTACAACTCTGTGAAATTCATGAGATTCCACATACAGAAATCAAGCTTGAGATGGGGACTCCACTCACGGCAGAAGACCTCAAGCCATACGAGGGGCAAGGCTACACCGGCTTCCTCGTCAATCTGCACGAGACCTCTACCGGTGTGCTCTACGACATCCAGATGATCAGCGACTTCTGTCATCGCAACCATATCTTCCTGGCAGTAGATTCCATCAGTTCTTTCCTCGCCGACCCATTCAACATGAAGGAGTTGGGCGTGAACGTAATGATTACGGGTTCACAGAAAGCACTGGCATGTCCTCCAGGCATCTCTGTCATCATTCTCGATACAGAGGCAATCAAGCGAGTAGAGGCAAACAAGGTGAAGTCGATGTATTTCGACCTGAAGGATGCCTTGAAGAATGGTGAGCGTGGACAGACTCCTTTCACCCCAGCCGTAGGAACCTTACTGCAGATTCATGCCCGCCTGAAGGAGATAGAGCGCAATGGCGGTGTGGAGAGCGAGAACCAGCGCATGAAAATGCTTGCCGAAGATTTCAGAAGTAAGATCAAGGACCTGCCATTCACCATCGTATCAAAGTCAATGTCAAATGCCGTTACTCCTCTGCATCCACAGAACGCCTCAGCCTACGACATCTTCCTGAAGCTGAAAGACGAATATGGCATCTGGGTATGTCCTAATGGTGGCGACATGGCAGAAAAGATATTCCGTGTAGGTCATCTCGGCAACCTGAGTCCGGAAGACAACACCACTCTCGTTGATGCACTGAAGGATATGCAGGCTAAGGGACTGCTATAAAGGGGCTGCTATAAGATATATAATAAGGTATAGAGAACTTTCAAGATAGAGAAACTTATGGTTAAAGTCATCACATACGGTACTTACGACCTGCTTCATTATGGTCACATCCGTCTCCTGGAGCGCGCCAAGGCTTTGGGCGACTACCTCATCGTGGGCGTAACCTCGGATACCTTCGACCGTGAGCGTGGCAAAATCAATGTACAACAATCCCTCATGGAACGAGTGGAAGCCGTGCGTGCCACTGGCATTGCCGATGAAATCATCATCGAGGAATACGAGGGACAGAAGATTGACGACATCAAGCGACTGGACGTAGATATCTTTACCGTAGGTTCTGACTGGAGAGGCAAGTTTGACTATCTCAACGCCTATTGCAAGGTGGTTTATCTAGACCGCACTCAGGGCGTATCGAGCACGGAGATCAGAAGCGAGCAGCAGGTGGTTAGCCTCGGACTGGTTGGCGAATCGCCTATCCTCAACAAGATAGAGCGGGAAAGCCAATATGTCAATGGTTTGGAGGCAGGAAAGGTATTCAGCCTCAACAACAAATATCTTTCTAAAGAATTACAAGTTGCAGATAAACAAGCCGAAAACTTTCAGGAACTATTGGAAGAGAGCGACGCCCTGTACGTTATTTCTGCACCAAACAAACACTATACTCAGATAAAGGAGGCATTAGAAGCTGGCAAACACGTATTGTGCGAATCGCCTATCACTCTTCAGCCTCAGCAATGGAAAGAACTCAAGGAAATAGCAAAAGATAAGAAGGTAGTCTTGATGGATTCTATCAAGACCGCCTATTCCGTAGCCTATTACCGACTCTTACTCTTGGCTAAGGGCGGTGTCATCGGTGATATCATGTCGGTGGATGCAACCTGCACCAGTCTCGTAGACTTTGACCCGACCCAGGATTCACAGAAGAGCCTTTACGAATGGAACAGTATCTGCGCCTGGGGACCGACGGCACTCCTGCCTATCTTCCAGCTTCTGGGCACAGAATACAGCAGCAAACAGATAGCCACTCACTTCTTGGACGAAGCAAAGCGCTATGATGCCTTTACCAAGATATCCTTCCTCTATCCTCATGCCGTAGCTTCGCTGAAGGTTGGTCAAGGCGTGAAGTCGGAAGGCGAATTGATTATCTCGGGCACCAAGGGATACATCTACGTACCAGCCCCATGGTGGAAGACCGATTACTTCGAGGTGAGATACGAGAATCCGCAGAACAACAAGCGCTACTTCTACCAGCTGGATGGAGAAGGGTTGCGCTATATGCTCCTCTCCTTCCTCAAAGCCATCCGCACCGGCAAGGACTTCTCTTATGTATCCGATGACATATCAGAAGAAATCGTCAAGACTATTGCAGACTTCGAGGCAAGAAAAGACATGGTCATCATATAGGTTCGTCTACATGATGTCCATTTCCTTTCTTGAAAGCTTTTTCCTTTTAGTCTTAACGGCATTTATATAATTTAACAACTATTAGTGCAAGAAAGCACAAGTTTCTCTGTTATTATACATATAAAAATAAGCAAAAACAATAATACGATGAATCAGAAATTGTTAAAAAGCCATACGATATTGGCGATTTGTATTCTAATCTTATCCATCATCCCTGTTGTGGCAATAGGTCCCTATCTCCATCAGTTTGCAGATGACTATGTATTCGGAGCTCCTGTCTACAAGGCTTGGACTGCCACCCATTCATTTGGGGCATGTATTCAGGCGGCCTGGGCTGAATCCATGCATATCTACCAGACATGGCAGGGTACCTATTCGGCATGTTTCCTGATGGCATTACAACCTGGAATTTTTGGCAAATACTGGCTTGTACCGATTATTCTATTGGGAAGTCTAATTCTTTCCACCTATACACTGGGATACACAATATTACGCAGATTGCTACATATCAGCAAATTGGAATACACTTTCATTTCTACTCTATTTGTATTAATGACCGTACAGTTCGTATGGTCGTTCTACGATGCATTCTGCTGGTATAACGGAGCGATGTACTATACCTTATATTATAGTATTTCTTTGTTTCTTGCCTCCCTACTCATCGAATTCCATCTTACAAAATCTATCATAGCGAAAATCATCATCACGCTGGTTTCCGCAGCACTCGCCATATTCATTGCCGGCGGCAACTTTGTTACCGGTCTGGGTATGCCAGCCATTCTCTTTATGGCAATCGTATGGATGTGGGTGGAGAGGAAGAAGACTCCTTTCTTCTTGCTTTCTATCCTTATCATTTATGCCTGCGCTTTTGCTTTCAGTGTATTTGCACCAGGCAATACTGTCCGCCAATCCACAGTCACCAGTCAACCGAATGTGGTTTCAGCCTTCTTTATTGCGATAGCAAAGGGCATAGAATTTCTCGCTGATGCCATTAAAATCACAGAAATACTCATGTTTACCATTCTCATACCTTTTCTTGCAAGATTAGCCAAGGCATCCCACTTTAGGTTTTCTCATCCATGGCTTTATCTGCTCATCTCTTTCCTACTCTATTGCGCCTTCTTTTTTCCAAACAGCTATGCCATGGGAACCAAAGGAGCAGACAGAACACAGAATGTATACTTCTATGTGCATCTGTGGATGATTTGCTTCAATATCTACTATCTTTCTGGTGCTCTTCAGCGCAGAGCGGCTGATCTGGAACCAATAAGCGTTGCTATTGTAAACTTGACAGAGGCAATCAGACTGAAATATAATAAATACTTCAGATGGCTACCGGTATATTACTGGCTTGTGTTGGTACTTTCTATCACAGCAAAGCCAACTACTACCAACAGAACACTCTCCTTGCTGCGTAGAGGAACAGCACAGAAGTTTGATCTAGAAATGCAGCAGCGCGAAATTGCCGTAAAGCAAAGCAAGGCAGATCATCTAGTATTAAATCCGCTTACCGTAAAGATGCCATCCGATGCCTTCCATGATATCACTATTTATCCAGGTTATTGGATTAACCGAGGTATGGCAAACTATTATGGCAAGAAAACGGTAGTAGCATTACCTTTCGATGATGGCGAAGAAACGCCAGCCAAGTTGTTAAAACGCTGCCGTGATGAAGTAGGTCCAGGCGGAATGACCTTTATCGAAGGAAAATAAATCAGAAATAACAATACCATTCATTAAACAAAAAGGTAAGTAGCCAAAACTGCTACTTACCTTTTTTATGTTTCAAGCGATCTTCTATAATCTTGCTGACAGCAACAAACTGATAGATGCCTTCATAGCAGGCACATACAAATCCTTCCTTACCATCACGGAAGCCACCCTTCTGAATATAAGCACGGAAGAAACGCACCAACGGACGATAGAACAAAGCTGCCATTCCATAATTGCGATCTTTCTTCTTTTCTATCTCGTTAGCTGTATACTGGTTGATTTTCCCCATTCTGCTGGCAATGCTGTCGTCTGCCAGATGAACCAAAGCCATATCTGCATGGGTTGCTGGTATCTTTTCTATCCTGCCCTTGATAATAGGGTCGGCATGGATGACAGCAGGCCATACCGTATCCTTCCTGATAAAGAAACGCAACTGATAGTCGGGATAGAAACAATGCATGAATCTTCCCATAAAGCGACTCTTGCGTGGCACATACAATCCCAATGGAGCATCCTCCTTCCCTATTAGGGAATAAAGATATTGTTTCAGTGCTGGGGTAACCAGTTCATCTGCATCCACCACCAGTACCCATTTGCAGGAAGCTGCATCTATGGCTGTCTGTCTTGCCGGTTCACAAATCTGATAACTGCCTCTAGGGAAAACAACTATCTTGCAACCATTACGCTTTGCAATATCCAAGGTATCGTCGGTACTTTCCATGTCGCAGACAACCACCTCGTCAAAGCCCTTCACTGTATCCAGCACCTGCTGAAGATGGCAGGAGGCATTATAGGTATTAATAACCACCGAGATGCCATTTCCCTGCTCTTGTTCTACACTTGTCTTATCCATATATCTATGCTCTATAAATATTGATTGATACCATTTGTGCAACGAACCAAACGCTCCTTCTTCACCTGGTTCAAAACATTTTTATGCATGTTCTCTTGGGCTTTAGACGCCTCCTTGTGATAAAGATGGTACATGATTCCTCCCATCTTCAGAGCCTTCTTCCGAACGCCAGCAAAATGCAGGCGATAGGCAAACTCGGCATCCTCATGTCCCCATTCCAGCAAATCCTCATTGTAACCATTTACCTTGATGGCATCCTCTCTCCAATAAGCCATGTTGCAACCTCTGAGATGATCGATTCTACGGGCATAGCGAAAAGCCAGCAGTCTGCGGAACACATGAGAACGGAAGCTATTGCTTACATAACTGAAAGGCATGTTCCAAAGATTCACATTGACTACCTTTGTATCCAAAATTTTTTTGGAAATCTGGGCAGACAGCAGCACTCTACTTCCACAGACGAAACATCCTTTCTGAGCCATTTCTATATGGTCTTCTACAAAATGAGAACTCAAAACAACATCTCCATCAACTTGGATGATATAATCACCCGTAGCCTTTGCTATTGCCTTATTCAAAATGGAAGTTCTTCTGAATCCCTTATCTTCCTGCCAAACCCAAATTACCGGTACTGGCATTTTTTCAGCATAACGGTCTATCAGTTTTTTAGTCTCTTCGGTAGAACCATCGTCAGCAATAACAACTTCATCAGGCATAACATGCTGATGCAACACGCTATACAACACGAGTTCTAAGGCTTTAGGCCAATTGTAAGTCGTAATCAATAATGTTGTTTTCATAAACCTAACTTTTTACGTTTAAAATAATGCAAGATACTTTTGCGATGTACCCATCGCCAATCGTGTATCTTCTTTGCTCCTATTATTTTTTGTAATATTTTCTCATCCATTCCCCGCAGTTTCACATACTCTCGTGCCACACACTCGAAGACATCCATTCTTCCGGTAAACCTCGTCAGGTTTTCCACACATTCCTTCATCGGCGGATAGCCTGAGTAAAACCTCATACGATTGATATCGATAAGCGAGAACGTATAATGACCATCAGCCTGAAGCTGATACAGCACATTGCCGGCATTCAAGTCAATATCGATGATGCCTTTCTGGTGCAATCGATTCACAAAGTGCGCATAATCTGCCGCCATCACCCTGTTGAATTCCTCTGGGGAGTTCAACTGATCGTTGATAGGCATACTGTTATCAATATCAGAGATAAAGTAGCAATAGTCAATAAGTCCCTTTACCCTCGTTTCAATATATCCAAAGCCTTCGGGAGTGGCAAAGCCATCTGCCATCAGCCTAAGGGCATTCTCATAGGCACGGAAAGCCTTGGTAGAGCGGAAGAAGCTATATCCTATCTTCTGAATGAAATTAGGCTGCTTGTATCTCTTCACCACAACTTCTTTCTCTTTTCCATCAAACTTTACATGAAAAGCCTTGATAACATTTCGTCCTTCAAAGATACAACGTCCCTCCTGCTCGAACACATCCGGGATGCGTTCGATGAAACTTCTCATCTCTTCGTATTTTGGGTTTATCTTTATCTTCATTTGTTTACAGTACTTTTATATTTTTGCCTAGGATGGTTAGGAACGCCAGGGAATAGCATTTCCAGACTATTATCTTCTAACATCTTAGGAATTATAAAATTTCTCAAATAAATTTTGTCTCGCCTTACAATTGCCGATAATTCATCTAAAGATATCCACTCAGAACAAACAGTACAAATCATAGCCTTTAAGCTTTGATAAGGCATTCTTTGTTTTACACGAGTACTTGCAATATTAGGCTCGGAACTTGCAATATTAGCCCCAGAACTTGCAATATTAGGCTCGGAACTTGCAATATTAGCCCCAGAACTTGCAATATTAGCCCCAGAACTTGCAATATTAGCCCCAGAACTTGCAATATTAGGCTCGGAACTTGCAATGTTAGGCTCGGAACTTGCAATATTAGGTTCGGAGCTTGCAATATTACCAGTCATAGGCAACCGATACTTGGTTCCTCTACCATATCCCTCTTGAACCAGCAATTTATGCTTACACATATCTTTCAACAAATCGGCGACTTCTGCCTTATGCTGGTTAAGGACAACCCTTAAGTTCTCATTTGTAATATATCCATCTGTGCAAGCTGCATTAAGAGTCAACAGGCGTTCATGTCCCAAAGAAAAAACTTCTGTTCCAAATATCCGAACCAATCTATCCTTTGTTCCTTCATCCATCATCGACTCCATCATCATTGTGAGTTCCACTAAGTCAGGCTGACTTAATGTTCTCAACATAGGTGCTCTCCAATTTGCAAATCGCCAACCAGCCAATATCTTATCAACTCCACTTCCCGCTTTTTCGGCAGAGCCAATCAGCATAAACATCTTTTGAAGAGTCTTGTTACGACATACGCTAGCACTTTCTCCATAATATTGCATTTTAGAAACCAACAATGTTCCCGGGTTAGTAAAAACAATTTTATTGCTATACAAACGCACTACCATTGTTGCATTTTCCGAATAATCGGTATGAATACAAAGATTTACTAATGCTTCACGTACAGCCACATGCGCAGGGGTTTCATCTCGACGAATATTGCCCTCCAAGATGAAAGGTTTTGGCAAGACCGCTGATAATCTTGGAAGAACACGAAGATAGAATTGGAATAAATTTGCCTCCCAAGTTCCATCAGGACAAATACGATTGGTCCATCGTATTTCAGGATTATCTGATAGTTTTTCCTGGTAATCAGGAAAGAAGTCGGGGCAACATTCATTATCAGTAATGGCGTCTTCTTTACCAAACATCAAAACTCCTGCCATTGTAAAACCTTCTTCTTTCGTTCCACGATCTGTACGATAAGCACCTATCTTTTTAAGAAACTCAAAATCAGACAAAACAGACCAAGGATGGTCTGGCTTTGCCAACTTAAATAATTGACGATATTGAGCAATAGACTCCATATCTAAATCATCTAATGAATAATTTCTCAAAATGCGGCTATCAGCGGGATTAGAAACATTCGCATCTGAAAACATACGCTGCACTTCTCGCTCCGTACATTTATAATCACCTTCATGATTGCGCTTAAAAGTACCATTGTAGGGTTGAGACGTTCTATAAACAGGACGCTGTTCTCTGGATGCACGAGGAATAAAGAATAACATAAGTTTATGACCTTTGTAATCTTCTACCACGACATCTTCTGTTTTTAACAGGTTACAACTAACCGTAGCTCGATTATTCACATTATTCCAAAAGTCCTTTGTATATTTCTCAATCTGTTCATCAGATAGATTATCTATATAGAACTTACCTTTTTTTTCTATTACTCCAAGCACGATAACTCCTCCTTCGCTATTGGCGAAGGCTGAATAGGTATCCCAAAAGCTGCCAGGAAATCCACCGGCAGCACTTTTAAACTCCAAGTCATCACTCTCTATACTATTCAAGAGTGAATCCAGATAATCCTCGAAGTTTAATCTATCACGTACTTCTAACATACTATTCTTTTATATTCTTAAACTAGATACCATCCAGATATCTCATAGGTTGCAAAGATACGAAAAACTATCAGAAAAGCAAAATTTTAGGGAAATTATCTTTCTTCCTTTATTGATACTTGCTTTTTTTTATCTATTTTCTTGCAAGTTTAAAGTATATTTCATAATTTTGTAGCCAAAAACATCATTATAGTTTTCATAAAAAATAAGAAATCCAATGAATATTCAAAAACTGAAATATAAATTCCATAGCGGAAAAAACAGCAAACCCTGGTATTACATCAAGGAATACGCCCGTCTTTATACTCCTGCCTGCATCCTGATATGGAGGGGACAGCGTTTACTAGCCAAAGCCAAGAAACGCAAAGATTATGACTATATTCTAAGCCGAGTAAACTACTACAACAAGCTTACAGAAAACTATCTTCATCTCAACAAAGATTTGTGGGAAAAGAAAGCTGTAAAAGTTGCAGAACAGCCGATGACCCGCCAGAAGGTATATTATCTGGATACCTTGGAGTATGCCCGCTGTTTTAACGGCAACAACAAATGGAATCTCCTGCCTGGTGACATCACGTATGTGGAAGATATTCCTACCATTGTAAAAAGCCGCCCAATTCATGGAGAAAACCAGAACTCCGTATTACTCAAGATGGACAAGGTACGCCATTTCATCTTCGTGAAGGATAAGCTTTCGTTTGCAGAAAAGAAAGATCAAGCTATCTTTAGAGGAAAAATAGCCTGTAAGGACATCCGTGTGCAATTCGTAGAGAAGTTTTTCGGAAATTCTCGCTTCGATATCGGAACCATAGATTTGATTAAGCCAGAATGGAAGAGCGACAAGATTTCCATCTACGACCATCTGAAGTACAAATACGTGATGGCTCTGGAGGGAAATGACGTAGCAAGCAATCTGAAATGGATTATGTCTTCCAATTCCATCGCCGTGATGCCTAAGCCATATTACGAAACTTGGTTTATGGAAGGTACTCTGAAGCCAGACTATCATTATATAGAAGTAAAGCCTGATTTCTCTGATCTTGAGGAAAAGATGGACTACTATACTGCTCATCCAGATGAAGCGCAAGCTATCATCAACCACGCTCATGAATATGTAGAGCAATTCAAGGATAAGCAGCGTGAGGATATCATCTCGCTGATGGTTCTGGATAAGTATTTTTCTCTGTTAAAATCTAAGGATTAATGTCTAGAAAGGATTCTATCTATTATGAAAGAACGGTCCTGCCGATTATTCGATGGGCAGAATGATGACGGATAAGACGCCTAGACTGTGGCATGTAGTAGGCAGCAATCTGAACTATGCCTTCATCATCAACAACGACACCATTCTGGAGAAGACAGCCGATGGTGCCCTGGATGTTTATGATGCCCACATGAATCCGGTAAAGAACTACCGTCTGCCAGCTAAGCTGTTTGACAAAGCCATCAAACAGCTTAACAGGTTCTTTAAATAAGAAAAGGTGAATCCCCGAAAAGCCCCTTCAGCATTCCAGGTTTTCATATACCCGGAATACAGAAGGAGCTTTATCCTTTTATGCTTCCTTCCAAACTCTTCTCTTGAGCCACAACGCCAAGATGGGGTCGCTCATTTCCAGATGCTTAGGGGCTGGAATCGTGATCAGATCTTTCACCATCAAGGATTTCTTGAGGCGGGTTACATTGGCAGCAGATACAGAACTTCTGCAAAGATAGCAAAAAAAAACGAATTAAACAAGGTTGTTTTAAACAAAGTTGTTTAAAACTAGCATTTTTATTACGAATTAACTAATAGTCAATGGATTACGGATAAGACACCAAAGAATTTAACGGGGAGATTTTTAAAACACGGACAAATTGAATTTGTCCGGATGGTTGTCCGACAGGCTTATAAGTACTAGAAAATCAACACGTTATGAAGTTCCGGACAATTTGTCCGGACAAATTCAATTTGTCCGTGTTATTTTTTTATGAGAAAGGA
>ENA-OOZS01000048-OOZS01000048.1-human-gut-metagenome-genome-assembly--contig:-NODE-48-length-19429-cov-15.253794_pt1 | contig 19429 bp, 15 predicted proteins | sample MGYA00241191_ERZ501405 | MGnify/ENA primary metagenome ERZ501405 (study PRJEB25962, sample SAMEA2042917) | human gut metagenome | biome: human gut; feature: human-associated habitat; material: faeces...
GTAACAAATTTAGTTTAACCATCCTAAAGGTGACAACTTTTTCACGTATAAGACAGCATCTTTGGGGAACTGCTACAATTATATGCCTAGTTGCCCCTGATTTACAACAAACTTTAACGCTGTTGCCGCTGATTTGCGACAAAAAAGTAGTATCTTTGCCCCTGATTTGAAACAAATGCGTATGTTTAGACGAAATATCATCAGTAAACTGGAGGCTTGGAAGCAAGACAAAAAGCATAAGCCCCTTATCCTGAGAGGAGCTCGACAGGTTGGTAAGACAACTGTGGTCAATGAGTTTGGCTCTCAGTTTGATAATTATCTATATTTCAATCTGGAAAGAAATGAGAATGCCAAGTTGTTCGAGATGGAGATTCCTTTAGACGACCTGGTGAATATGCTGTATGCCAGTGTCGGTAAGGTTAAGAAAGAAGGAACTACCCTTGTTTTCATCGACGAGATTCAGAATTCTCCTAAAACCATAGCACTTCTTAGGTATTTCTATGAACAGAGACCTGATTTGTATGTTATTGCAGCTGGCAGTCTGTTGGAGAATCTGGTGGATGTTAAAGTCAGTTTCCCTGTGGGAAGAGTACAGTATCTGGCTTTGCGACCTTGTTCGTTTTCTGAGTTCCTGGGGGCTATCGGCAAGTATAATCTGCTTGCCGTACTCTCGCAGAAGGCAGAATATACGGTTGCCTTCCATGAACAGTTGATGCATCTTTTCAATCAATATACTATTGTGGGAGGGATGCCTGAAGCAGTGCAGCAGTATGCTGAAACCCAAGATGTCATTGGTATCGAAGATGTTTATGAAACTCTGGTGCAAGCCTATAAGGATGATTCTGAAAAATACGTCAGAGGCAATAAGCTGACGGATGTGGTGAGATTTATCCTCTCTTATGGTTGGGCTTTTTCGGGTGAGACCATTACGTTAGGTAACTTTGCCAATTCTGGCTATAAGTCAAGAGAGGTGGGCGAGGCATTTAGATTGCTGGAGAAGGCAATGCTTCTGGAGCTGGTTTACCCAGTGTCTTCTACCCAGTTGCCGATTATTCCTGAGACCAAACGAATGCCAAAACTCATCTGGTTTGATACGGGATTGGTGAACTATCAGGCGGGAATCAGAAAGGAAATCATTGGCTCTACCGATATGGTGGACAGTTGGCGTGGGCATATTGCAGAACAAATAACGGCTCAGGAGTTATTGGCTTTGGAAGATAGGGTGGGACAGCATCGCTCGTTTTGGGCAAAGCCGAATAACGGTGCAGAGATTGATTTCATTTTTACTCATAACTCCAAGCTTTATCCGATAGAGGTAAAGAGTGGAACCAATGCCCATCTCCGTTCTCTCCAAGTATTTATGGATAGTTCGGAAGTTAATATAGCCATCCGTATCTGGTCAAAGCCTTATTCTGTAGATAAGGTCAAGACCATTCATGGCAAGGAGTTTTCGTTGATTAATCTCCCTTTCTATCTGATAGGTAATTTGCGGAGCGTATTGGATGCTGTTGTAGAAGAATAAAGAAGGATATAATGCATCATGCAAAATAAATAATAAGGTGGACAATGCTTTTTAAAATAGCAATGTCCACCTTAATTATATATACTTCTAATCTGCTTTATTCTGCCAATCGGATGCTCATAGGGCTTACGGTGATGAGGCGCTTCTTGTAGAGGTCGCCCACGGCACGCTTGTAAACCTTCTTGCTCACGTGGAAACGCTCGTAGATGTCGTCGGCCTCGCTCTTGTCGCCAAGGTTGCACTCGCCGTCGTTGTCCAGAAGATACTGGTATAGGGTTTCGGCGAAGTCGGCAGTCTGCTGGATGCCGGTCTTCTGCAGGGTGACATCTATCTTTCCGTCAGGACGGACTCTTCCGATGTAGCCCTTCATCTTGTCACCCGTATGGATGTACTGGAAAATCTGGTCCTGATAGAGGAGACCCGGATACTGGTTGTCGATGATAACCTTGAAGCCGAGGTCGGTCTTCTGCCAGATGAGGAGATCCACCTCATCACCATGCTTGTAGTGAGGATGGTCTTCGTTGAGATAACGCTCAATCTTGGCAGAGGCAACGATGCGATAGCTCTCCTCGTCGATGTGGATATGCACGATGTAGGAGTTGCCGAGCACCATACGTTTCTTCTGCTCACGGAATGGGCAGAAGATGTCCTTCATCAGTCCCCAGCCCAGAAAGGCTCCGTATTCGTTGACCCATTTCACTTCGAGATAGGCGAAATCGCCCACCTTTGCCAAAGGGGTTTCGGTGGTTGCTATGAGGCGCTCTTCCTGGTCGAGATAGATGAAGACATCCAGCTCGTCGCCGATGCCTGCGTCTTCAGGTACGTAGCGGGATGGAAGGAGGATTTCTCCCTCGTCACCACCATCGAGATACAGACCGAAATCAACTTTCTTTACGATGCGAAGGCGATTGTAATCGCCGAGTTTTATCTTTTTGCTCATATAATATTATCTTCAGTTTTTTCTTCTGTTGTTGTGGTTTCTGCAACTTCAGCAGTTTCTTTCTGGCTATCAGCAGCTCCTGCTTCCACCGTCTTCTCAATCATTCCATCCTTGAGATGGATGGTGCGGTCGGTGATGGAAGCAAGGCCCTCATCATGAGTTACGATGACGAAAGTTTGACCGAACTTGTCTCTGAGGTCGAAGAAGAGCTGGTGAAGCTCAGCCTTGTTCTTGGTGTCGAGACTTCCTGATGGCTCATCGGCAAGGATGACGGCAGGATTATTGACCAAAGCTCTCGCCACGGCTACACGCTGTTTCTCACCACCAGATAACTCGGCAGGCTTGTGACTGGCTCTATCGCTCAAGCCCATGAACGCCAGTAACTCCTCGGCACGCTCCTTGGCTTCTTTTCGGCTCTTGCCTGCAATGAAGGCAGGAATCATGATGTTCTCCAGAGCGGTGAACTCAGGGAGAAGTTGGTGGAACTGGAAGACGAAACCGAGATGCTGGTTGCGGAAATCGCTCAGTTTCTTGGTGCTGAGGCTGCTTACATCGATGCCATCAACCATGATGCTGCCACTATCAGGCTTGTCGAGGGTACCGATAATCTGGAGGAGTGTAGTCTTGCCGGCACCACTAGGACCGACGATACTTACCACCTCGCCCTTGTCAATATGCAGGTCGATGCCCTTAAGCACCTGCAGGGAGCCGAAGCTCTTGGTTATACCTTTTATATCTATCATTTTCTTACTCAAAATTATTTTGCAGGCAAAATTAAGCAAAATATTTGGAAATGCCTAATTTTAAGAGATAAAAAGAAATAAGGAGGGATATAAAAAAACAAAACGCGCCTTATTCTTGCAAATTAAGCTCGTTTCAGTACTCAATTCTGTATTATTTTCTATAAAATGTATGTGTTATTTCAACCCATCGGCATCGCCGGTGGTCTTGAATCTGTTGCTAATAGGTATTTGCTTGTTTGCATATTGTTTCTTGTTTTATTTCATCTGCAAAATTACGCTGAATAATTCTAACTTCCAAATTTTTATGTTTTTTTTTCAGCAATCCTGCATTTCGTTGTTACTTCTGATTGACGTTGCAAAGATACAACATTTCCGTTTCCTACCTATGCGATTTGTGCGATTTGCGTGGATTCGGGAAATAAAGTACAGAAAATACCATGAAATCATTCTGAAAATTTCTTCGAAGAATAAAAAGATAACTCCGATAGATAAGAAATTATCTCCGATAGATAGCAAAATATCTCCGAAGGATAAGAAAATATCTCCGATAAAGAAGATATGGAAACCGTGTTGGGGTGACGAGGTGAAGGGTGAAGGATATATTTTAAATCTTTATATTATATTCTTTTTTAGGGCTTTTTCGATTTTTGACCCTAGGGTCTTTTTTTGAATTACCCTCTTTTTTCTTTACCCACGCGTACATATATAAATAGAGTTTTCAAACCTTCACCCTTCACCTTTTTATTTAACATTCTGTAAATCAATTTATTACAGGTGAAGGGTGTTTTTCCGCTTTTCTTAAACATATTTTAAGAAATGATGCTGCCTTTACATTTTTTTTAAGTTGAACTTCTTTTTAAACCATTGCAGGAATGATTCGTAAGCACTGATCTCTTCCTGATGCTGAGGCTCAGCGAAGGTAAGCTGGTCGCCGTAGGAATCACCATGCTGGTCGGGGAAGATAATCATCAGGTTGGTACCTGAGAAGTATTTCGTGATTTCTTCCGGCAGACGCTCCAGTGCTGTCTTGTAAGATACGGTTCCCTTACGGGCGGTTACTACCACGAACATGTGGTCTGGAGATATCTGCGAAGCCAGCTGCGGCAACTCGTTCCAGTGAATCATCTGGGTATAATCGGCACGCACTTCCGGATGCCGGTTCTTGATATATTCATTGATGAGCGCCAGACTCTCTTCTCTGCCATGAAACTGGATGCGGCAGTCTAGGTTGCCGGCAAGTCGGGCAAGGCGTTCCAGCCAGCGGTAGAAACCCGGCTCAAACTCTGCTCTCGAAGGTACGGCTACCTGTATTCTTCTCAATGTATTCAACGGCTGTCTGATGCGTGCCATAATGATCTGTCGGCTCAATCCGTTGAAGAGACTCTGGTGGAATTCTCCCCAGAACTTCGGCGAAACCTCAGGATGCATGTGCATTCCGATGATAATCTCAGAACATTGAAACTCGTTGAAGGCATGCTTGATGCCGTTGGCGATGTTGGCGGCAATACGAACCTGGGTCTGCGTCATCACATCGGTGGCAGCAGCCAGCTGACTGCAATGTTCAAGAATCCGCCTTCCCTGTTCCTGGTTGTATCGCATGTCCTTGTCTTCATATACCACATTCAGGCAGATGAGTCCCCTGTTCAGCTTCTGATTTCTCACCAGAAACGCCAGACTCATCAGGTTGTCAGCATATTCAGGATATTTCACCGGAACCAGAATCTTCTCATCGCTCACCTTCTTGTCGTCTTCCGCATCAGGCAGTTCCTTGTCTCTCAGGATAATCTTCTGCGAAGACCGGTCGGTAAGGATGGATGAGATGATGCAGGTAATCAGAATCATCATAACCACACCATTGAGCATATCATCGTTTACGAGATAAGTGCCCGGTGCTACGAGCAGATGCATACCCACCATCACCATGGCGATACTTCCGGCAGCATGAGCCGAAGTGAGTCCGAACATCATGTGACCCGAAGAAAGTGGCAACCTGAAACCCAGACAGGCGATATAGGCTGCGATGGCTTTGCCCAGGGTTCCGAAGAAGGCGATGCAGAACACGACCCATAGAATATGACTGCCCTGAAACAGCAGATTGATATTGATCAGCATGCCAACACCTATCAGGAAATAAGGAATGAAGAGGGCATTGCCGATAAACTCGAGGCGGTTCATCAGTGGCGAAACATGTGGAATATATCTGTTTAATATCAGACCGGCGAAGAAAGCACCGAAAACGCCCTCGATGCCCACTATCTGCGAAAGTGCCGCACTCATAAAGAGCATCGAAAGTATGAAGATAAACTGCATCACCGCATCGCTGTATCTTCGCAAAAACCATCTTGTAAGTCGGGGAATCAGTATGATCATCACGCCACAATAGGCGGCAAATTTGAGGGTGAAGAATACCCAGAACAGTACACCGTCATGCTTGCTGAACGATGCTACCAGTCCGGCAAGCATTATCAGGGCTATGAGCAGCGAAATCATGCTCGACCCCACACTCAGCGTAACGCTCGGTTTCTGTTGCAGTCCGTATCTCGAAACGATAGGATAGGCAATCAGCGTATTGGATGCCATGATGCAGCTATGCAGGAAGGAAGCCTTGGCAGAGTAGTGGAGCAGCCAGATGCTCATGCCATAGGTGAGGAAGAACGGTATAAAACAGGTGAGCAGGCCATAGATAAGCAGTCGCGACTTGTTCTTTTTCATGCCTTCCATATCCATCTCCAGGGCAGCGAGGAACATGATGTAATAGAGTCCCACCTTTCCGAAGAGCTCAAACGAAGAGTCGCGCTCCAGGATATTCAGTCCGTATTTGCCTATGAGTACACCTGCCAGCACCATACCGATGATGTGCGGGATACGGAGTTTACCCATGATGATAGGGGCAAAGAGGATGATGAGGAGCACTACGAAGAATATCAACGTAGGGTCTGTGATAGGGAAGTATTGAGCGATATGGAACATAGGCTTTCTCCTTTTTTGTTATACTTAAAGAGGGATTTCTGCATCAGCATTCATCCCTCCCTTTCTGTTTTTGACTGCAAAAGTACGAATAAATCTTGAAAGCACAAAGTTTTTCAGCCCTTATCCTACAATCATGGTGATATTTTTGCAATTTGTGAACCCGAAAACGGGTGCACCGCTGCCTATTGGCATCACAACCGATGAGAACGAAGTGTTTAATACACAGGGGTGGTTACTGCTTCCTCAAACTATACTTGCCGTGCTTGTCGAACACGAGCCAATAGAGCACAGGCAGGATGGTGGCGATGAGTACCATCGAGATAAGCGTACCGAAGAAGATAACGGCTCCCATTGGCGACCACAGCGTATTGTTCTCTACCATCATAGGCAGTACGCCTACCGAGGCGGCTGCCGATGTAAGGAAGATAGGGCGCATGCGGCGCTCGCCAGCCTGGAAGGCGGCTTCTTTTACCGATAACCCCTTGTCGCGGCGCAGTTCCTCGGCATAGTCGAGCATGATGATGCCGTTTCTTACCAGGATACCCATCAGGCTCACAATGCCTAATATGCAGGTAAGACTCACGTCGAAACCCGTAACCAGAAGGCCTATCGCTGCACCGAAGATGCAGAGCGACATGGACGAGAGATTCACCAGTGCCAGACTGATGCGCTTGAAATGGAAGAGCAGGATGAAGAAGATGATCAAGGCTGCTATCATCACGCCCGATGTAACCTGAGGAAGGGTTTCGGCATCCTTTTCTGCCATACCGCCAATCTCCCAATCAAGACTGGAATCTAGCGGGAGTTTGGATACTTCCTGCTTCAGTTCGTTGGCCAATCGGTTGGCATTGAATCCCCTTAAAGGTTCACCTATGATAGAGATGGTACGCACGCCGTTTCTGCGTATGATGCTGCCGTCGTGCCAGTCGGGCGAAATCTTAGCCAGCTGGCGGAGTGGAACGCTCGATGTTCCTCCCATCACGGGGATGTATTCATTGGCAAGGTCGCTGTCGTTTTCCGATTTCAGAACCATCTTCACCGGATAGTCGCCTTCCCAAAGGGTGGCCATCGGGATGCCATCGCCAAAATGAATGGCAAGGTCGGCAGAGAGTATGGTCTTGTTCACACCCAGCCGGTTGGCCTCGGTAGCATCTGGAGTTACCCTGATGCCAGGCAGGGGCTCTTCGTAGTTGGTACGAATCAGGTTGATGCCTTCTATCTTGTGCATGCAGGCTTCTATCTTCCTGGCGGCAGCCTTCAGGTCGCCCATGCTGTCGCCGCTCACTCTTACTTCGATAGGGTAGGTGGCGTTGTTGTAATCCATCTGCTTGAAGCGGATGTAGCAGTCGGGAAAATAGTTGGAGTATCGGTCGGCATATCGGTCGAGTACCTCTTCTGTGGCATCGTTATCTACCGTATTCACGATAAACTGTGCAAAGTTCTCACCGCCAATTTGTGGCGCATAGGTGGTGTGGAAACGGGGTGAACCCTGACCAATAAACGTGGTTACGGCTGTTACCTGCGGGTCGCGCTGCAGAATGTGGGCCATAGAATCTGCCACCTGTGCGGTTCTTGCAGCGGTGGTTCCGCTAGGCAGATAGAACTCTACGGCAAACTGGTTTCTCTCGGCGATAGGCATCATTCTCTGCGGAAGATGTACGAAGATGATGGCTCCGGTGCTCACCAGCATGATGCCCACAGCGAGGGTGGTGCGTGGAAAGGCGAAACAGCGTTTCAGTAACCAGGTGTAACCCATCTGCAGATAGTCGAGCGGCTTTTTGCGGGCGTTGGCTTTTTGCGGGCTGCTGATGCCATGATGAATCACCATATACTGTAAATAAGGTGTGAGCAGCAGCGAAACCATGAGCGAGATGCTTAGGATAATGAACATGGCCCAAGGGAATGATTTTACGAAATCGCCCATTTCGCCATGCATGGTAAAGAGGAATGGGAAGAAGGTGAGCGAGATGCTAAGCGTGGCTGAAAGTACCGACATGAAGAACTCTCTAGGAGCGGCGATGGCTGCATGCCAGCGCGACATGCCATGGCCCAGCTTCTCCATGTAGTTGTCGATGATAACCACGGAATCATCTACCACCATACCCAGAGTTACGATGAGGGCAGCCAATGTAACTGTGTTCAGTTCCATACCTAAAAGATAGAAAATGCCCACCGACGAGAAGATGGTGATAGGGATGCTGAGGGCTGATACCTCTGCCACGCGGCGCGGCATGAGCAGGATGACCACGATGATGACGGAGATGACCGATATGAGCAGCTCGCGCAGGAAGTTAAGTACCGATTCGCTTACCACCTTGCTCTGGTCGGTAATGGTATTGATGTGTACATCGTCGGGCAGGGACTGTTCAAAATCATCCATCGTCTTATGTACGTCTCTTCCCATCTTCACGATGTCGTTTCCCGGTCGCATTTCAATGGATAGGAGCACGCATTTGTTGCCGTTGCTCTTGATGTATTTATTCAGTTTCGGATATTCTCTTTTTATCTGTGCGATATCCTTCAGGCGCACGATGTTGCCCTTGGGGTCGGAATATACGATTTGTTCTGCCACATCCCGCTCGTTATTGTAGGAGTCGGTGATGTGGATGGGCAGGTTGAGGTTGCCCTGTTCCAGGTTTCCGCTCATGGTGGTGAAGCCCTGTTGGGCAAGGTTGTTCAGAATCTTATAGGGGCCGATGCCGTATTTGGCCAGTTTGTTCTGGTCCAGGCAGATGCTTATCTGTTCGTTTTCCAGTCCGTAGGTTCGCAGGTTCGAGATGGCATCAATGCGGCGCAATCTGTCCTTCAGCTGGTCTATGTATGTATTCAGTTCCCGATAGGTTTTCTGCTTGCTTTCCATCGTGATGAGCAGGGCAGAGGTATCGGCGATGTCATCCACAGCCTGCAAGGCAAGGACACCCGTAGGAAGGGAGCTCTTGAAGGCCTGCAGGCCATGCTTGAACTTGCTCCAGAAGGCATCCCGGTCCTCCACGTCGCCGTTGAGTTCCAGGAACACGATCAGCATGCCGTCCTTACTCTGGGTATAGGTCTTTTTCTTGTTCACCTCCTTGTATCCGAAGATGAAGTTCTCCAGCGGTTTAGCCACCCGTTCTTCCACCTCTCTGGATGTAGCGCCCGGATATACGGCTACGCAGGCACCCTGCCTGATGGTGAATTGCGGCATCTCCTGCTTGGGCATGATACAGATGCCGAGTATGCCTAGAAATACGAGCATGCCCATCAGAAGCATCACGATGTTGTGATTGCACATCGCCGACTCGATGAACGAGCGCTTAATGATGCGGTTGGGCTTCCTGGTGATGCGTGCCTTGATGTGGTCGCGAAGGGCGGTGTCCTTTTCCGGCTTTTTGGAATTCTCCGGTTTGTTTGTCTCTTGCCTTGTTTCTTGATTCATATCTTTTTTCTCCACTTTTTATCGGTTATCTCTTTTTGTTGTGTCCACCTTCATTCCTTCAGAAACCTTCTGCTGGCCATTGATGATAACCTGGTCGCCAGCCTTCAGTCCCGAAAGGATGACGATGCCATCGCCTTCGAAATCGCCGGTTGTTACGGGTTGCTGATGTGCCTTTCCGTTTACTACGGTCCATACGAATCGGGAGTTATCTACATCCAGTTCAATGCTTTGTGGCGGAACGGTGATGTGGGATGGGGTAGCAGCGCTACCCTGCACCTGGGCGTTGCATACCATGCCTGGGAGCAGACGGCCCTGCGGATTGGTGATGCCCACCTTGACATCGTAGGTATGCGAGATGGGGTTGGCATCGATGCCTTTTTCTGAAATCGTTCCCCAGAAAATGGCACCCGAAAGAGCGGCTACCGTCAGTTTCACCTTGTCGCCCATGTGCAGATGAGATATTTCAGCTTCGGGTACGGATACCTTGGCGTTGACTTGTGCCACATTGGCGAGTTTCAGTACAGGCTGTCCGGGGAGCACGTAGGTTCCCAAGTCCACGTTCTTGGCAGCGATGACGCCTGCAAAAGGAGCTGTGAGGGTAGAGTGGGAGAGTTGCTGGCGGGCGATGCTTTCAGCCGCCTTTGCCTGTTCCAGTTTGCTTTCTATCTCCACCCATTTCATATCCGAGATAGTTCCCGACTGGTGCAGGGGCAGGAATCTTCTGTAGGCATCCTGCGCCTGTTTCAGGGTGGTGAGTGTTGCCCGGTGAGCCTCCTTCACGGTGGTAGGGTTGATGGTGGCGAGCAGCTGTCCCTTGCTCACTCTATCTCCTTCTTCCACCCGTATGGAAGTGATGTTTCCGGCTATCTCGAAACTGAGTGTAGATCCCATCTTTTCCTCGATGGTTCCCACATAGTCTTTCGTTCCCCCCAAGTTTGTATTCCCCACGGAGATAGTCTCAACTTTCACGTTTTTCTTCTCTAGCTTCCTGTTTTTTTCGGTGCATCCCGTCAGCATCATACAGCTGATAATGAATGCTACAAGCCATCCTGTTATAACATCTTTCTGTTTCATATTGATTACATTTTGTTGTTTTTTGAAAAGATAATGCAAAGGTATGAATTTTAGCTGAATGCATGGGGAAAATAGGATTAAAAAAGATAAAAAAACAGTTCTTCTTCTTCTTTTACTACGATTTCCACGTTGTTCATAGTTTCAATCACGTCTTCCATGGAAACTACGTCTCTGATGCATCCAACCGAACAATCTACACCTTAGACCGAGGGTTGAGTCGACTTGCTCACAAAGCTCTTGGCGACTATGGACCACTTGGTGTAAAGGTAAGCAACGATGATTTCTTGCAGTAATGACCCCAAAGGTACAAAAAAAAGGCTAGTCCATTACCAGGACTAGCCCTCCGTTTTAATTATTTTCTAGGGTGCAATGAAATGTCATCCAGAAAGCTGCTTAGCACGTTATGAGTGATTACTTTACCTCAATGTGCTTAACATCGTCTTTTTTTTCAAGTGGACTCTTTCTTCAAGTCCTTATCCACCATGGCACAGACACAGGAATCAGACCATACGTTTTCTGCCGTCTCAATCATGTCGATGATAGTATAGATTGGCAGGATGATACCCATGATGCCGATAGGAGCATTGATACCGGACATCAGAGATAGGGTAAGGAAATAACATCCCATCGGTACTCCTGCATTACCCACTGCAGAGATAACTGAAATGAAGAGCCAGAGAATCATCGTAGTCCAAGGTAAAGGCATTCCTCCATTCTGCATCAGGAATAAGGAGGTTACGAGGATAAACGCAGCGCAACCATTCATGTTGATGGTAGTACAGATAGGTAATACAAAGCGGGAAACCTGATTGGAAACTCCCAGTCTGTCTTCTGCTGTCTGCATCGTCACCGGCAACGTAGCAGCAGAACTCTTTGTAAACAGAGCCATTAATACTGCCGGCATCATCTTGCCCAAAGTGCGCATTGGATTCAAGCCTCTAGCCAAGAGGAAGAGCGGAAGGATGATGAAGAATTGAATGACATTACCTCCCAGGATAACAGCTACGTACTTTCCTAGAGAAGCCATCACGATACCCGCAGAGAATTGGGCTGAGAGTTGTGCTGCAAAGGCAACGATACCCAGAGGCAGAGCCCAGATTAATCCATGAATCAGCATGAAGAGCAGATCCTGTAATCCAAACAATCCCTTCATCACGACTTCTTTCTTATCGCTTGATGGCATCTTGGCTAAAGCAATACCTGCTGCTGCCGCCAAAATCAATATAGAGAGTACATTTCCTTCGGCAAACGGCTTGATGATGTTGTTGGGTATTACTCCAAGAATATGGTCATAATAGCTGGTTTCTCCCAGCTTTTGGGGAACATCCGCCATACCGCTCTGTACCAAGGCTGTAGGTAAATTGCCTGGAGAAACGATGTTGTAGAGCACCAGTCCCACTGCTGCAGCTGCTATCGTCGTGAGCAGGGTGTAGGTGATGGCGTGGCGGAATATCTTACCGGTATCTGCCTGGTTGCCCAAGGATGCCAGGGTTGTGATAACTGCCAAGGCTATGGTTGGTACTGCCAGAAGCTGAAATAAGCGGGTATAGACCGTGGCTATGAAATTCATCAGACCATCCAGCCAGCTGATGCCGAATATCCCCAAGACTGCGCCTACTATCAAAGCGCCAATCCATAGTATCAGCTGCCGGGTTTGCTTATTCTTCACTCCTTTTTGCTTACTGCAGCCAGCATTGCTATCCGGCTGTCTATTTCTAATATCATTCATTGTTTCTACCATGATTTTAAACTATTATTTTCAAAAGGCAAAGGTATTGTTTTTTTTCCTTGTCAACAATCCCACAAATATGGTATTTTGCAATCTCGTTATTTTTTTTCGGGCTATTCCTTTGCTTGTATCATTATTTTTTGTAACTTTGCCGAAAGAAATTAAAACGGCAGCAATATGAAATATCCTATAGGAATACAAGACTTCGAACAAATCATAGAAGGTGATTATGTTTATCTTGATAAGACGGCATTGGTCTATGACTTAGTGACTAATGGTAAAATATACTTTCTGTGTCGTCCTAGACGATTCGGAAAGTCGTTGCTCGTATCTACCTTGAAATGCTATTTCGAGGGTAAGAAGGAACTTTTTAAAGGGCTTGCCATCGACAAGCTGGAGAAGGAATGGAAGCAATATCCTGTGTTTCATTTAGACTTCAATGGCATTAATTTTACTGATGCAGGAATGTTGGATAAAACCCTGTTAGGTTTTGTTGAACGACAGGAAAAAATATATGGGAGGGATGAGTTTGCTGAAGGATTGGGAAGCCGATTTGTATCTGTCCTCAAAGCTGCCCATGAGAAAACTGGTCTTCGTGCTGTTGTCTTGATTGATGAATACGACAAGCCTTTGCTAGATGTCTTGGACCAAGATTTGAATATTACAATCAACGGTCAGAAGAGAAAGTTGGAGGAATGGAATAGAGAAGTTTTGAAAGGTTTTTATTCAGTTTTCAAGGCAGCCGATGCCGATTTGCAGTTCGTTTTGTTGACTGGCGTTACCAAGTTCTCTCAGGTGAGTGTGTTCAGTGGTTTCAATCAGCCTAACGACATCAGTATGGATGAGCATTACGAGGCACTTTGTGGTATTACGGAAGAGGAGCTGTATTCCACATTCGAGGAACAGATTAAAGTGATGGCTGTGAGATATAAGACTACAGAGGAGGGGATGAAATACAAGTTGAAACGTAAGTTCGACGGTTATCATTTTAGCTCAGACATGCTCGATATCTATAATCCGTTTAGTATCTTGAATTCTTTGAGCAAGAAGAGACTAAGTGACTTTTGGTTTCGTACTGGTACACCAACTTATTTGGTTCGCTTGCTTTCCCATTTTAAGGAGAATTTGAATGAATTGACAGGCAAGTATTATCCAACAAGTAGTTTCGTGGATTATCGAGCAGATGTAGAAGCGCCATTGCCTATGATTTATCAGAGTGGCTATCTTACGATAAAGGATTGGAACATGAATATGGATTCCTATCTTTTGGATTTTCCGAATGATGAGGTGAAAAATGGATTCCTTACTTTGGTGGCTACTAGCTATTTGCAGCCAAAAGAATCGACAGATGCTTTTGTTTTACAAGTGGTGAGTGCTATGGACGTGGGCGATTGCCATCAGTTGGAGAATCTGATGACTTCCTTCTTTGCCAGCATTCCTTATAACCAGCGTCGCAAGGACGATGAGCGTGAGAAGGAACGTTATTTTCAATACACCTTCTATCTCGTATTGAGAATGATCAGCTGTTTTACGGTGTTCATTGAAAAGCAGCAAAGCGAAGGTAGGGTAGATTGTGTGGTTGAGACGCCGAACTATATCTACATCTTCGAATTCAAGCGTGATGGTTCGGCTGAAGAAACCCTGAAGCAGATAGAGGATATGGGCTATGCCAAGGAATATGCAGCAGATGGCAGAAAGATTTATCAGATAGGCTGCAACTTCTCGTCGAAGACGGGAACCATTGATGGGTGGAAAATGAAGTAAGTACTCCGTAAGAATATCCCGAAGATGTAGTGATGCGGCGTTATAAAGAATAAGTTTTCTTTACATTAGCTTGCCTGAGATTCTCGTATTTTCAGACGCTTATTGTTTCTTTGAGAATATCACAAATATGAAGAAAAATAGAAACTTATTGATAATCAGGTATTTGTGATTTCTTGACAAGAAGATGCCGTTGAGGAAAATCTATAGTTGTACGACTATAACCCCTATAGTTGTACAACCATAACTCTACAGTTGTACAACCATAGCATGTATAGTCGTACAACTGTAACTTTATAGTCGTACAACTATAGGTCTTATTCTTAATATAGAGCAGAAAACAAGGATTTCCAGCCTCTCAATCTCCTTATTTTTATCGCTAGATTCAAAACTTGTATGTATATGAATTTTGGTTATAAATATTGACGGGAGGTATTTTTGCAATTGTAATTTGAACTAAAAAAAGGAGGAATAAAGAATGAATACAACAAAGATAACAAGAGAAGAAGCGTTGCGCCGTTGGAATGCTTCTAAGGAAACCAAGCGTAAAATGGTTGAAAAGCTAGAAACCTTGGTAAGAAATAGCTGTCTTGAACGGGGAGATTTGGAAAATTTAAAGTAGTACATGATGGAAAAGGTTATTGTTGACGTTGCGTGGTGCGACAGGAATTATGGCGGTTCTCTTGGTAGTAATGTACCAGGAGTGGTGGTTTTTACAGCACCAACCTTTGAAGCTTTGCAAAAAGAAGCAAAGGAAAGTCTGGAGTTTCATGTTGGAGGCCTTGTGGAAAATGGAGAAGATGTTCCCGAATGGCTGAAGAATGGGGATTATGAGTTTGTGTATAATATTATAAGATAAGATCAATTATGTGTCTGATTTAGCAAAGAGGGTGGTGTGTCATAAGTAAATGATTCACCCTTTTTTGTTTGTTGGAATGATACTGATATGTTGTTGGAAAACATAGTATAAGTTGTTAGAAAAGCTAGTATATGTTTTTGAGTTAGTTAGTATCTCCGGTCGCACAACAGCTGTTGTGCGCTTGCATATCAGCTGATATGCGCTTGCACAACAGGTGATGTGCATGCGTAGGTCAACTGTTATGCGCCAACTGTAATTTAGACTTATGACGCCTCCTCTTTGTCATTTGGTACATACAGAATGGCATTTCATACAAGGTAGGTTTAGATATTTGGTTGATAGAAATAATCTTCTTACTTTTGCGCTCGTAATCGGGAAGCGATAGAAGAGAATGATTCGTGGAATGAGGAAAATGAAGTATAACCCTTTAATATGTAATAAGGTATGAAGAAGATTATGATTTCGTTGGTGCTGGTAGTAGCTGCCACCACAACCAGTTTTGCAAAGAGTGACAATACCGATGTGGCAAATGCTGTAAAGAGCGTAGCCGAGCAGGTAAAGCAGGCTTCATCCGGTACAGTGTATGGTGTAGTTGAGAACACCAAGCACCACATCATCGTAGCTACTCCTTTCGGAAAGTACACCATTGAGAAGAAGGACGGCGGCGTTAGCTTTATGGGAATATCGGCAAAGTTGGTATCATCAAAGAATGGCGTTTATAAAGTCAAGACATCCCTTGGTAATTTTACGGTGAATGCCAGAAAAGGGATGGTGGTGAAGAACTAAACGGAAAAGGAAGATAGGAAAGTTTTAGGTATTATATAGGCATCGGAGCTGTCATGGAATAGGAATGTGGAAGTTTTATCTTTTCGGCAGTGGTGGCATCCGATGCCTTTTTCTTATCCTTTTGAGAAAAATAGAGCATTTTAGAAAAAAAAGTGGCTAAAAGTTTGGCTGTATCAAGAATATTGCTTACTTTTGCGGTCAGAGTTGGAGCAGACGGAAAAGAACGGCTGCGATGAAGACTCAAATGAATGAGCGTATTGAACGTTATCCTAGAATAGAAATGTGGAAGTTTCGAAATCTGCTTGGATAGTGAACAGTATTCTCACGCCTTTAGGATTATTGTATCCTTTTCAAAATGGAAAAGGAATAATATACCCTTTTGGCGTGGGCTATTGTCCTATGCTAGCAGATAGGTCCTTCCACAACCTCTATTCTGGCGAAAAGGCAATAGTCCCACGCCAATTCATATTCGTAGTTTAACTAACAATTAAATGCCGAATCTGGGTACTATAGGCTACAGAGAATTATGAACGACAACAAGTTTGTTAAAGTTTTTACGGTTGCGGGCTTTCTTGCATTTGCTGCCGTAAGTTGTTGGGCGACAGCTGAGTCTTTGCATCTGCTATTGCCAAGTTGGCCAAGTGTTTTCTGTTGGGCAATCACCATCGGTTTTTTCTTCATTGCATCGTGGGGTACCAAGATGATTGTGGATAGTCTAAACCAAAATATCTATATGGAGAAACGCGGAACGAATCTTTTATTCGGTATCCTTATCGTATTAGTTTTCTGGCTTTTGTGCAGTATGCCTACCAATACCCATACTTTCTTTTTTCGAAATTTGATTGACGAGAAAGTAACGAACGACATCGCTACTACCCAAGGTTATCTGTCGCAAATTAAGGACAACACGGTAACGGAGGCAAAGATACAAGCAAGATGTGTAGAAGTAGAAAACCAAGTGAACACTAAGCTCCAGTCTTTGGAGGCAGAAATCAAAAATCCTCTCAATCCTGGCAATGGACCAGAAACAGAGCGAGTTTTGGGCGAAATTGCACAGATTTTAGGTGTTAGCAAGATCAACAAACTTTCAGGTGTAGGCAACACTGTGGCAGAACGTAATACGCTTTACCAAGCCTATCGGGATGTTATCCTCCTCCAGTTGGACAATAAGAAGATGAATATAATCAAGGAGATGCAACCCTCCAATGACAATTATCGCAAAACAGCAACTAAAGACTGGAAGAATCTTGAACTTACAAAGAAATACATTGATGCAGGTCAGCTGTCCTTGACCGATGCTGATGACATTAAGACTGTATGCAACAATCTCAACCAAGGTTATTCTACCATCAAGGCATATCAGCAATTTGTGGATTTCAAGAATGATGGAGACAAAGATGCTTACACATGCTCTAATCCGCAGACAAAAGTATCGAGACTTCTGAGTGTATATGATGTGTGGGTGGATTTCATAAAAGGTGAACTAGGAGGTTTAGCCTTCGTCTTTTGGATTCTCATATCCATATTGGTTGATGTCGCTGCTTTCATATTCTTCGACATCGCATTCAAGAAAAGAGAAATGTAAAAACGACTAAAAATATAAAAGTATGGCAATATCTGTAAACAATGGATCGGACACCAATCCAGCAACAGCTAATGAGGAACTCATTGACAATACTGAAGCAACATCCTCATTTGATAATCCCAAAACTGCAGCCGCAGAAGCTCCCGTAAAAACATCAGCTCCTGTTGGGTTGTCTTCCGAAGAGCAAAACGACCCCAATAGCATTACAGTCACCGTGTCCGACCCGAACACGCCTATTGTGATTTTATATGGGCCACCGTCATGTGGAAAGACTATGACGCTTGTCCGAATGACTCGCTATCTCCGGTCAAAAGGTTATACGGTTGTTCCCGAGAAGACATTTCGGCCTACCTATGACGAAAATTACAAACAACTCTGTGATAATTTTGATCAAATGATTAACTCCAACAATGCAGCTACCAGTACTGCAAATATCAGCTTTATGCTTGTGAAAGTTCTGAAAAACGGCAAGCCCATTTGTCAGTTGTTGGAGGCACCAGGCGAATATTACTTCAAGCCAGATGACCCTAATCGTTCATATCCTGCCTATGTGCAGACAATAATCAGTAGCCAGAACCGAAAGATATGGGCTATTATGATTGAACCAGACTGGAGTGATAGTGTTCCACGAGCCAATTACGTTACACGCATCACTAAGTTGAAAGCACAGATGACTCCAAAAGACAAAGTGATTTTTGTGTATAACAAGATTGACCTGACTCCTTTTGTATATGGTGTAGGAAATGTGAACACAAACGAGGCTATAAGGAATGTGCAAAACTTATATCCAAATATTTTCGTGCCGTTCGAGAATAAAAATCCGCTCACTAAGTTTTTCACGAAATACAACTGCGAATTTGTTCCGTTTATGACAGGAAGTTACTCGGTGACAATGTCGGGTGGTTTGACTTACACGGAAGGACACGATGTCTATGCACAGAAATTCTGGCAAGCTATGCTTAAACTGATTAATGGATAAATGGTTAGATTATGGGATTAAACATTAGTCTTTTTGTCCATGGTGTGCCAATGGGACAGAAAATGTGGGGACCTAAAGGAGATGACTTGAGATATCTGTCAACCTTCTATGGTCCGAAATGGGAGTCTCCAGAAGTCATGAAAGTTGAAGTCATGACTTTTGGAGGAGTAACGAATTGCTATTATTCCTTCGTGAAAGGACAGAATGTTTGTGACTCACAAGGGCGTGCAGGTTCCTATTTTGCTTTGACCTTACGCATCAACGCTTTTTATGTTGATGTGCAGAATATGTACAACATATTGAAGGCGGCTTATGAGAAGATGTGCGTCGGACTTTGCGTGCAAGATACAGGAGCTATGATTAAATATCTTGTGGCTGACTTTCAGAGTATTGATTCCAAGTTGAAAGACATTGAAAACCATATAGTCAATTATATTGGTGAGTTCTCTATCAATGAAGACCTCGTATCACTATTAGGATTCTCTGCCATTTCACAAGGTGCAAGCCTGAATGTCAATCTCCATGAATGCATGAAAAATGTAGCGTTGGATTGTTTGAAGAAGGCTGGGAAAATAATGGTTTCTCCCTACTTCCTTTCAGCTAGTTCCGCTAAGACGGTGGAGAAGTACAAAGCGGAAATAGATATGGTAAGGCAAAAAGCGCGACAGGAAATCCAACTACAGCAACGCACATCGCAGGAAAAAATTGCATCCATGACTCAGGAGTCGCAAGCTAAGATGCTTACTGTCAAACAACAAGCAGAGGAGAAACTGCGGCTCTGTGAACAACGTTCACAGCAGCAAATAGCTCAAGCCAATGCTGAAAATAATCGCAGGATGCAGGAACTAAAGCAAAATTATTCTGCGGTAGATGAGAAATTAGACGCTCTCAATCAAAGAAATAAAGAGTTGGAAAATGAAGTGACTGACTGGAAACGTCAATATAAGCAGAAGAACAAAGAATTGTTGTCGAGCGATGTCAAGATACAAAAGCTCCAAGAGTTTGCGGAAAAGTTGCAACGTGATGTTTCTTCGCTTAAGGGTAATAGCATAAATGTTTTCCCTAC
>ENA-OOZS01000081-OOZS01000081.1-human-gut-metagenome-genome-assembly--contig:-NODE-81-length-16634-cov-9.397129_pt1 | contig 16634 bp, 16 predicted proteins | sample MGYA00241191_ERZ501405 | MGnify/ENA primary metagenome ERZ501405 (study PRJEB25962, sample SAMEA2042917) | human gut metagenome | biome: human gut; feature: human-associated habitat; material: faeces...
AACAAAGCTGTTCCAACAGAAGAGACGGAGGATTGGCTATATCCTAGCCTTTTCAACCCCGACGATTTCTAAACGGGACAGCAGTGATACTGCATATCAGAATTTAATAAAAGATTTTAATTATAATTTGCAGTTGCTTCTCTCGGAAATAGCTAATGCTGCTAATTTGCAATTGCAATCTTTTAAAATGCCTGTGCAAGTGAAACTTACATTAAGCAAGTTGAGATTTGATGACAAAGTACCAGGTACCACTCGCTCTTATGATGGTGAGTTCCACGAACCGAAAATCATTTTAACTGCACAAATGTTGGATTCTAATGGTAATCCATTGGCTGCATCTGAGATAGAACATCCTCGTTCTTTTTTTAATGAAGCGAAGTTAACAAGAATGGCTTTGGCCTTAAGATTAGCAGTATTTGATAGAAAATATAAGTCTGAGGAATGTGCGCAGATAATCTGTGTAGATGACTTGTTGATAAGCCTTGATATGTCCAATAGACTACTGGTTATTCAAAAACTGTTGGACTACTGCTCAAATTATCAAATATTCATATTTACCCACGACCGTGCTTTCTATGATATGATAGTTGACGCAATTTCGCAACGTAATTCAAAGAATCAGTGGAAATATTATGAGATGTATGCTATAGATGAGGTTGTTGCAAAAAATCATGTTCCAGAGCCATGGCTAAAGGAAAACTTGGATTTTCTAGAGCAAGCTAGGGCTTTCTATACCAAATGTGATTATTATGCTTCTGCTACAAGTTTGCGAAAAGAATGTGAGAAACAATTACAAAGACTTTATCCGCTTAATTGGACATTGCAACCAAAAGAAGATGGTACAATTTCTATCTTAAATCTCAATTCTTTGGATAATAAACTACAGCAGTTCTACGATCGATTTGGATTATCACCTATCCCTACTCCAAATATCGATCAATATAGAAAAAGAATTTTGAATCCTGCCTCTCATAATGATGGTAAAGCTAAAATCTTTAAATCAGAATTAGCTATTGCTATAAATGAGATTGCCAACTTTCAAGATATTGTGAAAAAAAAGCTTATGGAGTCGGATAATGTCGGCTCTCAGAAGTTTAAACTTGCTATTGATTATAGTGGTAAGCATGTCGAGATGGAGTTTGTACCTTTGGATCAATGGTCTAAGTTGATATATAAAGGAAGAGATTTCTACGAAAATATCTATGTAGATATAAAATCATTAGTTGGCATGACGATGCAATTTAAGAATAAACCTATAAAGACCATTTGGAATAGCATCTGTAGATATCTTGGTTACCCTTCAGATGCATTCCCTAGGATGGAAGATTATATTTTTGATTCTTCGTCGAATGTTTATTTAAAAGATATTGTTTTACCGGAAAACTAACAATAATATGCGTAGGTTATATATAATTGGTAATGGATTTGATATTGCTCATGGTATTCCTTGTAAATATAGTGATTTTAGACGTTATTGTGAGGGAAACATACCTGATATGTATGAAAAGTTAAATCGCTACTATGATGGTGGTGATAAGCTTTGGAGTGATTTTGAAAGTGAATTGCCGAATCTCAATAAAGATGCTTTATTTGATTGGGCGACGACAAATAATCCAAATTGGAATCAAAATTGGAAAGGGTACTATGACTTTATAGATGAAGTGCGTGATGAAGTAGACTATGTTGAGGGGCTCAAATTGGCTTTTACAGAATGGGTACAAGCTCTTTCGTTAGAAGATGTTCGTAGACAATATGACATATTTGGGGAAGATAGCTTGTTTATTACTTTCAATTATACTCTAACACTGGAGAATGTCTATCATATACCTGCTTATCGAATATTACATATTCATGGTATGGTGGAAGGAGAGTTCCCTCAATTGGTGGTTGGACACAATATGCCAGATACAGAAGTAGATTATATATTTTCATCTGAGAATGACTTCGAGGAGGAGGCATGCAAAGAAGTTGCAGCTTTAATTAAAAATTGGCATAAAGATACAGCAGGCATCATTGCTAACTATGAAGGAATTTTTTCACAATTGAGCAATGTTAAGGACGTATATGTTCTAGGTCATTCGATGAGTGAAGTTGATTTGCCTTATTTTGAAAAAATAAAGCAAAATTTACCCCAGAGTGCGAAATGGCACATTAGTGTGTTTAGTGAAGTCGATATAAACAACAAAAGGCAAGTTGTTGATAGACTAGGATTAGGTAATGTTGGTTTCATTAGAATGGAATCTCTGTCTCTTAATAGAGAAGGCAATTTGTTCTGATAATATACAATAGATAATTATGGTCGAAATAAAACCATTACCCAAGATTGTTCCCTTATGGGAGGATCTGATTAAAAACATTAAAAGCTCTTTTTTACTATCTACCCATTTTAAAAGATGGCTAGTTGAAGTTGGATTCGAAGATGTTTGGAATAGTTGTCTTCAAATAGCAGAGAATAATTATAGGGGGCTTCGTATCATAGGAAACTCGGATGAGGTATATTCTCAAGATACGCTGGTTTTGATTTTAAATAATTTCTATGAGAAAGGAGATTATGAAAATCTTGTATTTCTTGTTAAGGGCATATTGAAAGCTTTCTCTTCGCATCATTCACAAGAGATTGATGTAGATGTTATACAAAAGGATTTGTCTGTTGCGGGAATCGGGGAAACATTGATTCAAACTTTTGATGAACTCAAGTCAGTTGGCTCCCATGAATATTTAAAAACAGATGATAACGTAGTGGAGTATACTGAAAGTAGAGTTCGCTCTTTGGAAAAAATATACAAGGAGGCATCTTCGAAGGAGATTAATTCAATGGATGCCATTCGAACCTATCATGAATGGCATAGCTCTGCTGTAGTTTACCTGAGTAACTACTATTCAAATGCAAATGCCGATTATGTAAAATTCAAGAACATTGATAATTCAGGAAACGGCTATACTCTCTTGAATAATTATCATGAACTTTATTCCATATATAATCTTCTTATGATCCAAACAAATAAAGATTCAAATGCAAGGATGGAAAGATCAAATAGTCCTATGGTGTTTATAAGCCATTCTTCAAAAGATAAGGCATTTGTTGAAGAACTTGTTGAATTATTGGAGAGTATAGGCTTTGACGAGAGTAATCTCTTTTGTAGTTCTGTTGATGGATATGGTATAGGGTTGGGTGAAGATATCTTTGAAATGCTTAAAAAGCTATTCCGTGAACATGAACTGTTTGTGATATTCGTTCATTCGCCAAGGTATTATGAGAGTCCTGTTTCGCTCAATGAAATGGGTGCGGCATGGGTATTGAAGACTAACTTTTATTCATTTCTTACGCAAGATATGCAGTTCGAAAGAATGAAAGGCGTAGTAAATTCCGATAAGGTTGCTATCAAAGTAGATGCGGAGGATGCTAAGGCAAGATTGAATGAGCTTAAAGACAAACTTTGTGCTGCTTTTAATCTCGAAAGCATATCTCATACAAAGTGGGAGCGAAAGCGTGATAGATTTTTGGAGAAGGTTAATCATATCAAACAATGAAGATATTACATATAGGTCAGATGATAGGAGGATTGGATATTTATATCCGGAACTCTATTATATATAATAAGGTGGAAGATAATGAGTATGTTATTGTCTGTGGCAAGGAAGATAAGCATCAGCCAGTCAACAGAAAAGTTGAGATAGGTTATCTCTTGACTTTGGATACTGTGCCTACGCTGATAGGATTATTTAACTCGTAAATGACAAAGAATTGAGAATATCTATGGAGGAGAAATCCAGAGCTTTATTTCCGGGAGGCTCCTTCATAAAAAATAGAATTAAATACTTGGAAAATCAATATAATATGGTTTATAATTTGCGATATGAGGGGGAAAATCTTGTCCTCCTAAAAACTAACATTGATAATGTAATTCAGGTATCTGTCGGTTATGACGCTACCCTTTATAGTGAAGAAAGGAGGGTGACAGCATGAAGATACTTCATATTGGGAACCTCAAAAGCGGCATAGATACTTATGTTCGCAATACAGTTGCTTTGGCTAGTGATAAGTTTGAGTTCGTCATCGTTAATGGTGCGGATGATAACAGCAAGCCTTATATGCGACATGGCAAGCAGGTTAAGACGTATAGTATAGATATGTATCGTGCCTTGAATCCAGTAAAGGATATGAAGGCGGTGATGCAGGCTATCAAAATCATCAAGAAGGAAAAACCTGACTTGGTGCATTGTCATAGTGCAAAGGGAGGAGTGATAGGAAGATTCGCTGCTTTCTTTACAGGAACAAAGGTAGTTTATACGGCTCATGCCTTCTCTTTTCTTTCGGCTGAATCTGCCAAGAAAAAACAGGTGTTTCTTCTGTTAGAGAAGATTGCAAAGCTGAACTCTTATCTTCTGGCTTGTTCTGGCTCTGAAAGAGAATTGGGTATCAAGGTAGTTGGTTTCGAAGAAAAGAAGGCTTTTGCCTGGAATAATGCGGTGCCGGATAGTCTTCCGCAGATTTCTTCTGGAAAGATAGAGGGTTCAGATTTACCTGTTCCAAAAGTTGGCGAGCGATACATCACTTCTATCGGTCGTCCTTCTTATCAGAAGAACCCTTTATTCATGGTAGAAGTCGCTCATGGAATCCATCTAAAGCATCCTGATATTAAATTCTATCTGCTAGGTGTTGGCTTCTATTCTCCTATGTTGGAAGATATGAAGAAGCTCATTCATCAGTATGATATGGATGATACTTTCTATCTCTTGCCTTGGCTAAGCCATGAGGAAACTTTGAAGTATGTGAAGGGAAGTATGCTTTACTTCATGACTTCTCTCTATGAGGGTCTTCCTATCTCTGTGATAGAAGCTATGTCTTTGGGTAAAGCTATCGTGGCGAGTGATGTGTTAGGCAACAAAGATTGTGTAAAAGATGGCTATAATGGTTATCTTTTGCCATTGAAGGAAGAGGTCTTTGTAGAAAAGATGAATGAATTGATAGAGAATGATGAGAAGCGTAAAGGAATGGAGAAGAACTCTCGTTCTTACTTTGAGTCAGATTTCTTTATTGATAATCGCATCAAGGCACTGGAGAAAATTTATACAGAAGTTTATAACCGATAAATACATAAAATGAATTATATTATCACTGGTGGTACCGGTTTCATCGGTACCCATCTTACAAATTTGATTAAGGAGCGTTATCCTAATGCTCAAGTATATAACCTCGACATCGTGAAGCCTGGCACTCCTAATCCGGTAGTAAAGGATTACAAGCCAGCTTTGCGTGATGGGCAGAAGTTGCAGTCAATTTTCATTGAGTATGACATCCGCAAGCCTATCGAGAACTTGCCATTTACTCCTACTGAGGATGATGTCATCTTCAATTTTGCTGCCGTGCATCGTACTCCTGGTCATGAAGATCATGAGTATTTCGAGACGAATATCCGTGGTGCTGAGAATGTGGTGGCGTTTGCTGAGAAGTGGAATATCAAGAAGATTGTGTTTACTTCTAGTATTGCACCATACGGTGCTGCAGAGGAGTTGAAGAAGGAGACGACTTTGCCAACTCCTAATACTGCATACGGTATCTCTAAGTTGGTAGCAGAAAAGATTCATGAGAAGTGGCAGAATGGTGATGCGGCTCATCGTCAGCTCACTATCGTTCGCCCTGGTGTGGTATTTGGAAAGGGTGAGAATGGTAACTTCACCAGATTGTATTGGGCTATCCGTGGCCATAAGTTTGCTTATCCTGGCAGAAAGGATACCATCAAGGCTTGTATCTATGTAAAGGAATTGGTTCGTTTCATGCTTTATCGCCTGGAGCATCATGAGCATGGTGTGGAGTTATACAATTGTTGCTTTGAACCTGCTTATACCATTCAACATATTGTTGAGGCTATGAAGAAAGTAACAGGTTTGACTCAGTTTGTTCCTGATATACCTAACTGGGTTATCATGCCTATGGCTAGAACTGCCATGCTTCTTGGCTCGCCAATGGGTATCTGTCCTGCGAGAGTGAAGAAACTCCAGATTTCAACTAATATCTGTGGTGAGAAATTGAAGAACTGTGGCTATCAGTTTAAGTGGAGTTTTGAAGAAGCCCTTGCTGACTGGTTTGAGGATAATGATAGGAAATATCTGAAATAAGAAATGATAAAAACATCAGCAATCTTTTTGTTCTTAAATTATTGCCTTGGCAAGAAGGTGGATATGAGTATTGTCGTCGCCAAAATAGATTGGCGACAACTATACAACTTTGCTTCTAGGCAAGCTCTTCTTGGCTTTTGTTTTGATGGTATCGAGAGATTGACGAAAGAATTTTCTGAAGAGCTAAAGCAAAATCCTATGGGAAGGGATTTGCTGATGACTTGGATGGGAGCGGCACAACAGATTCGCAGGCAGAACATGAAGGTGAATGGAGTTGCTGCTAAACTCTATTCAAAGTTTAGAGAAGATGGATTGCGATGCTGCATCCTGAAAGGACAAGGCAATGCCTTGATGTATCCGAATCCATATTCCCGTACTCCTGGGGATATTGATGTATGGGTGAATGCTAGCAGAGAAGATATAACAGAATATGCTAAGCGCCATTTTAACCTAGAGGATGATATAAGGTTTCATCATTTGGAGACTTCCTTGGATGGTGTACCTGTTGAGTTGCATTTCTTTCCTTGCTCTATGAATAATCCTATCTATAATGCGCGTTTGCAGAAGTGGTTCAAACGGAATGCGGATTTGCAATGCTCAAATGTTGTTAGCCTGCCAGATGGTATTGGAGAAATCGCTATACCAACGACAGCATTCAATGTTGTTTATCAGCTGACGCATCTATATCACCATTTCTTTGATGAAGGGATTGGAATGAGGCAAATCATTGATTACTACTATGTAGTGAATAATGATGAATTATTGGCGATTAAGGATACTTTGCAGAAGGAATTGAAACATCATGGATTGTGGAAGTTTGCTGGGGCGGTAATGTATGTGCTGTATGAGGCATTGGGACTATCAGAGGAAAAGATGATAGCTCCGATGGATGAAAAGCGAGGAAAGTTGTTGCTGAGAGAGATTCTTGAGGGCGGCAACTTTGGACGTCACTTCACCAAATATGGCGGGTTTACGCATCAGAGTATGGGGAAGAAGTATTTCCTGAAGATATGGAGAAATATGCATTTCGTTAGATATTATCCTGCTGAGGCTTTAAGTGAGCCAATCTTCAGAACTTGGCACTTCTTCTGGAGGGTAAAGAATAAGAAATAACGATATATCGGGCGAATGGCTCCTTATCTCCTTTTTAATGAAGCTACTTTTTGGTGAAAGAATTTAGTAGCCGATTCTTAGAAAAAGAAACTTTAAAATAATATACGTATGACAGCATTAGTATCAGTAATGAATAAGCACGCTGTTGTAATAGCGGCAGATAGTGCAATAACTGTAACAACTCCCTATGGGCATAAGGTTATAAATAGTGCAAACAAAGTTTTTGCTCTATCTAAGTATCACCCTGTTGGAATCATGTTTTGTGGTAATGCTAATTTTATGAGTACTCCTATAGAGGTTATTGTAAAATTGTATAGAAAGCAATTGAAAGATAGATGTTTTGCAACGATTTCTGAATATTTATCTGATTTTCTAGGGTTTATTAAGAATAACCATTATTTTTGTTCTGCAGAAATGCAAAATGCAAATATGGAGAACGAGATAGAAAATTTCTATACGTTGGTCTTTAAGATAGCAGCAAATACTGCAAATGAAAAGAAAAGTTTATTCCTAAACGAATTTATTCTGCAGCTAAATAGTATTGTTGTTAATTCTTGTGAGAATTGTACTTCATTTCAGAATTTTCTAGAAAAAGACTTCGTTCAATCCATCAAGGGACATTGCGCAAAAATAATAGCTAAACATGAAGATGTATTTGGAGATAATGCTCCTCTGAAAAAACTCTTTATTAAGGCTTTTGCTAAATTTGTAGCTCATGGAAATAGTAATTTCGCTAATGAAACACAGATTGTAGTTGTAGGGTATGGGGATAAAGAAATATTTCCTTCTCTTCGTTCTGTGTGTTTATATTGGGGATTTTATGAATATTTTCGTTATAACAGTTATATTTCAGCTGGTATTACAGAAGATAATTCTGCATCAATTTGTAGATTTGGGCAAACTGATATAATCAATACTTTCATAAATGGAATCAATGACAACCTGAAAAAAGCTTTATATGATATTTTTGGAAATTTTACTTCTCAATTGAAAAATCTGATGATAAATAATGTTGATACTCAATACTCTAAAGATATTATAAATTCGGCAATTGATGAAGGTAAACTGGTTGCTACATTGGGTGCAACATTGGATAATATCATTAGAGAAACGTCAATAGCGCCTTTGATGAGTTCTTTAGGCATATTAGACAAAGAAGATATGGCAGAACTTGTTGAAAGTTTAATTTCTATTACTCACTTGAATCGGCGTATTACTATGTCTGAAGAGGGAGTCGGTGGTCCTATTGATGTTGCCATTATATCTAAAGGGGATGGTTTTGTTTGGAAAAAACGTAAGCACTATTTCAAACCAGAGTTAAACCAAATGTTTTTTGATAATTATTTTAGGAGTTAAAGGTATGGTTAATATTTTGAATCTTGCTGAAGTTCAAGAACAGAAGCAAATTGATGAAATAACAAAATGTATTGTTGATTCTTTAATCAATGAAGTGGAAAAAAGTCTTTCTAAAACTAAGGTAGAAAGATGATCATTGCTTAATTGATTACTGGTTTCGATAAATATAAAAGTAATGACTGTCTGTTAAGGATGTTACCGATTATGTAGTGCTTTGCGATGAGCAACAAAGAGTTAGATGGCTTTAGTGACTTAAAGTTGTTGTCTGCCGGTTATCATAATAGTTGTTCTGCTTCGTAAAATGAAATGGAGATTGTTGGGGAATCGCTACTATATTAACGTTAAAAAAATCTCTAATTATAATGTATCGGAAAAAAGTGAATAAAATGACTAAATTAAGAATTTTGCAACTGTCAGACATTCATAATGTTGTTTGTCCAAGAGCAATGGATGATTTTAAAACAATGCGAAGTGGCTTGTTGAAAGATATCAAGAACTATTGTGAATGTTATGATTGTCATTTTGATGCAGTCTTAATCTGCGGTGATATAGCTTTTAGTGGAAAAAATGATGAATATGAGAAGTCAAAGATATTTATAGGTGAAATCTGTAAAAATGTAGGATGTAAGCTGTGTCAGGTCTTTGTTGTACCTGGTAATCATGATAAACTCCGTAAGGAAGGAAAACCTTCATTGCGAAAAATTCTAAACTGGGGATTAACACATCTAGATAATAGAGAAGATATGTTCAAGGTTCTGATGGAAGAAGAACCTGACATGTTATGTAATCTGTATTTTCCTTTCAGGCATTATCTTGATTTTTGCAAGAGTTTTGATAATATAGAGCCTATTATGCAAAAATGTATCAATGATAGTGATGATGAGTCCTTCCATATAGACTATGATGCAGATGAAATGTTTTGGAAAAGTGAGTTGGCTCAGGATTTTCATGGTTACCAGGTTAATCTTGTAGGTTTAAACTCTGCGTTATCATGTGATGAAAATGATTGGTCTCCCGACTGGAAGCCAGAAGGGCATAAGATGTATCTGTCGGTTTTTGCGCATAACAACTTAGACTTGCCAAATAATAAATCGATAAATATTCTTATGATGCATCATCCTATGTCTTTTATCGTAAAAGGGGCAGAATTACAGAATAAATTTGATGAATTGTTTGCTATTCAATTTTATGGTCACGTGCATGTAGCAGATTCTTCTCAAGCTAAAATTGGTGGAGCTGTGAGAGTGTTCTCTGGAGCAATGCAGCCTCCTGTAGGAGCGAATGAGGAAGAGAAGAAAAAATATATACCTATATATAATATAGTAGAATTGGATGTATCTGATCGAAATGCAAAACAATTAAAAGTGAATCTAATTGTTAATAAATGGAATGGCTATAAGTTTGGTCAAGATATAGAACATAGCCAAAAATATTCCATTGATTTACCTAAGGAAGAGAATAGATGGGAGCATGAAAATAAAGTTCCAATTTTACCTGAGGGGGTGACTGTTAGGGAGATTCGTTGTTTATATAATGATTATATGAATCATAAAAAAATTATCATCAAGATGTATGACGGATTATATGATAGCTCACAAAACGATTATTGTAATGATCGTAAATTCTTAGCTAAAGTAGATGCCGATAATAGATGGGTTGAACTTTGGCATTTATTAAATTCATAAATAAAATGATATAATATGAATACTTTATCAGGAATCTTAAATGAATGTGGATTAGTTTGTCCATATGATGATGAACTTGTCTGTCAATTGGAAGAAATATGCCATGATTTTGTAGAATCCGTTGATTTAAAAGAATCTGAATTCGCAGATTGGGTGCAATGTTATTGTAGGGGAAACTATTCTAGCAAAGTAAGAACCTTTGTAGAAAAAATGGCACATGATAGAGAAATCAGTACAGCTGATTTCCCTGATTGTGTTTGGAATGCCCTAACATTTTATGTCATTTATATTTCTATAGGAAATAATGATGATGATGAACAAAAAGCAATTCTATCTTGCTCTCTCCAGAATCAATTGCTTTTTTACAAAGGTCATTGGGATAGTTTGAATTTTCAAGATTATCTCGTTAAATTATATTATGACTTTAGTGACTATTTAGATGAATATGAACAAGGATATGGAGATGTCGATAAGGATTTTGTTGCCGAAATCTTTGATGAGACAATTACGTCTTCAGACGTTGACGATGAAACCCTAACAAAACTTAAAGTTATGGGTAAGTATACTTGGCTATATAAATTAGAGCATTTTAGGGATAATATAGAATTTTCTGGTGAACGTAATGCTTACTTAAAGGTTCTTTATTTTCTAAACTATTGTTACAAAGAGATACCAAGTATATATATATATATGTTAGCTTGAAGAAAATGTTGGAATTATCTGGGGTCTTAAAATCTGTCGCTATAAAATCGTTGCGAGGTATTATCTCTGATATTCTTGCCTTGGAAAAAGATTTCTTTGACACTCCATTATCAAAATCTTCAATCATTTTGAAGATGATAAATGAATCTTATATATATGATGCTGCGTTTTTAGAAGAAAAACTTTCTCCAGCTGAGTTTTTTGTTTACTTGTATTATGAGGTTCTATTAGAATTAAAATTGAAGGAAAATGGAAGAGAATAATTTAGATAAGAGTCTTCTGCTTCTTGAAGGTGATGCATCTGAAGCCGTTGTGTCTTCTATGCAGAAAACAGCACAAGTATTAGATAAGCAGCCGAAAAATGACAGACGGTTTTATTGCGATGCGTTAGATGATGACAATGTCAATCAGGTAGTAAAAGACGTAGTACCCCATGTTGTTACATTTTTGGGTTTTGCGGAATTTGGCAAATCCACATTTGTGGGGTCGTTATATCATTATCTGATGGCTAATGGTGTCATTGGTGATTTTACTTTCTATGATTCAGATACGTTCTCAGGTTTTGAACGTAGAACATATATTCGTAATGCTAAACTTAATGGTGTAAAACGTTCTTTACGTACTACGGAAATTGACGGTTATTATCTCTCTCTACATTTTGAAAGGGATGGGCATCATTTTCAACTTGTATTATCCGATCGTTCTGGTGAAACTTATGGTAAAAAATATATTTCTGATGCTGCAAGTATTAGTGCTGATAAGGGCTTAAAAAATAGTAGGCATTTAGTTTTCTTTATAGATTCAACTGTCTTTGTTGATAGAGAAAAACGATTGCATTTCAATAGCCTATTTAATAAATTTTTATCTCGAATGAAATCGTCTGAGATTTTTAAAAAAGATATGGTTATTGATGTAGTTTTTAATAAGATAGATGGCATTCTAAATAAGGATGAAAATATACAGGTTGAATTTGAATCTAGGGCTGAAACTTTCAAAGAAAAATTAGAGAAAGAAAGTGGATTTAAAATCAATAGAACTTTTAAAATATCTTCTCTCAAGATTGATGATAATGAACTCTTAATAGATTTTTTCAAATATTTGGTAGACTGTTGTGATAGCAAGAAAAGCTACAATCCTAAAGTTGATTGGGTCGCAGAATTATTAAATTCATAAGATATGGAAAGTAGAAAATGTATGATCGCTGGATTACCTAGTTCGGGTAAATCCACTTATATAGGTGCCCTTTGGTATAATTTATGTAATAGTAATACTAATATGCTTATGAGTGCAGGTGAACTGCCTGTACATATTGAGTTGCTGGAAAAATTAAGTGATTTATGGCAAAAAATCCAAAAAATTGAAAGAAATAGCACTGAGCAAAATGTTGTGGACAATGTATTGATAAACTTAAAGGTTAAACAGACTGGGCAAGAAATCGCATTAAGTGTTCCTGATTTTTGGGGTGAAAAATTCTATAATATCATAGACCAAAATAATACTGACGAGATTGATGAATGGTGTAAAGAAGCAGATTCTTTGTTTTATATGGTATGGGATGTCTCAAATGGCCTCTTTTATGATGATGATAAAATAGAGAATGAATCTGAAGGAGAGAAAGATGTTCTTCCTCTTGAAACCAAGACAATGTCGTCTTCAGCCATAAATATTATGGTCTTAAAATATTTATTTAGTCATAAAAAATTTAAACGGTTGGTATTAGCCGTAACTCGTTGGGATGATGTGACAAATAATGGAGATGATCCTGAAAATCCAGAGGTATGGTTAAAAAGTAAATCTCCTGCTTTGTATAATTTTGTTAAGCATAATTATCCAGATGCTCTTATTATTGGCTTAAGTGCGCAAGGTTGCGATTATAAAAAAAAGAATTGGAACAAGGATGATATGCTTGAAAAAACAGAAAATGGTGTTCGTGCCTTTGTAAATGATACAAATGGTATATATTATGACTTGTCAAAGCCATTGAATTTCTTGATGCAATGAAAATACAATTTGAACAGACTCTTCATGGTTATTATAAGGGGCATGGCTTGATTGCTACCTCTATACCTGACTTGAATCAGGAGGATGCTTCGCTTATGGCAACCCTTAGTGATTGGACTGGTTATCGTGGTTCTGAGGATGAAGATGATAACTATCTGACGGTCTATCCTTTATCTTCAGGTAATTATATGGCTTTTGCTAAAACATGGTATGCCAAGGAAATGGAGAGACCAGGTTGTGTTTGGACTCATACTTTGTTGGTACCAATTGAGTGTTTCACTGGAAAATTCGATATTAGAAACTTATTGAAATTCTTTAGGAGACCCGTGAAAGACCAATATGCGATGTATACGGAAGCCTTGATTATTGATACCGAGGATGTTTATAACTATAATGGGGATTCTATTTTTTCTAAAATAGACAAGATTGCTTTTCTGTTTATCTTCTCTGTGTTTTTGGGTGGATTTAGAGGCGCGTCTTTCGGAATTAGTCGAAGTCAAAATGAGTTACAGATATTATTGCTATCTCTATTGCAGTATCTTCCTTTAAATATTCTTTTGGAAACTTCTGTTAGTAGCGGTTCTGAAACTATAAGAAAGATAAATAAAAAAAGTTTTTCGCTACAGTTTATTATGGGTGGAAATACCGAAACTTTGGAAAGTGGTAATTGGAGAAGTGAACTTGAAGAGGATAACTTTACCAGAGGTTTGCAGTATCTTTATGAAGTTGCATGTAAGATGCATGATAATACTTCTTATTTGATACATCTATTTGATAAAGACATTGAAAAAAGCATTATTAAGTTTGAGTGTGTTATCAATTTGTTTAAATTGCTGGATTATGCTGTAGATAAAAATAAGAAAACTCCCCCTTATAGCGATGTCCTGGCTTATCTCTTTGGTGCCTTTCCGAAAGGAGATGAGGGAAAAATTGTTAAAAGCAATTTTCTTAGTAAAAAAATTACGGATTATTTCTGTACAGATTCTGAATATCTTAAGGAAATCTCCTTGTTTAATATTGATGAAGAAAATTGGAACTTTGTCGATGTAGAGCAAAGGCTTCCGCATTTAAATACTTCAGATTTGTTAATTTTGTCTTCCAATCTAATTTCGCATGATAGTATATCTAAGACTCCATCGAAAATACTCTTATATGCATTTGAGTATTTAGATGCAGCGCAAATTAGTGCTATTGTTGAGATGAAATGGGACCTGCTGAAACATTTAATTATAGGAAATGACTCTTATATTACAAAAGAATACTGGTTGTGGTTAAGTCCAGAACACTTTGGTGAATATTTCCACACATTGCCTATTAAATTTGCACAAAGTTTGAAGCAATGGGATATGCTGTTACTATCTGTTTTGCGTTATGAAGTACAGATTGGAAGTGCTTGGGCAAATGAAATCTTCAAGCATGTAGACTCTGTTGTCAATATAGTTTTTGATTACATAAATAAAGAAGAAAGATTGTGCGTAGATGAAAGTCTATTGAAGGGCTGTTTGTTGAAAACAAATGATTGCCTTGATTGGATGACAGCTCAAACTGATGGTGTAAAGAATGAATTCTTGCTTGATGCTTTGACATCTTATATTAATCCTTCTTGGAAGCAAGTTCGAGAATATCCTAATTCCTATTGGAAATGTCTTATAAATAGCAATAGTAAAAGACCAAGTTTTTTAAGCTTTACTTTTATGCTAGCTTTTCAACTATCGGGTTCATATAGCTTATGTTTCTTTAAAAAATCATTTGATGATATTTATATGTTATTGAGTAAGTGTGCATTTCCTGACAGCGACTGGAATAGGATTCTTATCTATGAGGATGAATTCAAGTTTGTTAGACAATGGGATAAATGTCAGCGTTTATGCTTGATGGTTATCTTTCATTTGTATAAGAATGGTTTTAAGAAGGATGTCATTAAAAGTATTTCTGACGATAAGAAAATTCGAGAACGCTTATTAAAGTATTGGAAGAAAATTGATGATACTAAATAAGTATTTTTTAAGGTATGTGCTTACTGCGTAGCTAATTTGTTGTATATTACCATTACAGCGGAAGGTATTAACACTTTAAGTATTTATCTTTGCATCAGAAATCATAAATATTTTGATATAGAAAAGAGTGTTGTTATTTATGCTGTAGCTCTTACGCTGTTTATGCAGAGCAAGAGTGCAAGGTTACTATTTGCACTTCGATTATCAATAAAAAATAATAATGGCAAAAAAAGTTTTTGTGAGCGGGTGTTACGACCTGCTGCATTCCGGTCATGTGGAGTTTTTCCAGCAGGCATCACGGTATGGTGACCTGTATGTGGGTATCGGATCGGATGCTACTTATCTGGAGTATAAGCATCGCAAGCCTATGTTCCCGCAGGAGGAAAGGCTATTCATGGTCAAGAATATCAAGGCGGTGAAGAATGCGTATATCAATGAGGGAAGCGGAGTTTCAGAAGATATGGCCGGTGAAGTTGCCGAAGATGGATCCGGAGATGCTTGCCCGACTGGTATTCTGCTTTGAGAACAATCCAGAGCGTCACGATGGTATCATCTCGGGTGCCCAGGATTCTATCGGTATCTGTGTTCCCGGTCTGGTGCGTCATTATTATGACAACAACTTCTGGCCAGAGAAGATAGAGAGTACGCAGGATGAGATGACTCTCCGTTTCCTGGAAGACCATCTGGTGATGATTCCGATGGAACCGAGAAGGGCAGGATGCAGTGTGGTGGAAGGTAAGGAGCAGCCTCTTCTTTATGTGGGGCTTTGCCCATGGCATCCTGGAGGTGCTGAATCCGCATTTCCAGGAGTCGTTCCATATCAGCAAGGCGATGTCGGCCCTGACGCAGACAGCCGTTTATGGTGCCTACTTTCTGATGGCACTTCCTGCCGGATGGATTATCCGGAAGTGGGGCTACAGGAGGGGTGTAATAACAGGACTGGTTCTCTTCGGTATCGGTGCCCTGATGTTCATACCGGGAAGCAGGATCAACAGTTTCTACTTCTTCGTTCTGTCGCTGTTTGTGATAGGATGCGGACTGACCTGTCTGGAAACGAGTGCGAATCCTTATACTACGGTACTGGGACATCCTGACAAGGCGGAGAGCAGAATCAACCTGTCGCAGTCGCTCAATGGTATCGGATGGATTGTAGGACCGCTGGTTGGCGGTCAGCTCCTGTTCTCGGGTGTCAACATCGCCATTCCTTATGCCCTGGTGGGTATCTTCGTGCTTGCTGTGGCGCTGGTCCTGTCAAGGATCAAGTTGCCGGACCCAAGGAGAGCGCATGAGGTGGATACGAACGAGAAGGTGGAGGAGAAGCCGCTGCGAGTGATGGCATTCGGTTTTGGTATGCTGACCTTGTTTCTTTATGTGGCTGCCCAGACGGGTGTGAACAGTTTCTTCATCAACTATGCAGAGGAGGGTATTCATATAGAGAAGCAGACTGCCAGTCTGTATCTCGCCTTTGGAGGAATGGGGCTGTTCTTTATCGGCAGGTTGGCTGGTGGTGTCATCATGAATTATATCCAGCCAAGGCTGGTGCTGCTGGTCTGTGCCATCCTCACCTTTGTAGCTACATTGATTGTGGTGGTATGTAGCGGTACTTTATCTCTCATTGCGTTCTTCGCCCTGTATCTGGGAGAGAGCATCATGTTTCCGA
>ENA-OOZS01000088-OOZS01000088.1-human-gut-metagenome-genome-assembly--contig:-NODE-88-length-16085-cov-3.063007_pt1 | contig 16085 bp, 30 predicted proteins | sample MGYA00241191_ERZ501405 | MGnify/ENA primary metagenome ERZ501405 (study PRJEB25962, sample SAMEA2042917) | human gut metagenome | biome: human gut; feature: human-associated habitat; material: faeces...
AAGCAGTTTATAATTATAAAAAATAGAAAGTAAATTTTGATGCTGAGTATTAGAGATTAGGGGCGAAACAAGGACCATTTAATGGAGTAATTAATTTATTACATATTCCAGGGATGATAAATAACGCTTGGGGGAAGATAGCAATAGAAATAGAAGCAGCATTAAGAGCAATAGATTCTAAGAATTTGGTTTTGGCTGAAAATCCATCTGGCGGCACTTATTTACCTGCATAGCAAGTATCTTAGAATAAAGGAGAACTTTTTAGAGCGGCAAAAAATTTACTAAGTGCATTAGATGGATTATCAAAATTACAACAAGGTATTGTAAAAAAGACCAATTTAAATTCAGCTTTGAGTCGTTTTAAAGATGGTAATAATTTTGTTGGGAGATTACGAGCAGCTTTAAATAAAGATTAGTTAAGTGATGCGGATTTGGCGGCTTTCATTAGACAGGCATTGAGTAAGAATTTTAGATCAGATATTGGTTTTATTATGGAAGAAGTAGTAACGGGTATGCTTAATAGTACTGCTTTTGGAGATTACATGGAAAGTAATTTTCAAAGGATTATTGATGGTAGCAATTTTGTTACTACAAATGCTCAAATGGGAACAATCCGTGCTTATGTTTAGGGGATATCTTATACAAAAGATGGAAAATTAATAGCTGGGAAACCTAGTGGATAGCCATTAAGAGATACTACTTTAACATGGCGTATGGATAATAAAGGAAATGGAACAATTACTGTAGATAATTCTCCTGAGACTTTGGGAATTTCTAGTAAAAGATATAATTTAACAGGAAATAATAAGATTAAAATTGCTGGATTATCAGTTAGAAATTTTGCTGATGTTTTTTATGATTTAGGGGAAGATCAAATGTATCTTTATAGAATTTTCAAAGGCGGAGGCTCGGGGAACAGTAATGGAGCAGCATATTATTTAGCCGCTCAAAGACTTGAAAGTATATATTTCGGACAAACAGAAGAAACTGATCTACCAATTTCTGATCGAACAGATTTAATGGTAATAAATGGATAGCTAATGGGCGTTTCAACTTTTATGAAAAATAGTAGTGGAGAAGTTGTTGCGTCTAAAATGCCAAAAAAAGATTCAAAATGGATTAAACCTAATGATGTTTTGTCAACAATAGGACAGATCCATGCCGCAAAAATCTTAGTTTATTCTGTGCTTGATACTAAAGCTAAATAGGCTTTAGGTGTAATTTAATTTAGTAAAAGGAGGGCCTTATAATGGCTATTGAAAAAATTAAACTTAACACTCTCGGCGCTATCGAGGAAGATCCTATCGAGTACATGAACATCGGGTAGGCCGTTGTTACTGTTCATAAGTATATTCCTTATGAGCAAATGCTTGATATGATTCAGTGGTGCATTGACTATATTATCAATGATCGTCCTTTCATCAGCGCGCCGCTCAAGAAGATTATTAAGGATTTTGCAGTTCTTAATTTCTATACCAATTTTGATTTTAACTTTTTGACTGAATACCATGAAATGGCAGATATTTATGCTGAATACGATCTGGTATACCGTTTTGATGTAATGGCAAAGGTTAAGGAATTTATTGATCCTGGTCAAATGGATTTTTTTGAGAGTACTCTCGATGAAACTCTTGAGTCCATTATGAACTATCGCAATAGTGCTATTGGCATTGTTGATGCTCTTGCAGAAAATGCTAATAATGACGTAAATGCAATGAGTGGAGCTTTGGGATTGATCAGCGATGAAGAAAAAAATAAGAAAATTGTACAATTACTTCAATTTGCTGATTAGCTAAAAGCGGCGACTACTTGATTTTAAAAAAAGAGGAGGGGCGAAATGGCTATTACCTTTCAAGTTGGGTTTTAGGTAAATGATAAAGATTTAAGAAGTGGTTTATAGGGAATTTAGAAAGATATTGAAAATGCTTTTAATATTAAAAGTGGAATGAGCGAGGAATTAGCTAAAGCTACCCAATAGGCTACAATTTTATAGAATGCTTTAAAAAGAGCCACTTCTGATAAAGGTATTTCTTTCTATACCTTAAATTCCGAATTAAATAAAGCAGGTACATCTGCTAAATAGTTAGTGACAACTTTAGCCGCGGGAGGATCTAATTTTACAGCTTCTTTAAATGCTGCAAATACTGCATTAGCCAGAGCGAATCGTAACGTTATTACTCTGAATAGTAAAATTAAAGAAATGGCTAGAGTATTAACACAATCCTTTAAGTTTACGGCGGCTTAGACATTTTTATAGGGAATTTCCTCTGCAGCGCGAGAAGCTTACCAATGGGTTTATGATTTAGATAAAACAATAACTAATATTGGTGTAGTTACAGGATATACTGGAGATCAATTAGATAAAGTAACTCAAAATGCTATTGCAGGAGCAAAAGAATTACGTATCGCCGCTAATGATTATGCTGAAGGTGCTTTAATCTTCTACCAACAGGGTCTTGGCGATGACGAAGTTGCTCGTCGACTAGAGATTACTGCGAAATCAGCTCGTGCGGCTGGCACTTCTCTTGAATAGATGTCCTCTCAATTAACTGCTATTTGGAACACTTATCAAATGACAGGCGATGAGATGGAACGGGCAGCATCTGTTGGCGCGAAAATGGCTGGCGATACCGCGGTTGATTTTGCCGACATTGCTGAAGCGATGCAGACTGCTGCTGCCCCTGCTGAGCAAATGGGCGTTTCTTATAATTCTTTGGCGGCTATTATTGCTACAGTTGGCGATACAACTCAATAGTCTGCTTCTGTTATTGGTAACGCTTTTAAGACTATTTTTTCTCGTTTCCAGTAGCTTAAATCTTCTGGAACCGATGGAGAAGTAACTCTTAATAGAGTATCTTCTCAATTACAAGAATTAGGTATTAATGTTCTTGATGCAGGTGGAGAGCTAAGAGATCTTGATACAGTAATTATAGAAGTTGGTAATCAATGGGATACCTGGTCAAGTAAATAGCAACTTGCTATTGCTTAGCTGGTTGGCGGCACTCGTCAATATGGTCAGTTCTTGACATTGATGAACAATTTTGACAAGTATCAAAAATTACTTAGTTCAGCTAATTTAGAAGACGGGTCCACTTTGGAGTAGCAATACCAATCTTCTTTACAAAGCATTGAATCTTATGCTGAAAATGCAGGAGAGGCTTGGCGCAGAGCTTTTTCTAATGTTATTGATGAAGATGCTATTAAAGGATTTTATAAAGGCGCTGAGGAATTAGGAGATGTATTTAATAGACTATTAGATACTATTGGCGGATTACCGGGTGTTTTAGCAATTGCTGCTGGAATTTTTTCAAGCAAATTAATTCCAGCTTCGGTAAATTTCTTAAAAAATGTAAAAGAGTCAGTAGTAAATCTTACTCCTACAGGCAGAGCTAATAGTATAAATAAGCAATTTAGAGAAATTGATACTTCATTAAATTAGAGAATGGCTCAAGTACAAGGAAGAGTTGATAGGAAAGGCAATTTAAATATTTCTGATCAAAATGAATTAGAGAGTTTATAGATTGCCAAATAGAAAAATGAGTATTCTCGCCAAACTGCTCAAATTAATGACAGAATTAATTCTTAGTTAAAAAATGCGAATGGTGCTTATAAAATTAGTTTACAATATCAAAAGCAACAATTAGAATCTGCTCAAGATTTATATAATATGACGGTAGATCAATTAGCAGTTTTAAAACAATAGGCTCAGCAATAGACAAAAAATATTCAATTAGAAAGAAAAAGATTATAGCAGAATGTAAATAAAACAGCTTAGAGATAGGACGATGCTACAATCGCATACACTCAAGCAGCAGATGCTTATCAAAAAGATCCTAGTTCAGCTAATAAAGCAGCTTTAATTAAAGCAGAGTAGGAATTAAAAATGGCCACAGAGTTAGCGACTTAGGCTAAATTAGAGTAGGATGCTGCTTTTGGGTCAAACGATGAATTTCTAAAAGCAAGGGAGGCTATTAGCAATTTTAACGCCGAACTTGCTAAATTAGGTTCTTAGGGCGGAAAATCAAGCGGTGCTTATAGAGCTTTATTAAATTCCTTAAAAGAAATGAAAACTGCAGGAATGTTGGCAGAAGGGGAAATTACAAAAATAATTTAGATTTTGAAAAAACCTATGTCTGAAAAGAATATTGAAAAAATCAATAATTTAATGGATGAATTAGGAATTAATAGTGAAGAAGCTCGGGCAAAAATTTTGCAATTAGCAAAATAGGCGGATAGTTTAACCGGTGGAGATATAGAAAAAATAAATAATTAGATAAATAATATGGATGGATTATCAGATAAAGCAAAATAGGCGATTATCGAATTAAATAATTAGTTAAATACAGAAAAAGATCAAAAAATAACTGAAGCCGCCCTGGCGATGGCTGATTTAACTACTAAAACCGAAAAAGCTACGGCAGCCCAAAAAGAATTAAGTTAGACTCAAGCAACTGCTGATGCGATGGCTGATCTAGGTCAAGCAAGAAGTAGAAAAGCAACAGTGGGAGATAGTATTAATGGCTTTGAGATTACTTAGACAAAAGGTCAGGCCTTTATGGGTATTATTGGTGGGCTGGGCCAAGTGGCCTCTGCTGCCGCAATGGCCACAGCTAGTATTCAAATGATGATGGATACTATTTAGGATGAAGATGCTTCAGCAGCAGAGAAAATTTTTGCTATTGTCACAGCTTTGAGTATGATTGCTCCTGCAATAGAACTTGGCGCTACCGCAATGAAAATGTTCAAAACTGGTGTTCAAAATCTTATTCCTTAGCTTGTAAGTGTTGGCACAACCGGGACAGCGGCTGGTACGGCGACAGGTTTGGCCGGATATATCGCTCAAGCAGGATGGTTACCTTTTATTGCGATAGCAACTGCTATAATCGCTCTATTAGCAGGAATTGTTATTGGTGTATAGGCGTTAATTCAAGCTGCACATGATAGATCTCTTGAAGGACAACTTGAAAAGGCAAATGAGTAGTTAGAAGCGATGAACACTCTCGTTGAATCTGTAAATTCTAAAGTTGAAGAATTAAAATCTTCTTGGTCAGAATATGAAGAGGTAAAGAAGATTTTAGATGATTGTACTTATGGAACTGAAGAGTGGAGAGATGCTCTTCAAGCTGTAAACCAAAAAGTTCTTGAAATCTTATAGACTTATCCTGAATTAGCACAATATGTCAATAGAGACGATACTACTGGAGAGTTATCTCTGGATGAAGAAGGATATAATAAATATCTCGATAAATAGCAAGAGGCTTAGACTTCAGCTCAGGCAGCATAGTATGCCGCTCAAAATAGAGTAAATTCTTTGGAGAACGATATTGCTAAACAAGATATTATTGATGATATTGGAGATTATATGTCTGATGCCACTGGTGGATTAAGTATGAAGAGTGAGACAAAAGATATGTTGTCAGCTAATATGGATAGATTTGTAGGATTAACTGGAGAAGCGTTAGCAGAAGAAGTCAAAAAAGTAAATGAAGAAAATGGAAGTCCAATGCAAGATAAGTATATGGATGATTTTATAAAAGCCATAGAAGAAGCTTCTGTTGATATTAACGCTTGGGATACTGCTGTTTAGGGCGCAACTGACGCTGCAAAATTATAGAGTGAGGAAATAGCTAAAAATTATTTAGAGTCATAGAACTTTAATGTAGAGAAAGGAACAGAAGGCATTTATGGTCATTTATATGACTCTTTATATAAATAGGCCCAAGCAAGCGTTGAAGAGGATTACAAAGATAGTTCTTTAGAGGATATTGCTAAAGATTATGCGAAAGAATATGGAATTGATCTTGATAAAGCAGAATATGACGGAGATACTGTTACTTTAGAAGATGGAACTGAGTATAAAAAAGAAGAGATGTTAGCGGCACTAGCTTCCGCTGAAGCTTTAGATGGTTTAACTGCAGCGGCTGAGGGAGCTAATAAAACTTTATAGGCTTTAGATAATGAAGATAATCAAAGCGTTGGTGGAGCTGAATTTAAAGATTTCTTGGCGACAGGCAATTTTAATTCAATGGATGAAGATGATATTGCCGAAAGGGCCGGTTATGATGATGAAACAATGACAAACTGGTTAGAAGATCTCTTTGATACAGATGATTTAGAAGCCACTGCTAAATCTTTAGGATATGAGAATGCAGACGCTTTAATTGCTGGCGTTCGAGAAGGTTTCACTAATTCATAGAAAGAATTAGACAATATTGGTAAAAACTTCAGTGAGAGAGCAAAAAGTATTTTTGATAATATTGATTTATCAGGTATGTCAGTAAATGCTCAAAAAAGTGTCGCGGATACATTTGATCAAATTTATTAGGATCAAGGGGCTGAGGCGGCTCAATCTTTTGCTAATATTTTTGCAGGCATGGATCCTGCAAATGCAGAATTATTAGCTGAGAATATTGATAAAATTGACTGGCAAAATGCTTCTCCTGAGTATATTAGAGAACAATTTGAAGAATTAGGCATTCCAATGGACGCTTTATCTGATGGGACTTTACCAAAACTTATTGATTTAATGTAGACAGCTTCTGAGATTGATTTCAGTTCTGCCGCAGAGAGTGTAAAAGCTGGATAGGATATAATTTCTTCTATTGAGGGAAATGCTTCTACTATTTCTGAAGATTAGGTTGCACAATTAGCGCAACTGGGTATTGATGCAGATGCATATTTCCAAAAAATGGCTGATGGTACTTATCAGTTGACTATGGATGCTGATGCTTTCAAACAAATGGTTCATGATATTTCTATGAAAGATATGAGAGACTTTGCTGATCAAGAAGCGGCAAGATATGAAGATTTAAATAATATTTATGAATAGATGACTCAAAATCCAACTGCTTTTGCAAATGATACTTAGATGCAATATAATGCTCTGGAGGCTACGGGATCTCTCACTTAGGGAGAATTATCTGATCTTTATGTAAATGGCTCTCTTGACGCAGAAAAAGTTAAATAGGCTTATGCTGAAGCTGGAATTTCTGCTGATAGTATTAAACAATCAATGCAAACTGCGGCAGAACAAGCATCTTCTGCTCAAAAAGCTATTGAAGATGCTGATTATCAGTATGAAGTTGAATCTGCTGGATTAGATCAAGAAGAAACTGATAGATATGCAGCAAGAATCGCGGAAAGTCTTAAAGAATAGGATGAGGCTGCTGGAGATACTATTAAATCTATGGAAGAGTATGAGAAATTAGGAAGAGAAGCTGCTATCGCTAATTAGAAATTAGATAGAGGACTTAAGAATTTAAACGAAAATTTAGATGACTATAAAAAGAAATTAAAAGATAGTAATAAGGGGACTGCTGAATGGTCTGAAGCGATGGATGATTTAAAAACTGATTTGGCAGATATTGTGGGATTTGATGATCCAGATTTAATCACAGATGATTTCGCAGAAGCGACTTTAGAGTCTGAGGATTTAAAGGCAGCACTAGACGGTGATGTTGAGGCAATTTAGCGTTTATAGGCCGCAGCAGCGGATGATATGATGATAAACATTGTAGCAAATCAAAGTGACAATCCAGATGACATAGTTAGTAAATGGACTAATTTAAAAGCTTAGTTTGATGCTATACCAGATGTAAATGCTCCCGGAGTAAATTAGCAACCTTTAGAGACAGCTTTTAATGAGTTAATCGCTAAAGGAAATATGACAAAAGACCAAATTGAAGCTGCGTTAGCTGGTTTACACGTTTCCGCAAAAGTAGAAACTACCTATCATACACACAAATAGCAAGTTCCTTTAACCGTCACTGAAGAACATGTAGAGCTTGGAGACTCAATGGAGATCCCAATTTATAGTAAATAGACTGGAGAACAAATTGATTCAAGAACTGTATGGGGGACAAGAACTTACACAAAATCTTATACTGCAGGCTATTCAGAGGCGGATGTTGTGGTTCCTAGCTATAAAATTGTTGGCACAGAAGGAGAAGGCGGAGAAACTACATATTTTACAGAATCCCCTCCTCCAGCACCTTCCAGTGGAGTAACCACTTCTGGATTAGGTGATTCCGGAGGCGGAGGCGGCGGAGGCGGCGGAGGATCTACTCCCGAGCACTCTGCGAAAAATGCTTCTAAATATGAGCCTATTACAGATCGTTACGCCACAATCAAATCCTCTATTGATGAGGTTCAACGATCCGTTGATGCTCTAAGCGATGCACAAGATGACGCTTGGGGCGCAGCAAAAGTCCGTAATCTTCAAAAGATAAATTCTGAACTCCAAAAACAAGGCAGAAATCTACAACAGTTGCGCAAATTAAGTTTGGATTATTTAAAAACAGATAAACGAGATGCTCAAATCGCTGCAAAGGACTTAATTACTAACCTTACAAAAGAGGGTTTACCTGGACTAAATTTAGACCAAGTTCTCTTTAATGGAGAAGGTTTTGTAAGCAATCGTACTGAATTGACTGCTTAGTTAGATAATTATTTAAAATCGCTTTATGAACCTTACTATTAGGCAGCTATGGCTTATGATAGAGCAAATTCAACAAATGAGGCTGAATCTGAGAGAATTGATACCTTAAAGGAAAAATACGATGTTGCTAAAGCTTTTGTCGATGAGTTCTTGGCGGCTCTTGATTTAGTTGATGAAACAGCCCAAGAAGCTGCGGATGCCCTTGAACAATAGCTCGAAAATATTCGTGAATGGATGGCCAATAAAGTAGAGGAAGCCACTTATAAAATGGAATTTTAGATTGGAATAAATGAACGCGATATTTCTTTAATTGAACAAGCTATTGAACTTTGGGGCGATCTTGGAACGATGATGGGCAAAACTTTTGATTAGCTGGGCAAATAGCTGCGAGAAGAAACTGAGAATTTTAATTTAACTCTTGAGCATGGAAATAGAATGATTGAAATTATCAATAATATCAATCCTTCTAATGCCAATAGAGATTGGTTTATCAATGAATTTGGCGAAGAAGCCTGGAATAAATATATTACAGGCAACGGTGGTTTGCCAGCTGAAGTTCTTGAGGCTATGCAAGATGATGCGGATAGTATGATTGAGTATATGAACTCTATGTATGATATAGCTGAAGAAATGTTTGGACAGTATATTGAAGTATTGAATATGTATATGGATGAATTTGATAAGATAGCTGATAAAATTTCCGCTAATAACGATAGACTTGAGATGTTTGCTGAACTTCTTGAGTTTAGTGGAAAGAAATGGACTTCTGATGGTCGAGACGCTATTCGTTCTATTGCCGACGCAACTGTAGACAATGCTCAGCTTGAGGTTGAGCGTGCAGCGAGTGCCCTTGAATTGGCAAAACAAGGCGCTGAAGAAACTACTGCTCAGCTTGAAGAGTTCTATGCCGAGCATGGTAGAGATGCAGAAGGGTATAATGACACAGAAGCATTTGTTTATAATCAGTTAAAAGCAGCAAAAGATGAAGCCGATTAGCTGTTGGCTGATGCCTAGTCTGATATGACTTCCTCTATTCAGGATCTGGCTTCTGCGGCGGCAGATGCTATTGAAATGGTAGCCGAAGTTATTAAAGATGAAGTTGTTGAAAATCTTGGCGGCGATTTTGCTAGCTTTGATGATATGACTTCTATGTACGATCAACAATATGATCTTGATACTTTCTTCCTGAGAGATTTTGATAAAGAGTATCAGTTAAATAGTTTGTTAGGTGATATTGATGATTAGATGGAAAACATTACCGATCCTGGTAGGTTAAAAGAATATGAAGCTCTTATTGAAGAAATCAATGCTGCAAATCAAGAGGGTGTTGACCTTACATAGACTGACGTTGACTTGTTAAAGGCGAAATTTGAAATTCAAAAAGCACAAGATGCTTATGAAGAAGCTCAAAATGCCAAAAATACAATGCGTTTAGCCCGCGATGCTTCTGGTAACTGGAATTATGTATATTCTTCCGATTAGAGTGAAACCGATGACGCCGCACAAGCATTGGCAGACGCTCAATACAATTATGAAAAATTGCTCTGGGAAGCCAGCGATGAAGCATCTCAGTATTGGCTGCAGGCTCAACAAGAGTTCTTCCAATTCTAGGAGACTATCGACTGGGCACGTTATGAACATGATGCGGATTACAAGCGCATGATCGATCAGCAGTTAGCTTATTATCAACAAAAGACTGAACTTTATGCGAATCAGATTGTAAAATATAATGGGATGCTCGACGTGGCTTTTGAAGATACTACTCTTGGAGTAATAACTAACTGCAAAGACATGAATTCTGCTCAAGAATGGTATACTACTTAGCATACTAAGTATACTAATGACTTAAAACAAAATACCAAAGATTATTAGGGTTAGGTTGAAGAGACTTGCAATCAAATTGGAATTAAATACGATGAACTTGAAGAAACAGTAAAGACAGAGACCGAATTGATGGGTAAAGAAAATGACGCTCTTCGAGAGAAGATTAAGACCTTAAATACTGAGGGTAGCCGAGCACTATCTAAACTCGATGATAAAGTCCGTAACTTCCGTGAGAACTTCATTCAACACATGGAAGCCTGTCAAAGGAAATTAGAGGCTTTCTTAAAGACTCTAAAGTAGATGGAAAATGCTTCAATCAATGAAATGTACAATACTGGTTTTGATGCTGGCACTGACTATACTGCGGAAATTCATAACTACATTGGCCAAAAATTAGAAGAAGGTTACACGGAAGAATAGCTCTTAGCAGATGAGGGATTAAAGTCATTAGTAACTGAATTAAAAAATAAATTAGGTAGTGAAGAGCTGTATTATGCTGGACATGGAACAGTAAAAGACAGATGGGGCCAACAAGGTTGGGACTTTGTTGATAAATATTTATAGTCTGCTGTTGACGAAGCTATGGATTATTTCTTATCTGGTAATTTCGAAATTTGGGATACTGTTGATGAATGGGTACGAGATCATCCTAATTGGAGAGAATTGGCTCAGTAGAATTGGGGTAAGCCACCAGAGACAGCTACTGGCGGTTTAATTAGAACCCCTCAAATTCGTTCTGTGGCTGAAGATGGTGCAGAATTGATTTTAAATTCTGAAGATACCAAGAATATTCTTTCCGCGGTCGCTCATATGAGGGACATTGTAAGGATGAAGATGTCTAGCATCAATGGTACTCTTGGAAAGCAAACTTCTGGCGTTGTTAATAAGACAATCGTTAATAAGGATATTCAATAGGTCGAACAACAGGTGCATATTGATGCGACATTCCCGAACGTGTCCGTTGCCTCTGAAATCGAAGAAGCATTCTCCAACTTGGTGAACCAAGCTGTCCAGTATGTTTCTTAGAAAAACCATCAATAAGACAGAAAGGAGTAAAATATGTCAAAACTTGTTCAAGATTTCTTTGATGCGGTTAATACCATCGCTAAAGATGAGGTTAACGCATCAAGAAATGACTCTACTATTGACGGCGAGATAAAATCTGTTGTCAATGTTGATATCGGTCAATATAAAGTAGAGTACCAAGGCAATGTCTTTGACGCTTACTCATCTGATCCCCTTAGCGTGTACAAGGTTGGGGAACAAGTCTATGTGCTTGTTCCCCAAGGGGATTTTTCTAAGCGAAAAGTTATCCTTGGGCGTTCTGACTATAAGAACAATTCTACATTCCAAGATAGACAAGATATGACCAATTTTTATATCCAGAAAGGTCCTAACTGGATAACTGACTGGTATTAGCTTGGTCATGAATCTCCTCTTCAGATTTGCGCTGTGCCATACGATGGCAGAATGAATCTGGTTCATTCTACTTCTTATGAATCAGCTACTGAACAAGTAAATATTATTCGTCCTTAGTTCGAGGAAGCTGAAAAAGAATACCAAGCAAATCCCGGAGTTTTACAAATTGAACTGCGCTATTTAAGCCTTAAGAAATAGCTCGAAGATGCTTTAGCTCTTCAAGAATAGGCTCTAAACTCTTCCGCAACAACCGGGGCTAACTATTGGGATTTCGGCTTTTTGCGTGAGCAGTCACAAACAGAAGGCGGGGATGCCGTTAATCGTTATCCATAGAATTTTCCAGATGAAGAGACTTTGGAAAGAGCCGATCAAATGTTGTAGAGATATGGAGCAGCGTATGATGCTATTTCAATTTCAGCATCTTTTAGAACGGCTTTTCAAAATACTCATACTACTGGACAATATGCTTTAATTGTCGAATGCATTATTAATAATCCAAAGTATATCACAGATATTCGAGACCCAAACGCACATGATTATATGGGCGATGCTTGGTATGAAGCGATGCTCAACTGGTGGAATTTCCAGTAGGAAATTGATTGGACTAGATATAATTCTGGAGAAGACCCTGATTATGTGACTTCTGTTGATACTACATCTTAGGAATTGCAAAAAGCTATTGATCTGGTAATTCCTGACCAAAAACAATATAAAACAATCTCTTTTAAACTTGGTTTCAATGTCTTTACCGGTGCTCCATATTCATATGTTGCAGATACTCCGCAGAAGGCTTATTATACTATTGAAAAAGGTACACTTCAAGGATTAAGTCGCATTTATTTAGAGCAGGACGGTAATTTTGTTGCCGATATTACGCCTACTTATAATAATGATGGAACTATTTCTTGGGATGCCCAGCATTCTGTATTAGACCGAAACAATATCTTTTGTGATAATATTGATATTCGATTCTGCGAGAAGGTAAATCTTACAGACAATCTTTATTATCCTTGGATTGAAACTCCATATGGAGACTCTGTGTATGGTGCCAATACAGTTACTTCAGACATTAAAGGCCGCGGATTTGTTACTTTAGTTGCTCATCTTCAATATGGATATGAAGATATTCTTGATCCAAGTACTTGCACAGTACACTGGTTTGTTCAAGACCCCTCTGTAACTCAAGAATATGTGGAAAGAATGGGGTGGGAAAAAGATGCCCATAATAACACTTATTTTGATTATGGAGGAGATGGTTGGTATCCTATTGAGCTAATGATAAACAATAGCAAAGAAGGTAGTGGCAATTACGATATTGATTTTAATACCTTAGTCGTTCGTCGAGATGCCGTTTAGTTTAAGAACAAATACAAAGCGGTTATTGTTTATCGTGATATGTCAACAAATGAATAGCGAGAAATTACTCGTTGTTCCGTTGAACAGGAAATCGCTCGTCTTGACTCTATCTATGATCTTGAAATTATTCAAGAAACTGAATCAAATGGTAGAGATGTAACACTTCGCGTTATTAACCATAACAAGCCAGACAATAAAATCAATCCGGCGACGGGAGAGAATTATCCATATTGGTTTGGTACCTGGTGGTTAAAAACCCAGTCTGGAGCCTACTATTAGATCTCACAAGGCATTCAAGAAGGCAAAATTATTATCAATGATTTCTTGTTTGATGATGTAGCAACTTTTTATGTTCAAGCATATGACCCCGAGATTATCGACCCAAAACATGAGCATAAAGCTACTGCATAGTGCTCAGTAATTGCCGTTCTTGAAAAGACGATTATTACTGCAACTGATGGAGATTTATTAGTCGATTGGGTAGGTCGAGATACCTTTAATTATGACGCTTTAGGTACGATTCGAGGAGAAGCTGATAAATAGGACAATACCTTAATCCCCGTATTGCGCTGGGCGGATGGCAATATCACTGATTACCATTTTACAATTTTGGCGCCAGATGGAACTCCTTTAAGTAATAAAGAGTTCTATGATAAAACTAGCACTACTTAGGCTGGTAACGGATTTAATTGGGTTGATAGCTCAGGAAATCCGATGTGTATGCTTAAAAATATGTGGTGCGATTAGTTAAACGGCACTATTCACTTCCAACTTTAGTCACAATATGTTGAAGATAGAGCAACAGCTGATAGAAATACTTTTAAAATCAGAGTAAATCTTCTTGATGGAACTTATTTCGATCTCACAAAGACTATTCGTATTTTAAAAGACGGTGACCAAGGGACGATCGGTAATGATTGGTCTGCTCCTATTCGTCCATGTAACTGGAAATACAGTGAGGATAAAGAAGAAGGCCCATACATTGAGGAATTAGATTATCCTGCGGTTTTGATTGTTAATAAAACTGCTGACGGAGAATGGGTTCAGAATAAAAATTTCCGAGTATTTTTAAGACCATTTGTTTATAAAAATGGTATCGCCTTGGAAAATCTTGACCCCTTTGAGGGATATTTCTGTAAGGTATATTGGGATGTACGTATGCCTGGTAGCGTAGCCGCAGCAGATGTTAAATATGCGTCTTGGTTGCGTTTGCACCATACCGATGGAGTACCTTCTGATATTGACAATCCTGGAGAACCTTATGGGCGTGATAAATCTTGGTATGAGACAGGTAATATTTAGTTGAACGGCGGCGCTGGAGACATCGCCCACTCTACTTGGGATTCTAAAGTAAATGAACGTGAGCAACAGCCGGATGGTCTGGTTGCTTTTACAATGTATCCTCGTCGTCAATACGAGGCAGAAGAAAATGAACAAAGCAATGCCAGTCATTTTGCGACTGAAAATTATGGCGCCCTTGAAGTAAGATTCTTTGATAATGCAAAAAATGGTACAAAAGCCGACCTTGAGCGTTGTATGTATCGCTTCATTGTTAAAGCACAAGTAGATATTATGAAGGGTCAATATGATCAGTAGACAAAGATGATTGAGACAGACGGCGATATTGAACGTATTGCTTCTATAACATCCTTTTGGCCCATTGATATTCTTTTTAATGAATCTGATATTATTTGGGATAGCACTGAAGCCGAATGGGTAGAGTGGAATGGTCCCATTAAGAAAATTGCAACGAATTGGCCACGCTTTGTTGAGTATAATGCATAGGGTTATGATCCAAAGAATCTTTCTCAACCTCTTTATTTTAAATTCGGTAATTTATTAGCAGAAGAAAAAATCAATTATAAAGCATACAACCTAACTCCATTAACTTAGACTATTGAACTAGTAAGAAACGATGTCACTCAGACAGATGAGCAATATTACAGAGCTAAGCAACATTTGAATTTAAGTGAGGGCTTTCATGGAGCTTTAGAGATTGATTTGACTGGCGGAGAAGGCCCATTTAAGAAGGGTCGATATATCCGAAATCAAGTAATGTATCTCAATGCTTATGGTAATGTTGATATCAATGGCTGGGATGGCCAAGGCATTGATATGAATGAAGAAGATGGAACTATCTTTGCGAACACCATAGGCGCGGGATATAAAACACCACAAACAAATTTGTTCACTGGCGTTCTAATGGGTGTTGACCGCTCTCAAAAGAAGAAAGATATTAAGGGATATGATCTTGACGAAGAGGCTTTGAAATATCGCCAATATATGACTGGTATTTTTGGCTATTAGGATGGTATTTCTTCTTTTGGTATTCTTGAAAACGGCACCGCTTATTTTGGGCGTGCGGATCGTGGTGGCCGCATCATTATCGACGGTACAAACGCTACAATTTATGGCGGAGGCAATGGTATTATGGATTCTCCGAGTATTGGAGACCCGATGTGGAATACCATGCGTCTTACTCTCGCCGATTTAAACCATACTACTTCACAATATGGTAAGAATATTGATGGTTATTACCATTACAACTTGAACGGGGAATACTTCTACTGGGATGAGGCCTCCGGCAAATACCGTAAACTTGAAGGACTTGGAGACGAGCCTTTATTCATGGGGATTAAAAATGAAGTTCCAAGTTTGAAATATATTGATCAGCTTCTTGAGATGCCTCAGTATAAGGATAAGATGGAAGCTATCACGACAATTTGGGAAATTGATTATACTCAGGTTTCTGCAGATGAATATCAATAGATTGTTGATTGGGGCTATGAACAGGCTTAGGAAATTGGTGATGCTTTGGCTAAGTATTTTACTCTTCAAGAAAATGGTAGTTACTTATTAACTGGCGACCCAGAGAAAACTGATATTGGTTTTATGACCCAAGGCTTTGATGGAAAATACTTTGAGCTTGATGCTGGTAATAAAGAGATTCCTAAAAGCGCACTTCCTCGATGGTATGGACATCTTTGGCAAAGGGCTTATGTAAAGCCTGATGGAGCAGTACCATATTGGTTGGACGCCCTTGCTCAAG
>ENA-OOZS01000103-OOZS01000103.1-human-gut-metagenome-genome-assembly--contig:-NODE-103-length-15447-cov-2.365515_pt1 | contig 15447 bp, 13 predicted proteins | sample MGYA00241191_ERZ501405 | MGnify/ENA primary metagenome ERZ501405 (study PRJEB25962, sample SAMEA2042917) | human gut metagenome | biome: human gut; feature: human-associated habitat; material: faeces...
TGTAAATCAGGGAGACGACAGGACTATTTACCTCACTGAAGACGGAATCCAGAAGATCCGGAACGACCCCAAAGCTGCCTCCATCATTGTCCATGAGATCCAGCATATGATCCAGGGCAGAGAAGGCTTTGCCGAAGGTGGAGGAATGAATAGTAACAAGGAAATCGGCCGGATCATAACGGAAGAGCACCTTGACGGCTGGAAGCTGGAGCAGAAATACAACCGGGAATTAGCATTGATCCATTATCTCCAGGCCGCGATAGCATGGCACCTCCGCCCGCAGTCCATTATGAAGTCCGGAGATTGGTATGCATTCGGAAGCTGGTCAGTACCGAAAAACAAAAAAGAACGGGAAGCCTACTGTCTGGAAGTAGCAGAAAGAGCCCTGGAAGCCAGAAGAACCGATCTTATTCAACAGTACGGGGACAAAGAGCATTTCAACATCGCCCTGAACGGAATCAGAAAACTAAGCGACCGGGAACTGAAAAACCTTGAACGCAGGATGGAACGCAGAGCCGACAAATACCGCGGAGAGGCACTTGCCTACAGAACCGGAGAAGACCTGCAGAACATCAAAGACTACGACACCAAGTCAAAACACTGGATGTACTGGAACCTTGCCGGAGAGATTGAAGCCCGGAGCGCTGAGGAGAAAGCCAAGCTGGAACTGGACAAGAAGAGAAAACAGGATACGCTGGATAAACTTCTGAAAGAAAATCCCGACGCCAAGGATCGGATTGAAAACCTGCAGAAAGAAATCAGCGACATCCAGGCCGAAATAGATAAACCAGTAGACAAAGCCAAAGAATCCAGTCAGTTTGACGGCGTCCCCGCGCCCAGAGACGTAATTGTATACGGGAATATTCCTGTAGAAGAAGCGAGGTTTAGGGAGAACTACTTCCAGACCGCAGTGCCGGATTTAGTAGTCACCCACAACACCACAGAAGGAAAACTGGAAAAGACGATCCAGTTAGGCGGCTTCCCCATGCCATCACTGGGAATATCCAAGAAGGGGATGAAGAACCGGCTAGAAGGATTCGGAGAAATCACCCTTCTGGGGAACCGGGACATGGTAGACCCAAGAAAATCCAGAAACAACGACGTCTTCTCCCGCGACGCCTACACCGTGAGAAAACCGGCCGTGAACTATGAAGAGCCTTCAGAAAAGGACCAGCTTGCTTTCTACAAGAAATACAAAGCGGTCAAAGATGAACTGGGAGAAAAAGGGATTGACGCTCCGGATATAGACTTCTCTGCCTACGATGGAGAACAGATTCTGAATAGATTCAACCGTGACCCGATCGTCAGATACTACTACATCAAAAATGTTTTAGGAAAAGACGTGCCAGTAAAGAAAATCACTATCCATCCGGAAGTCAGGAACAAAAGATTTTTCGACAAATATCCCGAAGTACTGAAAGCCCTGAAGAGCGACAAGATCCGGGAAGGAGATTATTCCGAACTGGATAAAGCCACAAAGCCATACTTTGATCACCTGCAGAACCTCATAGATGAAAAGAAAGGCCTAATCGGACTCTATACAAAGAGACTCCGGAAAATGACCACCGACGGTCATATCAACAAAGAAGGAGCATTTATGCTCTGGAAGTGGATGGATGACTACGAAGAAGATGTCAAAAAGAAAAGCTATGATACGGTAGACAAGCCGGCCTTCCAAAAAGATACAGACCGCTTAATAACGGAAGCCGGAATAGAAAAATTTAACGATTACATCCAGAAAGAATTTGAAAGCCTCTACAAAGAAAAATACCTCTGGGACAAAGGGAAGAAGTACAAATTTACCCTGGCCAACATCGTGAAGCTCATGAAGAAAGACCGCGGCGCGGACAGTGAAGGCGCTCCCGGAAACTATGGATTCAACAGCTTACTGGCCTATCTGTCCAGAAAGTTTACCTCTATCAGGGATATTAAGAAAAACGAAGGCATGCTGCAGCCAAATGAAAAGGAACTAGCCCAGTACAAAAAGACTGAAGCTATGTATACCGACCTGCTGGATGAAGCAGCCCAGCTGAGGGGCAAGTATGACGAATCTATAGATACCGACCTGGCTGAACTAATAAAAGACGTCAGGGACGGAAAGACCGGGGACATGCATGGTTTCCCTGAAAATAAAGAATTCATGGACCATGTCCAGAGCCTCTTAAAGGGAATCGAAAAAGTCACAACAGACTACTTTGAAGCCAAGCCCGCCAGAGCCGTTTCCTTTAGCGAATTCTCTGGAGCTGTAGTACCGGAGAACACCAACCCGGAAATCATCAGGTATCTGGAAAATCAGGGAATCGCTGTAGAGACCTACGATCCTAAAGTAGAAGGAGAACAGAAAGTCAAAACAGAAGAACTAGCAGAAAAGCTCAACGTCTATTTCCAGGGAGAAAAGTACCTGGGAGCCTACGACAGAGCCAACAACGCCATAGAAATATTTGACGGTGCCAACCAGTCCACGGTCATTCACGAAGGCGCCCATATGTATCTTTCCATGCTGGAAGAATATTCCGCACTCTCACCGGCGGAACTCTCTCAGTACTTCAATGGAGATGAAGCTAAAGCCGCCGCCTCCCTACAGAAGATGGGAAACGACCTTCGGACCATCAGGGAATGGGCTGCTTACACCGAAAATCACCTGAAAGAATACAAAGGGACAGGACTTGAAAAGGAATTCACCCAGTATGGGAAAGACATTGAAAACGGAGTTGAAGGCGCTGAAGAAAGATTCATGCAGGAACGCTTTGCCAGGGGATTTGAGAAATACCTCATGGACGGAAGCGCGCCCACTAAGGAGCTGAGAGGCGTCTTCCGGAGATTCAAGAGCTGGTTAAAGGACATCTACTCCGCAGCCAAGAATTTAGGAAACGTCAAACTCACTCCGGAAATCAAAGATATCTATGATCATATGCTGGCCACAGATAAAGAAGTGGAAGCGTGGGCGGCCCAGAGAAAGCTGGACTCTATCGACAAGGCTTTAAACGTGAATGCATCCGAAGCGGACAACATCAAAAAATGGTCCGAAGAAGCAAAAGAGAAAGCAAAAGAAATTGCCCTCTCCTACTACATGAAGACCATGAAGAGCGACGCCCTGGACAATTTCAAAAAGTCCATCGACACTCCGGAAGCAAAGAATGAATTTGCCAAAAAGTTAGCCGAAGAAAATCCTTTCTTTAAAATCGAACAGATCCTTCACTCCGGACAGCTGCCTACCAAAGCGGACAGAGAAAATTTCCTGAAGATGACCAACTACGAAGCGGAAGAGGAATTCAACGAAGCTGTCAAAATGATGGGTGGCACCACCGAAGAACAGTTCAGAAAGCACATTGACTCTGAGATCCAGAATTTCAAAGACAACATGCTTACCGAAGAAGACGTGAGAGCCATGGCCGAAAATGTGCTGGAATCTCCGGAAGGCCTCCAGAAGAGAGCTAACCTGGAAGCCGCCTTACTGGAGAAAAGAGTCAACCAGTACATTAACGAAATCACCACTTCCCAACTGAAGCTCAAAAGAGCCAGCGACAAAGCCAAAGCGGCTGCCGAAATCCGCGAACGCCTGGGACTCATCACTCCGGAAGATAAAGCGGAAATGGGACGGCAGACTGAAAGAATCGTCAAGAACGAAGAGAAAATTTCCAAGCTGGAAGACCAGGTTAAAAAACTGAAAGACCAGCTGACCAAAGAAAAAGAAAAGACCCAATCCGAATCCAAAGAGAAATCCTCCGCCCAGGAAGAAGTGAAGCGGCTGGAAGGAAACCTGCAGGCCAGGGAAAAGGAACTGGAAGAAGAAAGACAGAAGAACCAGAAAACCTCCGATACCCTGAAAGACACTGAAGCCAATGTGGCCGAACTCTCCGTACAACTTTCCGATATGGTAGAAGGGCTAAAAGAATCCAGAAGGGCTATGAAAACCGATTACAAGCTCATGAAAGACGAGGCTGCTTCCACTTTAGGAGAAGAGACCATTTCCCATGCCACCAGCTGGAAATGGTGGGAAAACAAAGCGAGAATCGCTAATGCCCGTGCCATGAAAGCCGCCTCCCAGAACAACTGGGAAGAATCGGCCTACCAGAAGAACGTGGAAGCCCAGTGCTTAGTCATGGCCAGGACCGCCAAGGACAACATAGAAGAAATCAAGAGAGACCTTCACGGCGGCGGGAAACTTACAACGCAGCAGTACAACGAAGAAGGCATGGACCGCTACGGGGTATTAGGAATCATCAATCGCATTGGTAGAAAGGAGAATCCAGTCTTCGTAAATGGTGACGCCCGGTATTTCGTACAGCATCTGGCCTACATGGCAGGGATCACGAAAGTGGACGGCCCAAAGCCTATCGACGAAAATGGGATGTATAGAGACTTTGATTGGCACGCTCTGGGTCTTGAATGCAACCCAGAGCTTGGAATATATGACGCGAAGTATAAAGGCAGAGATGTTATCCCCTCATGGATGATGGCGATGTTTGAATCAAGAGACCCAATGCGATTCATGGATCTTACGATGAATAAATACAGGGACATAATCACGGCAATTAAGGTTGTATACCATATTGGAAGAAGAGAGCAAGTGGGGAACACCCTTGGCACCTCTTTCGACTTTGCAGCCGCAGAAATACAGAACGAAGTAATGGATAGATGGAAAGGTCGGGCAGCGACGCCGTTTGATAAAGAGATTTCTTCTACCAGGCTCACCAGGACGGGAGAAAAATTCCATAAGCTCGTAAGAGACATTACACTTCCGGAAATCCAGATTGAACGTCTGGGAAAAGCCGCCTATAAATACATTTACCTTCCCATAGATAGAGCCACCGCTAAAAGGAGACAGATGAAGCAGGACGCCAACAAGCGCTTCCGGGAAATCTTCGACCTCTACTCCAGGAAAGAGTGGACCCGCATGAGGAGCAAAAAAGAATTCGAATACGGCACAGATCCTTCAGGAGCGAAACGCCTTTACACAAAAGAGCAGGTATTGTCTATGGCCCTCAATGTGGGAACACAGTCCAACATGGCTCGCCTCATTGAAACCGTGGGCGGGAATGAAGCAGAAATGCTCGATTTCATTGACTCCGTCATGGATAAAAGAGACTGGGAATTCGTAACTAAAATCTGGGAGCACATAGGGGAATATTGGGGAGAAAGGAATAAAATTCAGGACCACCTATATGGAACCCCAATGGGAAAAGTACCGGGACTCAAGTTCACGCTGAAATCCGGTCAAGTGATTCATGGCCAGTATTATCCAATCAAGTACGACTATAAGACCTCCTCCCGCTCCAACGAATACTCTGCCAATGATATCGCTAGCATGGACCTCCAGGGCATATCCGCATTTTCTCTGGGAATGGGCAGCACCAAAGCCAGAGAAAATGGTTCCGGCGGCCAGAAACTCAGACTCGACCTGGACGTCTATGTATCCCATATTTCTGAAGCCATCCAGCACGTTTCCATGAGAGAAGCCACTGTGGATGTATTCAAACTCCTCTCCAGGAAAGAAGTCGTCTCTTCCCTGGAAAGAACCATAGGGACTGAGGCCACCAACGAACTGAGACAATGGGTAAGCGACAACTGGCATTCTTCCATCATCGAAATGAACGAGTGGGAGAAAGGCGTGAACCGCTTAAGGCATAAATTTGTCTTCGCCACCATGGGATACCGTCTGTCCACAGCCATCCTCAACGTGCTGAACATCTTCGGCATGATGGAAAGAATGGGCACCTACAACGCCCTAAAAGCCACATCAGATTTCTACTTCCGTGGCGGAGCCAATAAATTCCGGAATATCAAAGAACAGTATCAGTTTATCATCTCCAAATCCACCTTCATGAGAGAGCGCGCCGCCACCATGGACCGAGACATGACCATGGGCGACCGCATCCAGGTAGGCCAGAATGAATGGGAATGGAGCTCAAAGGTAAGACACGGGAAATACGGCATAGACACCATCAATTCCGGCGCTTTCAAAATCATCGCCCTAACAGACGAAATGTTTTCCCTCCCTGAATGGCTAGCAACCTACAAAGGCGCCCTGGCCAAGATGCAGTCTGAGAATTCCAAAATGACCATGGAAGAAATGGACCAGGAAGCTATCAGGCTGGCAGACAAAGCCGTGAGAGAAACCTTCGGATCCGGAGAGATGAAAGACCAGACCTCTTTCATGAGAAAAGGCGGGAACCTGGCCGGCCTAACCACATTCTTCAGTTACACCAACCTGGTAACCAACCAGTTCATCCGCGCCGGATATGCTTTATACGACTACCACACAGTGAAACCATTACTGAGGGCCACTTTCTTCTGGTGGATTCTAAACTCATTCTTCGAAACCTGCCTGAGGGAAATGTGGGATGACTCCGACGACCCGGATAAATGGAAGAAAAAACTCTTATATACCTTCGCATCCGGTGGGCCATTAGGCGGTATTCCAATCCTGAGAGACATACTGCCGCCTACGGTGAACTTCATCACTAAAGGAGGCAAGGGCCCGCTGCTGGATGTTACTCCGGACGTACCTGCATTCGACAGCGTGAAATATTTCGGGAAAGCTCTGCAGTCTCTATATAAAGGGGACACCATTGAAACCGGAAGAAACTTTTCCAAAGGACTAACAAGAGTTACGCCATACACATTACCTGACACATTGGTGGATGGATATTGGAACTTCATGAGGATGATTTCTTCCGACAACCTTACCTTTACCGACTGGATCTATAAATCCATGTTTGATAAGCCACTCAAAGAAAAGAAATGAAAGGAGGATAGAGGTTCACCAAATAAAAGAAAGGAGGATAAGAAATGATTAGCACGAACATAAGCCGAGTAGATTACAAAGGGGACGGAAGCACAACGGAATTCCCTATCCCGTTTCCATTTATCGAAAAATCCGACATCTCTGTATACCTCGTAAAAGATGGAGAAGAGACATTACTCGACCAGGACTACTACATAGATGAGATTAATAAAACCGTGATGTATCCAGGCTACCCACCGGGAGAAGAAAAGGCTGAATCCGAAAGGCCGGAAGTCTTACCGGAGGGGAGCAAGCTGGTAATCACTCGAGATATCGAGATCACGCAGGAAAGATCCCTGGGGGAGATATGGCCATTCAATGAAGCGGAAAAAGGCCTGGATAAAATAACTATGATACTTCAGGACATGGACGGGAAGCTGAAGCGGACGCTCAAGATTTCTCTGGGCGCCGACGCGAACGGCTTTGATGCGACGTTCCCCTACCCGGAAGAAGGAAAGACTATCATCTGGCACAATGGGAAATTGACGAATACGGATTTCAAGGACCTTTTAACGGAGCTTACTAACCGTGCGGAAAAGGCAGCGAAAGCTGCTGAAGAAAGCCAAAAATCCGTAGAAAACTCCCTATCAATCGCAGAAGACAAAAAGAAAGAAATCATCCAGTTATCCAATGACCTGATGGATTCAAATGAGTCAGCTCTTGAAGACCAGAAGAATAAGTGCCTGGAAGAGATGGACACTTACGTTTCGAATAGCAAATCTGAAATTACAGATATGGTATCCGAAGCAAAACATTACTCCGAAACCGCGAAGCTCGCAGCAGAGTTCGACCCGGATCTCTATTACCAGAAGAAGGACCTGGATGAAATCGTAAAAAAGGCCATACAGTATTACTCTGAGTATGATTACCAGGCCTTCTAGGAGGGAATATGTATAGAGTCATAGTCAACAGCATATACATTACCCGCGGAGATACGGCCCACCTTCCTTTAAGAATCATTGATTCAGACCATGAATACATCCCGACGGACCAGGATAAAATCGTATTTTCGCTAAAGAAGGACATCACGAAACCAGACTACGTCCTCCAGAAAGAGATCAAGAATAACGTGCTTGTACTTAACCCTGAGGATACGCAGAATCTTGAATGTGGACGGTACACGTATGACGTTCAGATTACCCTGGAGGATGGAACAGTAGAAACGATTATCCCGCCGCACATCTTCAAGGTAATGAGTGAGGTGACGTGAATGCTCCAGGGAATATTCTATTCAAGAAAGCCTTTGAGAGGAGAGTTTCTAGAACTTCAATCACGGCAAGACTACACACAACAAGTAAAAGAAGTAGTGCCGACCGGAAATACGCAGATCATTATTCCAGACGGCGCGACAGCTTGCCTCAGTAAAGTAATAGTAAACCCAATCCCGTCGTGTTATGGAAGAATTACATATGACGGAGAAAAATTGAAAGTGGAGTGAAAAATGGCAAAGAATGTAAAAATAAACGGAGTTTCATATAAGTCTGTCCCTAAAGTCTCCATCCCCTTGAGCGAAGAAACAGGGAACGCAGACTTCTACGACACAACAGACGCCACGGCGGCTGCTGAAAATATCCTCGCTGGTAAAACAGCCTACGTATCCGGGGGAGTAATTAGCGGGACCATGCCGGACAACGCGGGGGCCGGAGGAACGATCTCGACTAAAGACGCTACAGTTAAAATCGCCGCCGGCTACCACAATGGGTCAGGTACCGTCTCAATCTCAACCGCCGAACAGGCAAAGATTATTTCCGGAAATATTAAATCCGGAGTATCAATCCTGGGAATTGCCGGAGCCGCAACCGTCGTAGAAACATCAGACGCTACAGCTGCCGCCGGCGAAATTGTGAGCGGGAAGACCGCCTACGTTTCCGGAAAGAAGATTACCGGTACGCTCACGCTTGTTTCTGTGACTCAGGACTCAAATACCAAAGTCCTGACCATCGTATGAAAGTAGACCTTAAAATCGCCGGAGCTCAGTACAAAGACGTTCCGGCTCTGATAGCGTATTCCCCCACCGGAACCGTTCATAGATTTTATGACGTTTCCGACACCACGGCGGAGGCGGCCGACGTAGCCAGGGGGAAAGTTTTCTACGACTCATCCGGAACATTGCAGACCGGAACCAACGACTATACAGATTACGACAATGAAGAATTCTAAGGAGGGACCATGAAAGGACTTGTGTCAGACACAAACCTTACAGCCATAGCAGACGCTATTCGCTCTAAGACTGGGAAAACGGACAAAATCAAAGTGGCAAGCATGGCTGACGAAATCAACTCCATTAACCTTCACCCTTTACTTCTGAGAGACCAGGACACGGGGGATATCAAAGCAATCAGGAAGATAGTAGTCAGCAGCACCGCCCCAGAAAAAGGGACATACGATTTATGGGTGAAATAAGGAGGAAAATATGACCGCATTGAAAAAACAGGCGTTAATCTATGACAAAGAAAAAGACGAAAATGTAATAGTTCACTATGAGACCGAGACCGAGCAGATCGTAGATTTTGACGAAAAAGTAGATGGGAAGGTAAAAAGTTCTCACGACAGCATTAGCCTGGATACGCTTCTCCCTGCCACCGCAGCTGCCCACAACTCGATCTACCGTGGAAAGGACCTTACGGAGTACTGGGATAGCGGAGAAATGAGCAAGGCTATCCAGGCCGGAACATTTGACGACATCTTCCCGGGTGACTATGTAACGAAATCAATCACCGTAAACGGGACAACATACAATGTGAAATGGATCGTAGGCGATCTGGACTACCACCTGGGAATGGGAGATACAGAAACAACTAGTCATCATGTGCTCATGTTCGCCGAATCCGCAATTTTCAACGCCCGTATGAACGCTACAAATAGTACATCAGGGGGATTCAAAGGATCCGAGATGTTCACAACAACATTGCCCAAAGTTTCTAGCGCCATTAAATCAGCTTTCGGGGCAGACCATGTATTGAATCACAGAGAACTGCTGAGTAAAAGCACCAGCACTACGGTAGCAAGCGGAGCAGGCGCCGGATGGACCGGCGGAAGCACAGACTGGGAATGGACATCTATGGACGCCAGCTTATTCAACGAAGTCATGATTTATGGGACTCGCGTGCTTTCGTCTTCACTCTTCGACGTAGGCGAGGGCAACAGCCAGATTGCCGCATTCAGAATGAACCACGGCCTTATTGCTGGTAAGAGAACATGGAACTGGACCAGAGCCGTCGCCGACGCGACCTACTTCGCCATCTCCTACGGCCATGGGGAATCCGACATCGCTCGCGCTTCGAATGCTGACGGGGGAGTCCGCCCGTATTTCCTGGCCCGTTAACCTTCCCAACCGCCCCTTCATGGGGCGGTTGGGAACAATGAAAGAAGGTGATAATATTGGCCGTATTAGCGCGTAAACGTACACTGTCACAAATGCAGTTCTATATGACCGCTATTGATCTCCGCAAATCAATCACATTTCTTCTCCTGCGTGATCTAGGTGTGAAGAATAAAGTCAGAACGCTGAAATTTATAGAGAAGGGGATGGCCCCTGAAGATGCAAAAACCTTAAATGACATCACCGACAAATATGGGATGAACTCATTAATCAATGAATATCCAGAATGGTTTATAGATAAAATGAGAAATTCCATATGGGACATACTCCGAGACATGATGTTAAACATTACTAGGGCTTATAGTATCTGGGCCACATGCAAAGCAGAAGCGGAAGCACGACGCGTATACCAAGACAAGGCTATAGCTGATTGTGAATCCCTCATAAAAGAGCTTGAACTTGCATTAGATATCCTGCCAGTGAACTCAGAAAAGTACATGCCATATGTAGATAAAATTCTGAAAGAAGAAGCACTACTAAAAGGCTGGCGGAAATCCGACAATAAGCGCCACAAAGAACTGAATTAACACCATAGGGTACAGGCTATTCGCCAACGCGACCAACTTCGCCAACTCCAACAGCAATGGGGAATCCAACAACAATAACGCTTCGAATGCTGACGGGGGAGTCCGCCCGTTTCTCATCGACAGTCAAATGGCTATATGCCCGGCTGTCAGGCCAGGGAATGAGCTTGTGTCCTTCCTGAAAAGGTAAATATGAGTAATACTCGGGCGGCGGCTATGCCCCGCTGCCGTACCGGGCGCTGATGCCAAAACCTACGGGCTGCGGCTATAAACAGGCTCCCAAACAAGGAGGCACTATGAATTACAGAGAACAAATGGAAAACAGCAACAATCTCTTGAGATCTTGTAAAAGACTGAAGCATGCTTCCGGATGGAAGTACTCTACGCAACGGCTACTATGTAACAGACTCCGCACAGTAAATAGCCTGAAGCACAAAATCCATGAAGGGACGTACAAGCAAAGCCAGGGAACGACATTCAGAATGCATGAATATGGGCATAAGAGAATTGTTAAGGCCCTGTCAAATGTAGATTTGCTGGTGCAGCATACACTTTGCGATAAGATTCTCACCCCGAAAATTTCTCCGTTGCTGATCTATGACAACGGCGCTTCCATCAAGGGCAAGGGAATTTCGTTTACACGTTTAAGGCTAGATAAGCATCTGCACGACTACTACCGGAACCACGGGAATGAAGGCTATATTCTTCTCATTGATTATAGAAAATTCTTTGATAATATCCGCCATGACAAACTTCTGGAAATGTACAGCAAAGCATTAAAAGACCCTTGGATAGCTGATTTCATCGAGAATATTCTGAAATCGTACAGAGTAGATATTTCATTTACCGAAGACCCGGATTATGTGAACAAGACATTTAACCTTTACGACTATCAGCAGATACCCAGGGAGACGCTAACCGGGAAAAGATTCATGAATAAATCTTTGGGGATTGGATCGCCCATTTCACAGATTTCCGGGATCTTCTTTCCACTGATAATAGACAACTATGTAAAAACCGTACTAGGCTGTAAGTATTATGGCGTATTTATGGACGACCGCTATTTGATAGACGAAAGCAAAGAAAAGCTAATTGCGATAAGAGACGACATAGAAAAGCTATCATCGGAACTAGGGCTTCACTTGAACATGAAGAAAACACAGATAGTAAAACTGTCACACGGATTTAACTTCCTTAAGGTCAAATATTTCTTAACCGACACCGGAGCTATCATACATCGAATATCTCGAGATGTACTTACCCGGGAGCGGAGAAAGCTTAAGAAACTGGCAGTTAAAGTAGTAAGAGGGGAGATGGACATCAAAGAATACAAAAACCAATATCTTTCGTGGAGAGGGGACAAAGTACCAAAACACGGGAGCAGGACAATACACTACAATTCGCACCGCTCAATCCAGAGTATGGACAAAGTATTCAGGAGGAATCTCGAATGGATTACGAAAAACAGGAAGAAATCAGAAGAAAACAGCAGGAAATTATCAACCTCAAGTGCGAACTCACGAGCCAGGAATCGGAAATCGGCGACTATAAAATAGTCAAAACCTACGAAGCCAGACTGAGGGGAGAGACTGACCCTTATGACACGAACGCACTTTTAGCCGAACGGCAGAAAATCAGAGACAAGATTAATGAGCTGCAGGCAGAACTGGAGAAGTTATGAAGCTAACAACGGCTGAAATCATAGAAATTCAGGATGAAATCATTAACAAGCAGGAATTTATGATTCGTCAGATGGCCATGCAGCTCAAAATATCAGAAATATGGTCCGAAGAAGCAAAGAAAATTAGAAAATTGAAGAACCGGCTGGAGGGCAACGATGGACATAACACAGCTTTATAATGCAATTTTTCGTGCAGCGGATAGGCTGGGAAACTATTGGCAGGCGAAAGTAATTACTGCTGGACTCCTGGCTGCAATGCAGTTTCATTTTGAGCTTTTGACTATGTTCGTTCTTTTAATAGTCATTGACCTGGCTACGAAATGGATAGAGCTTTCTTATAACAACATCAAGACGGAAGATTACGAGCCGGGCATTATTGATTCAATCAGGGCAATTCCGGCAGCGCACAGAGCGGGAATCATATCCAGCCGGGCTATGAAGACCCGGTTCTGCGGAAAGATTATCGTATACTGCGTGATTGTCATTGCCGGAAGCATAGTTGATGACATAACTGTTCATGTACATATGGGAGGCCTGGTAATGCCGCTGTGTGTATCGTATTTGGCTGCTTCAGAGCTGCTCAGTATCATAGAAAATCTCAATGATGCGGGAGTAAGCGCCGTAGCGGGACTGGTTAGAATTGTGAAAGAAAGGAGAATCAGATGAAAAGAGGAATTGACGTTTCCGAGTGGAATAAAGAAATAGACTGGGGGGCCGTCGCAGAAGCCGGAATTGAATTCGCTATCGTAAGGCTTGGATACGGTAAAGAACATTTAGACAGCAAGTTCTTCGACAATATCAACGGAGCACTTAATGCCGGATTAAAAGTTGGAGCCTACTACTATTCCTACGCGCTCAGCAGAGAAGATGCGGAAAGAGAAGCAGAATTTTTCTGTCAGACGCTCAAAGACGCGGGCCTCACGAATGACGATTTAGAGGCTGGAGTTTGGTTCGACATGGAAGACGCCGATCATTACAAGGAAAGGAATGGAGTAACCGGTGGAAGTGAAATCACAGACATGTGCTTCGATTTTGTGCTCAAATGCAACAAAGAGGGATACAACTGCGGCATCTATGCAAGCTTGGATTGGATGAACAATGTCATTGACACGTCTATATTTGCAGACTACGTGCCATATTTTGTGGCAGAGTGGGGAGATGAGTGCTCATTCGATGGAGCGAGTGTATGGCAGTACACGAATCATCTGAAAATCGGAGAAAATGAATTTGACGGGGATATCCTATTTGACGATTAAAGGAAGGAGAGCTAAATGTGGAACCAGAAAATCAGAAAAAGTACACGATTATTAGTATTGGCATTATTATTCTGCTTGCTTTCGGCGTTTGGTACATGTTCGCAGGCAGAACGGATGTACACAATCTCAGAAGGGGAGCTCAATCAGTTACAGAGCAACTTGACAGAGCTGAAAGCGGACAGCGGGCAGAAGCAGAATCTCTTGACCGAGCAGCAGAAGCAGCTTCAAATAGTCAACGAGCAGTTGGAGAAATCCAGAAAATTGAACGAAGAGACGCAGACCTCATTAGCGGAAGCGAGGAAATCCTTCAGCGAGTACGAGAAAGAGGCGGAACGGAAAATCAGAATTAAGACCAGGCAGAGAGATGCATGGGAAGCTGCAGCCGCAATCCTATTCGGAGTACTTGTAAAAAATGAAATAGTAAAATAGCCGCGGCTATTGTCGCGGCTGGGAGCTATACAAGTAGCTCAGAAACAGAGAAGTATTTTGGACCCAAGAACAGGTTTGAAACGCCGGAATTGAGGTCCACCAAGAACTTACATCCCACGAGTTTCGTGGGATTTTTTATTGCCTGTCATACCTAGCTCCACTGGACTTGCAGCGGGGAGACAGATGAAAGTGACGGCGCGGCTGCTTTGTAACTGCTGCTGTAAAACAGCAATTTTCCCCATCGCCTGCCCAGGGGCCATTGCACCTGAAAACGCTCATGGGGAAGGCAGGGCCCCACATAAGGCCCTGTCTCTCCCCTGCCATTTATGATAGAATAAATGCAAACGGGAAAAATTCTTCGGAGGTGTCCTATGAAATACAGAAGTACCAGAAGTAATGAAACAGTAACGGCAGAAGAGGCGCTGGTGAAAGGGCTGGCTGATGACGGTGGCCTGTATGTACCGGAATTTCTCCCTGCTCCTTTTCTTCATGCAGATGAACTGAAGGATATGACCTATGAGGAGCTGGCAGCGTTCGTGCTATCCCATTTCCTCACGGATATTCCGGAAGAAGAGCTGAAAAAGCTGACTCACAGTGCTTATACCGGTACTTTTGAAACAAAAGACATTGTACCGGTCAAGCCCCTGTCCCAGGCATTTTCCATGGCGGAAATGTTCCATGGCAGGACCTGTGCTTTCAAAGATCTGGCGCTGTCTCTTTTCCCCTATCTTCTTGTATATGCAAAGAAAGAGGAAAAGGATGACCAGGAAATCCTGATTCTGACTGCCACTTCCGGCGATACGGGAAAAGCAGCACTGGAAGGATTCCGCGATGTGCCGGGCGTCCATATTATGGTTTTCTATCCTTCCCATGGTGTCAGCCCGCTGCAGAAGGATCAGATGCAGAAGCAGCTGGGCAGCAATGTGAAGGTGGTAGGTATTGAAGGCAATTTTGATGATGCCCAGGGAACGCTGAAGCAGGTTTTCGGAAGCAGCCTTCGGAAAGAGGAAGCAGAAAAGGGTGTTCTTTTCTCCAGCGCCAATTCCATTAATATCGGCCGTCTTCTGCCTCAGGTGGTGTACTATGTATGGATCTGGCTGAAGCTTTTGAAAAATGGTTCCATCGGCGAACATGAATCTTTCAACGTGGTAGTGCCTACCGGCAATTTCGGCAATATCCTGGCTGCCTGGCTAGCAAAGCAGGTGGGAGCACCCATTGGCCGGCTGATCTGCGCTTCCAATGAAAACAAAGTACTGGCGGACTTCTTTGAAACCGGTGTATATGATATCAACCGTCCTTTCTACATGACCGAAGCACCGTCCATGGATATTCTCATTTCCTCCAATTTTGAACGGTTCCTCTACTACCTTACAGGCTCGGCCGAGCAG
>ENA-OOZS01000113-OOZS01000113.1-human-gut-metagenome-genome-assembly--contig:-NODE-113-length-14809-cov-9.880304_pt1 | contig 14809 bp, 11 predicted proteins | sample MGYA00241191_ERZ501405 | MGnify/ENA primary metagenome ERZ501405 (study PRJEB25962, sample SAMEA2042917) | human gut metagenome | biome: human gut; feature: human-associated habitat; material: faeces...
TCGCACAACAGCTGTTGTGCGCTTGCATAACAGCTGATATGCGCATGCACAACAGGTGATGTGCATGCGATGGTCAACTGTTATGCGCCAACTATTATTCAGACTTATGACACACCCTCATACTATCTATAGAGCGGATGGAAACAACAGCGAAAAAAACTGAATACTGAATACTGAACAGCCTTTTGTGCCTTAGGGCGGTCATCATAGAAGACCGCAGCGGGTCTTAAATGATGGCAGGCGCCGGTCATCAATGAAGACCAGAAAAAGCACAGGAAACGGGGCTTAAAATACCTAGAGTATGCGGAGAATAGCATGAAAAACATGATTTTTGCTTTTGTATCCCCATAAATGAGGATGACGATTTCCTAATTTTTAGGTATTGCATACCTTCTTAGAAATATGTACCTTTGCAGCCTGATTCAAGATAATATTTAATTTTAATTATAAACATTTTAAAAGTTCAAAAAACAATGAAGATTTTTAAGAATTTCATCGGTCTCGCTGCCCTGGCTCTCTGCCTCGGTTTCGCTTCTTGCAGCAGTGACGACGATGCACCTTCTTACAGCAATGTGGCTGTAAGCAACTCTGAGTTGATGACTATCCTCAAGGGTAAGGGATACCAGTTTGATGAAAATGGCAAAATGCTCCTTGACGACAAGGCCAACAGCACCACATCTCTCGACCTTTCAGGCACAAAGGTTGATACTGCTGCCTTGAAGGAACTTTCCGTTTTTCCTAATTTGAAGGAGTTGAACCTTAGCAACAATGGCTATGGTCCAGTTTTCCATATCGCTTCACTTCCTTCACAGATTACAGGTCTTGACTTGCAAGGCAATGACATCTACGACTTCGACGGCTTGGTAACAGCCAAGGTTGAGAATGACGAGGTGAAAGCTACTATCCTCCATGAGTTTACAAAACTTTATCTCCCTGCTTCTTGCAAGTATAATGTAGAGGACTTGATGCCTTTCTATACCCAGAATGAGGCAGAGAACAAGACTGTTGACATGCAAATGGTAAATGATAAGGGTTCTTTGGAGAAGTATAATACTTTGAGAGAGATTCCAGATACTTACTTTGCAGCTTATTTGAAGATGAACTTTAGTTCGGTTTTCACTTCTGACGGAAAGTTGGACATCAGCAAACCTCTCGGTCTTGAAGACAGAGGACGCAATATTTTCTTGCAGTGGGACACACAATATGCAGATGTTGAAAAAATTGCTTCTATCGAAGGAATAGAATATTTTGTGAACAATCCTTTTTATCCGTCTTTTTATGTTTTCATAGATGTTCAGTCAAGCACTGGACAAACAAAACAATTTGTATGTCATAGATTGTCACCAAGACAAAATGTCAGAGGCTTGGTCGTTGGCAATACCAACTTTGTTGGAGGATTAGATTTGAATGAAGCTACGAATCTTTCTTCTTTAGGAATCAGTAACAACCCTTCAGTAACATCTTTGGATTTGACAAATACGGCATTTCTTAATCAAGACATAAAGGATTTTGATGTAACAATGTCTAATTTCTTGGATTGCAGAGATTGTGAAAATCTTGAAGAAATAAAGATAAAAGCAGATAATAAAAAAGTCACATATCTGGTAATCTTGGCAAATCTTCCAAAGCTAAAATCTATTGATTTGCAAAGCATTGAGGCTATTGGAGAATTCGTTCTTTGTCAACTTCCTAATTGTGATATTACTTACCCAAGTAATTTGATAGCTACTTATAGTAGTTCAGCTAACAAGGTATATGATTTTGCTTCAAATCCTAAGCGAAAGGTTTTCTTTACAATATCGCAGGATGTTTTAGACAAAGCAGGAACACAAAAGTTTATCAATAAGTACTCTGCACATCTAAGAGACGATTCAAGTTCATTTTCGAAATACAATCCGGTTAACTGGAAGTAATTTTAGTAATTATTTAAAATTTTAATAATTATGTTTAAGAAAGCAAACTTCAAGAAAAACATCGCCTTCCTATCTTTGCTTTTTTTCGCTGTTTTTGCATTTTGTTCTTGTTCTTCTGATGAAGAAATTACTAACTCTGATGCAAATTCTGAACTTGTGAAAGAGGCAACAAACTATCTCAATGGCGAGATTGTGCTTAGTACAAAGGCAAGGATGAATGGAGTGGACAAGACCCTTTTACCGGAGGGATGTCCTACAAAGTTTAAATTTGAATGGAGTAAGACTGACGCACAAACATTCACCATTTCTTTGCTTGACTTCACGGTCGGAAACATGGGAATGATTATCAATTTTAAGTGTGATGTCAAGACCATGGTTCTCAACTCTTGGGAGCAGAAAGAATATACAGGTGATGGGTGGATAAAGTTTAAGGGTGAAGACGGTTCTGTATGGGGAACAGACACAGACGGTTCTCCATCAAGTGCCAAAGGCAGTAGCGTGCAAGGTTATTACAATGCCAAAACTCACCAAATTCAGTTTATTGTAGATTATAACATGATGAATGTACGTTCAGATTGTTTCCTTCAAACAATAGACAAGTCTCGTCTTGCAACATTTGACGAAGACAAAGCTAAATATGAGGAAGATTTGAAAGCGTATAAAAAGGAACATGGTATCAAATAAGAGACTGTAGCTTATATATATAAAAGGAAAGAGGGGTATGCCCAGACATATCTCTCTTTCTTTTTGCAAGTTAAAAATGAAGGGAAGAGAAACAAGCCATAGCGAGGCTGAAATCGTGTAAGAAATTGGAAAAAATAGAATAGCAATATAAATGAAGACAATTAGAAATGTAATGCTCATCTGCTTACTGCTGATACTCGCCCTCCCTGTCGCTGCACAGCGAAAGGTGAAGTTTGGTATCTTCGACAAAGCCACTGAGCAACCAGTCATCGGCGCAGTCATCACCTACGCCGACAACGAGAAATTGAAATCGCCACAGCGTGTTGTTACCAACATGGATGGTGAGGCTACCATCCCGGTGCCTCAGAGTGACAAGTGTTATTACCAGGTGGTATCCGTGGGCTATAACCCTCTGAAGGGAACCATCGGAAGCGACAACTCCCTCAAGCTCTTCATGATCGAGGACGTGATGAAGGTGAATGAGGTGGTGGTTACTGGTTCCCGTACCGCCCGACCTATCAAGCTCTCGCCAGTGAGCACGCAGGTGCTCGGCGGTAAGGAACTGGTGGATGCAGGCTATGCCGACCTGACCAAGGCGCTGCAACAGGAGACACCGGGTATGAACATCCAGAAGGTGGGTTTCGGCAACGAAATCTCCATGCAGGGATTGGATGCCCGCCACGTGCTCTTCCTGCAGGATGGCGAGCGATTGACGGGCGACATGGCGGGTAACCTCGACTATGAGCGTTTCAACCTCCATGCCATCGACCGCATCGAAATCGTGAAGGGTGCCAGCAGTACCCTCTATGGAAGCCGTGCATCGGGTGCCGTCATCAACCTCATCACCAAGAAGACTACCAAGCCTATCGACATTCAGGCTGGTGTACGCTGGGGACAGATGAACGAAACCAACTACAAGAATCCATCCCAAAAGGATTTCTTGTATATGTTTGAGAAGAATGCCGACCGCCCGAACCTGCAGAGCTGGGTGTCGGCAGGATTCAATGCAGGCAAGGTAACTTCGCAGACGGATGTGTGGTATTCTTCAAGCGATGCCTTCTACATGTACCAGGCGGAGAACGACAAGAAGGTCTATACCCAAGAGGCGAATCCTTGGCTCGACCACGACGTGACCATTACCAGCGTGGCTTCCCGTCCGCCAATGGGCATCGAGGGCACAGAGCATATCTCGGTATCGCAGAAGGTATTCTACGACCCTTTCAAGAACCTGGAGATTCTTGCCTACGGTAGTGCGTTCTATATGAATACCTACGACCTCATTCAGGATATGACCTTCAGTCAGGCGCGTGACTGGACGGCTGGAACCAAGATTAAGTACTCCTTCAAGGATTGGTTCAAGATTACCGCCTCCCTTCATGGCGACTTCTACGACCGCTTCAAGCGACACGAGCGTATCGACGAGCGTACCAAAGTGTATAAGAGCCGTATCTTCCAGCCTCGCCTCTCCATCACCTCGCAGAAGATAGAGGGACATGACCTCATCCTCGGTATCGAGCACCTGAGCGATGACCTGACGAGCGACCGGTTCAACGGTGATGCTTCCCACATCATGCGCACCCGTTCATTAAAAGAGACGGAGGCTTTTCTGCAGGACGAGTGGACTATGAACGACCACTGGATGGTTTCGGCAGGTGTGAGAACCAACTTCAGCCGTGCCTTCGGACTGATGGCGATGCCTAAGATTGCCTTCAAGTGGAGTCCTTCTGATCACTGGGCATGGAGAGCCAACTATTCGATGGGCTACCGTTCGCCAAGCATCAAGGAGCTGTTCTTCAACTGGGACCACCTCGGCATGTTCATGATTAAGGGTAACGAGGACCTGAAGCCTGAGAAGAACAACTACGTGAGTCTGGGCACAGAGTACTCGAACGATAACTTCTTCATCTCGGGCAATGTGTATGGCAACTTCTTCCGCAAGAAGATAGAGGGTGTATGGCGCATCTACAAAATGCAGTACAATTTCGAATATACTAATCTGTCGAAGCAGAACCTCATCGGACTGGAGACCATCATGCGCTGGCACTTCCTCAACCACTTCACGATGAATGCCACCTACAGCTACGTGAACGTGAGCAAGACAGATGGCATCCAGGTGAACACCACTTCGCCTCATGCTGCTACGGCGAGCCTCGACTATAAGTACAGCAAGAAGAACTACCGACTGGGCGCCACCTTCTCGGCAAGCTACATGGGTGAGAAGAAGTTTGATGTGCAGGACCTACTCTCTGTAAACGGCGAGAGCCACGATGCCTACTTCCGCTGCCAGTTGCCTCAGTATGTATTGTGCAATCTGTCGGTGATTCAGACCTTCTATAATAAGGTGAAGGTGACGGTGGGTGTGGATAACATCTTTAACTATGTGCCAAAGACCCTGGGTTCGGGCATCACCATGTTTAACGTGCCAGCCACGGCAGGAGCCAAGGCGCATGTGCAGGTGGAAGTGTTGGTAGATGAATTGGTAAAAGCATTTAGAAAGAAAAAATAATGAAGAAAGCATTACTATATATAATAGGTATGGCAGCCGCAATGACGAGCTGCGTATCTTATGAGGCTGAGGACTTCACTGGTCATACCTTGCCCCGAAAAACAGGTTATAGCACGGGTGTTACCAACGACTGGCTCTATTTTGACCTGAAGACGGGACATCGCTATAATGTGCTGAATCCTAACCAGAGTGTCATCGCCTTTATTGATGGCAAGCCGATAGAGGAATATTTCCATTATAAAGGTACTGCCAAACTCGTAAAGTATTGGAGCGAAGGTGTGCAGAAGAACATCTTCGAGGATGCAGAGCGTGATGCAAACGGCGATACCATCTTTACCAAGAATCAAGCCACTGGCAAGTTAACCTATAAGACTGTGAAGCGCCAGGCAAGCAGCATTATGGTGATGGAGAACATGGAGGATGACCCCAATACGATGGCTTATCCTGCTACGGAGTGGGATCTCGCCTTCAATGGTTACCAGCTCCGCACCAACAGTGGAACGAGCGGTCCAGGCAAGGGCGGTGCTGCCGACCTGGGCTATGGCGAATATGACAAGTGGACGAGCAAGGCGCAGGTGGATGCTTATCTGGCAGAACACAACATGACTTTCGCCGTGGATGATTCGGCAAGCGTCTATGTCACCATGTCGCAGAACGACTGGAACAAGTATTGCATCGCCAACAAACTGGATATGAACAAGAACCCTTGGTTCGACCCGAACAACGGACCTGCCAAGCAGTTGGTAAGCGGCAATCCGGTGCTCGAAAAGGCAATGACCTTCTCTGGTCCACCTCCAGTATATACTCCTTCTTTCCATACCTACGTAATCCGTTCGTGGGATGGCGAGAGATATTACAAGCTCCAGATTATCTCCTGGTATGATGCCAATGTGCAGATAGGTGATGAGGGAGGAAGAATCAGTTACTACTTAGATGAATTAAAATAAATGTTGAATGTTGAAAAATATGAAACAATTGAATTGGTGGAAATCCATCGCTTCGTTCCTCGTGGTACTCTTTACCATGCCGTTGGGACATGCGCTGATGATGATAATGGATAAGACGATGACTCCTGAAGCTGTGCATTACTCAGCCTTCTTCATGGGGTTGGCAGGTCTTATCATGGTAGTAATCGGTGTCTTCGTAAAGGGAGACACCAAACAGACTCTTTGGGGACTTTTCGGAGGTCTGCTTTTCTGGACCGGTTGGATAGAATTTCTGTTCCAGTACTATGCTACCCGCTGGGGTACACAGCCGGAGATGGAGAATGGCGAAGTTGTGACTCGCCCTGAATACCTCATCCTCCCTGCCACCTTCGGCATGTGGATGATGATTATGGTGCTCTATATCTTCTCAACCAAAAACGGATGTAACTTCATCAACTGGTGGCAGCGTGTTCTTTTCCGTTCCAGCAAGAATAAGATTGCCGCCCGTCCGATGACACATCATACAAGTATCGTTACTTTCATGGAACTGAACATGATTTTGTGGACAAGCTATCTCCTGTTGATGTTCTGCTACGACAAGAATTTCCTCGGCGACCATCATCCTGTAACTTCGGTTGTTGCCGTAGCTTGTCTGATAGGTAGTTTCTTCATCTTCCGAAAACAGTTGCGTTTGAGCACATGGGGAGCCAATATCCGTATGGCTATCGCAACGGTTGTCGTGTTCTGGGTACCTGTGGAAGTGCTTGGTCGCTTGGACTTTTTCAAGGAGATTTGGATTGAGCCGGAGAAGTATACTACCCAGATGATCTGCATCCTCGTGGCATTCGTGGCATTGCTCGTCTATATCATGTTTGCAGCTCACAAGAAGAAAAGCCATGAGTAACAAGAAACTATATTGGTGGAAATCCATCGTGTCGATGGGCGTGATATTGGGAAGCATGCCCATGGTTCACTTGGTGGCACGAGTATTGAAGGACAACTACGACGGCACGCAACTGTTGGGTGCTGGCATGGCTGTGGGATTCGTGGGCTTGGTGATGGTGGTGGTCGGTGTTTTCGTCAAGGGACAGACTCGCCAAACCTTGCTCGGACTTATCGGTGGCATGTTCTACTGGACGGGTTGGGTGGATTTCCTCTTCATGTATTATGCCCATCGTTGGGGCACACATGCTGAGATTGCCCCAGTGACAGGAGAAGTGTTGAGCCGCCCTGAATATCTTCTGCTCCCTGCCACCTTTGGCTTGTGGGCAATGGTGATGTTGCTCTACATCTTCTGTTCCCGAAATGCCTGCAACTTCCTCAACTGGTGGCAGACGCTCTTCTTGGGGAAGAATAAGCGACTCATCGCCGCTCGCCCGATGACACGCCACACCAGCATTGTTACCTTCATGGAAATCAACACAATGCTCTGGACTTGCTATCTCCTGCTGATGAACCTCTACGATCCTCAATTGTTTGGTCGTGAGAGTCCAGTCACCTTCGGTGTAGCCTTCGGTGCCTTGCTTTCCGCCCCATACGTATTTCGCAAGCAGCTCAATCTGCCATCGTGGGGAGCGAACATCAGAATGGGAACAGCGACGGTCATTGTGTTCTGGATTGCCGTGGAGGCTTTCAACCGCACGGGTATCATCGGCAAGCTCATCGACCATCCGAGCGAATATCCTTGGCATTGGGTGGTGATGGTGATAGAACTTTGTTTCTTGGCAGGAAAGATTGTCAAGGATGCAAGGGCGAAGAAAGAAAAGAAATAAGATAGATAAAATCAATGAAGAAAGGAACTTGGAGAAAACAACATAAATGGCTTGGTATCGGCTTGAGCTTCTTCATGCTGATGTTCTGCGTGTCAGGCATCCTGCTCAATCATCGTTCACTCATCAAGGAGGTGAACGTGAGCAGGAAGTACCTGCCAAGTCGTTATGAGTTTCGGAATTGGAATGGTGGATTGCTACGAGGCACGCTTGACATTGGCAAGGATTTTATGGTAGATTCCATGAGGAATGTGGATTCTTGTCGCCAACTGTTGCTTTATGGCAATGGTGGCATCTGGCTTACCGACTCCAAGGCTTCCTACTTCAAGGATTTCAATGAGGGGTTGCCAGAAGGTGCAGACTATCGTCAAATCAAAAATGTCATAAGGCTTGATAATGGAAGGATATTTGCTGTCTCACCTTTCGGGCTTTATCGCTATGGAGTGCATAACAAATGGTATGAGGTGAATATGTCACTGGAGGATGAGGAGAAATTTACGGACATCGCTTCGCATGGCGACACCCTTGTAGTGCTCAGTCGTTCCTTTGTCTATACCTCGCTTCCTCCTTATAAGACTTTTAAGCGTATTCAACTTCATGCACCAAAGGATTATGACGGCAAAGTAACTGCCTTTCGTACCGTTTGGCTACTCCATAGTGGAGAACTTTTCGGAATAACAGGAAAGATTGTGGTTGATGCCATAGCCATTATTCTTGTGGTTCTCTGTATTACGGGTATCGTCTTTTGGCTGAGACCGAAACGAAAGGCATTACTGCAAACCTCGCTTCATCTACATGACAGAATCGGGCGATATACTATCATACTTACTCTCTTGATTGCACTGACGGGTTGGTGTCTCCGCCCTCCTGTGATGATAGCATTAGTGTTAAGCAAGATTCCGTCTATCCCAGGCACAACACTCAGAAACAAGAATCCTTGGAACGACAAGCTCCGCATGATTCGTTATGATGAGAGCTGCCATGATTGGCTATTATCCTCATCGGAAGGATTCTATTCATTGAACATCAAAAATGCTACAGTGAAAGTTATTACTTCTGTTCCACCTGTCAGCGTGATGGGATTGAATGTATTACAGAAAGATGCAAATGGTAGATGGCTTTGCGGTTCATTTAGCGGCTTGTTTGTTTGGGACAGGCGACAAGGAACTGCTACCGATTACTTTACGAACAAACCTGCACCGAATGAAGCAGGAGCACCATTCGGAAAGAAAGCTGTCGCAGGTATGAGCCAAGACTTTTCCACCCCTGTCGTAGCGGAATATTACGAGGGAACAAACTTTGCCCCTCAACCTTCGAGCATAAACCAACTTCCGATGTCGCTTTGGAATGTGGCATTAGAGGTGCATAGTGGCAGAATTTTCATTGGAACGATAGCCACATACATATTCATCTTTGTTATGGGCATTCTTGCGTTTTGGTGCTTGTGGTCGGGCTATAAAATTAGGTTAAAAAAGAAATAACATTGCACAATATCCAATTCTCATTAAATGCGAAAACAAAACTGATGGTGGCGAGGTAACGAAACAAAATTCTTGATTGTGACATTTTTACTTTTTTTCTGAATATAAATTTAGAAAAAGAGACTCTTCCTTCTTGTTGAAGACAAAAGGTGGTAAGCAATTTATTGAGATGGATCACTGGATTGACGAAGCAACATCATCTCTCCTCCAAGATATTGCGATATTACAGCCATTGGCTACGACTTGTATTTATGTAAAACTGATGATATTAGAGGTGAAGTTCTGAATGGTAAAGGTGTAAGAGTTAAGTAAACGACTCTCTCATTTACTCATTGATAAAGCTGACAACGCAAAAGACTTTTCAATAAGATTCAAAAGGATGGTAGGATTGAAACTCTTGCCATCCTTTTTCGATTAAGTCTCACAATCTACACTTTGTCAGCTTTTGGCTTTATTGTCCATTGTTATTATTCAATAATGGCTCTTTCCCTAACAATATGCTGTTTTTACCAAGAATTTACATAAAAGTTGTTATAATATATATAAATATTCGTCTTTGATACTTCCTGCCATTATCTTTGCCGATTAAAATGTTAGTGCAAAGCAATAATGAAGTAATAGAAACGTAAAAAGTAAACAACATGGAACGCAAAGAACAGACCGGGCATATCTGTAGATGGATGGCTTTAGGCATCATGACTGCCATCGTCATCGTAGGATGTACCATTGTAATCGGCCTATTTGAATGGCGCGACAGAAAGGAGATTGAGTGTAGAAATGCAGAACTGCATCAGTGGCGAAAGAATGTGCATGACTTAAACTTGCACATAACGGAATTGTCACTGCTTGGTGAAATGGTTGCGGATTGGGACTCAACAGATGTAAATGAGTATCATTCGCTTCGATTGGAAGTGGACAGTATGCTTGAAGGCATCGCAGGTATCTGTCCGAAAGAAGATTCTGATACGATCTGCCGTCTTCTTGCAGAAAAGGAACAGCTCCTTCTGGATATAAAGGATGCTATGCAGGAATTGAATGCCACTCAAGAAAAGCTGACCGCAGAAGTTCCAAGAATTGTAGAGCAGAATAAAACTGAAAGCAAAAGACTTTCAGCTATGCCACAGCAGGCGAAGCCAAAGAAGCGAGGTTTCTTCAGCAGATTGTTCGGCAAGAAAGAAAATGCAGTAACAACAGGCAACCGTTTAACCCAAACTGGAAAGATGCTCACCAACCTAAACCAAACGGTTGTTGCTAAACATCACCAGCAAAGCCGTAAGGTAGTGGAGATATTGGATAGTCTTGGAAACAGAAATGAAGGTATCAATAAGCAGTTGCAAAGAGTAATCAGCATAGCTGATGAGAATGTGGATAAAGGCATAAAAGTTCGTGAGCGACAAATCGCAGACTTGGAAGACAATTATACCTATTATTATATAGGGATGATAGGATTGTTGATATTGGTATTTTTCGTATTATTCCTATTGGTATGGCGATTCGCATTCAAGACACGTAAGAGCAAGGAAGAAACAAGAAAGGTGATGCTGACAGTAACGCATGAGATGCGCAGTCCCTTGTCTGCCATCAAGGATTATGCTCGCAAGATTAGCGGACTTGATGATGCTACGGATGAAAGCAAACGATATGCCGACTTGATTGTTGACACATCGAAAGGCTTGACTGCTATGATTGACAGTTTCCTGGTTTACTCCAAATTAGCGAATGGAAAGGCGACCGTCAAGGAACGCCCTTTCCGTATGATGGACATTGCCGAGCAATTAAAGATGGAGTATGAGCCCTTTGCAGCGAAGAAGCAACTGGAATTGAGCGTCAGCAATAAGGCAGATGGTGTTGTCAATGGAGACAAGGAAAAGGTGCTTACAATAGGACGCAATCTGCTTTCCAATGCCATCAAATATACGGGAAAGGGTGAGATAGTATTGTCCACAACCTATAAGAATGGTGTATTCATGCTAATGGTTAAGGATACAGGAACAGGATTGGACGACAAGCAACAAAAACAAATCTTCAAGGAATTTGCAAGATTGGGAAATGCGGTCACCCAACCGGGATTTGGCTTGGGGCTTTCCATTGTCAAGAACCTCGTTTCACTTATGAAAGGAAAAATCGATGTGTCCAGTCACCAAGGGCTGGGAAGTATATTTACCATTAGTCTTCCTATGGCTGCAGCCGAAAAGCAGAATGTGGAACCAACTCAGTATAGAACGAAACGACAAGATTCGTTTACTGTCATTGCCATTGATGATAGCCATGTGCAACTGAGTACCATCCGTGAGGCGTTTGCATCAAACGGCATCGTATGTGACACTTGTAATAATGCCACGGATTTATTGGATATGATGCGCAAAAAATCTTATGATCTGCTGATCACGGATTTGAAGATGGCTGAAGTGAATGGTATCGAGATTCTGGAAATGATGCGTATGGTGAACGTGCGTAACTCCAAGACCATTCCTGTTGTTGTTATGACAGCAGCACCAAATGTGAGTGAACAAGAACTGCTTGGCGCAGGATTTGTCGCTTGTCTGTTCAAGCCGATGTCTGACAAGGATTTAATAAACACTGCAAGAAAGTGTGTGAATGGCAAGATAGCAGAAAAACAAATAGACTTTTCTATGTTGCTGACCTACGGCAATGAAAAAGAGACTTTGGAGAATTTCGTAAAGGAAATGACTGACACATTGGGCAGTATCCGTAATGCAGCCAAAGAGGAGAACCGCAAGAAAATGTCCGATGCCATTCACCACGCAAGAAGCTCGTGGATGATGGTACAATCTGACGAGTCTTTGAACCATCTCTTTGACCTGATTGAAGATTCTACATCATCAGATGACGTTATCAACCAAGCGGTTGAGGATGTTTTCGTACATGGTGAGGAAATCATCAAAGCTGCACAAAAGAAAATTGAGGAGGTAACAGCATGAAGAAGGTAATAATCATTGAAGACAGCCCGACATTTTGCAATATGTTGGGCAAGAAGTTGGAAGCAAAGGGATGGAAAACAATCTTGTGCTACAATTACAGAGATGGTCTGAAAGCTGTGAGGGAATCCTCTGAATGGGATGTTGTCATTTCGGATATGCGCTTGGGGAATGATAACGGTATTGACCTGTTGGAATGGATGCGTAATAACGGCTACCAGAATCCATTTATCATCATGACATCTTACGATGAAAGCATGAGTGCCGTGAGGACTATGAAGTTGGGAGCGGAAGACTATATTCCGAAGAAATTGTTGCTTGATGTAGTTTATGAACGTTTGGAAGAAATCATAGACAAGCAGAAACGACTCGTCGAGTTGAATAACAAGATTGTTTACCGCAAAAGTGAGAAGTTTCGCCGTATATACAAAATGGCAGAATTGTTTGCTAAAAGCGACATGGCTGTTATGATATTGGGCGACAACGGAACTGGCAAAGAACATATAGCGGAAAAGATACATCTGCAAAGCAAAAGAGCCGACAAACCTTTTGAGGTAGTAGATTGCGGTACGCTTTCTGCGGAACTTGCCGTTTCCGCTCTCTTCGGACATGAGAAAGGTGCATTCACAAGTGCAGACGCAGCAAGAAAAGGTTACTTTGAATTGGCTGCTGGAGGTACGCTGTTCTTGGACGAGATAGGTAACCTGCCTAAAGATGTACAGGCGATGCTGCTGCGTGTGTTGCAATCCAAGAGCTACCGACCATTGGGAGCTACAAAAGACAAAGTGGCTGATGTGCGCATTATTGCCGCCACCAACGAAAACCTACAAGAGGCAGTTCGGGAAGGACGATTCAGAAGCGATCTGTATTATCGACTTCACGAAGCGGTTATTGAGATTCCACGGTTGCGGGATTGCAAGGAAGATATTATGCCATTAGCTAACTTCTTCCTGAAACTATATGATAGGCATACGGACAAAGAAATAAAATGTATCAGTAAGGAAGCGCAAAGGGCACTTGTAAGCCATACATGGCCAGGTAATGTGCGTGAGTTGAAATCATGTATCATGCGAGCTATGCTGTTATGCGAGAATGAGATAATTGATGTCGAGGACTTGCAGTTGTCACATTCGGCATTGACAGAAGAGGCTTTGGACTTTGATGAACAAGAACGCAAGATCAATCGAGAGCGTATCTTGTGGGCTTTGAAGCAATGCAATGGTATCAAGCGTGATGCGGCAAAAATGTTGGAAATGAGCCATACTACATTCTATGCCCGTATGAAAGAGTATGGTATTCCTACTAACAAGTTGTAACGGTATAAGAACCGTGTAAGGAAGATTGGACGAGTGTCCGGTTTTCCTTACACTATTTCTGCTTGCAATTTCCTTGTGAAAATCTTATTCTCTTGATAAAGTTGCTGATTATCAGGAAATATCATCATCCAATTGTTTAGATTGTCTTGGAATGGCATAGGTATTGGACTAATAAATGATGTGCGCACAGAAACATCAAATTAGTACAAACCCATAAAAGAGACAGAAACATGGAATACAACATATTGATAGAGACTGATTTTTTCAACTTGCTGAATGCAGGTCATAAGAACAAAGGTGGTAACGCTTTGGAGAACTCATATCGTGAGTTTATCAAGGTTGTGGTTGATTTATGCAGCACCAACGTGAAGCAAGCGGTCTTTGCACTGTCATACGCAGAGACCGAGCTTGACTTTCATCTGTCAATGCCCCATATAAAGGATTGTTTGGGAACCGTAGGCTTGTATGTGCGCAAGGCTATTGCATTTGTCCGAAGGATGCAAGAGCATGTGGCCGCAACATATCATCTTCATGTGACCACATCCACTTCAGAAGCCTCTCCGCCAGTATCATCAGAATCAAAGCCATTAGTGAAATGGACTGGCAATGCCGTTGACCTTGTAGAAATGGTATATGGCATCTGCGTAATGGGAAGCGTGAACGATGGCGATGTGAAATTCAAGGACTTGGCGCAAGCCATGTACCAGTTCTTTGGTATCAAAGCCAAGGACTGCTATCGTTTCTATACCGACATCAGAAGACGCAAGAACCATAGCCGTACTTACTTCCTTGACAGAATGCAGGAGAAGTTGAACGACAAAATGCGAAAGGATGATGAATTGGAAAGAATGAGACGATAAAAAACGATAAATCCCATATATGTATGCAGGGGCGAGTAACTGAAAGGACAATTCCTAAAAGTTACTCGCCTTATTGTTTATTTCTGTATGAGATGCTTTAAGCTCTCGTCACCAGCGATGCGCTCCAGCTCGTCCTTGACAATCAGCTTGACATCCTCCTTGATTTGGTTGTAATTGTCCAGAATAGCTTGCTTCATGCAGTCGTTGCCATCGGCATCCTTGAAGTCGTTGATGATAGGGATAGGCTGATAATGGCTTTCCTCTCGCTTTACCTTGTCGGTGTCAACGACAATCTCGGCATGGAAGATCTTCTGCTCTATGCGCTCGGTGAAGTTGTCGGAAACAGAGCCGACAAACATACCTTGGGTGAGTCCGCTAATCTTGCTCGGCGGAATGAGACTGTCCATCTGGGTAT
>ENA-OOZS01000155-OOZS01000155.1-human-gut-metagenome-genome-assembly--contig:-NODE-155-length-12883-cov-6.282429_pt1 | contig 12883 bp, 9 predicted proteins | sample MGYA00241191_ERZ501405 | MGnify/ENA primary metagenome ERZ501405 (study PRJEB25962, sample SAMEA2042917) | human gut metagenome | biome: human gut; feature: human-associated habitat; material: faeces...
GTATTCTTCTTCATGTGCTTGCATGCAACCATAAAACTTTTTCAGCAACTTTTCCAGGAAGTATGGAAGAAGGCAGAGTTGAAGGCAAACATGAGACCAACACAGAAACAGCACAACGTTTGCTGGCGATGGGACTTTCTGCCGAATGTATTTCATCTGCAATTTAATCTTCCCTCTTCATCTTTTCTTCTCCCTATGTCAGTTTTTGTCGCAACCGGATTGTAGTTTTGCAGCAGAATTGACAATAACTCTATATAATAAGGTATGAATGCAGAAAGAAGAGGGGTTAGGAGTCCCTGAAAATAAAATATAAGAGGAATCCATAAGATTTCTTGTTAAAAGTTTGGTGGTTCATCAGATTTTTACTAAATTTGCCATTGGATTAGTGACAGGGCAGGGTAAAGTTCTCGCTTGAAGTCGCTATGATGCAGAGAAACAAGATAATCTTGTGGACACGAGCAAACTATTCAGTTCTGTAGGTTGAAATCTGGTAAATTGAAACGTAGAAAGAACGAGAATTTGTTTGAGCGAGTCTACACCGTCATATGGTGTGGATTCCTCTTTCACATTTTCTTTTCTACGGGTTTTACCAGAGCCTAACTTACAAGAAAGTGAAGAAAGTAGGGGTTCGCACCATCTTTTTTCATTTATGAACCATTATGGACTTGTTTGGTTCGCAGATTTTTCCTAACTTTGCAGAAGATTAGCTGCACCTCAGCATAACATTCAAGCAAGCTTGATGATTCTGCTTTCGGTTTGCATAATCTTTGCAGAAGATTAGCTGCACTCGGCAATTTGAAAGCAAGCTTTCATTGCGCTCGTTTGCATAATCTTTGCCCCCTTGAAAGTAAATGATTTGCTGTTTCGGCAGAAAAGCAGGAGCAGTTATATATAATGAACTTAAAAACAGAATGCTTATGTGGAATTTTAAACGGTGTTTTTGCATTGTGCTGTTATTTTCAATGTCAATGTATGTCTTGGCTGTATCGAATGATAGTACTCAAGTAAAGACAACTGGAACAGCTATGGTAGTAAGCCTTGTTACAAGTATTGTAGCTCTAATAGGTACTTTTGTGACTTATTGGAAGTTTAGACGTCAACTATTTACTGACACAATAACCAAGGAACGTCTCAACTTCATCAAGGATTGGAGAGAGTGCGCTGCTTGTTTTTGTGGTTTATTGGCATTGAAAAATGAATCTTTTAAGGTGGACGAATTTGAAGGGCACAAATTGGAGTACTATTATTACAAACTACTTTTGATGTGCAACTCCACCAAACCTGAATCTTATGTGGATATTGAAGTTGTAAAACAGTTAAACCTGCTTTATCAAGCCAAAGGTAAGGTTAGTAACGAACAATTTGAAAAGTTTGTTGCTCTAATGCAAGCAAATTTAGCTATAGAATGGAAAGGTACCAATCTTGAAAGTCGGAAAGGGCAGCTTTCTGAAGAAGAGAAGGGGAATTTAAGATTTGATAGTTTTGAAAATTATAAAAAATGGTGCTATGAAGAAGAAAGAAAAAAATAAAGAAAAACCGAAGACGGCTATGAATTTCTTAAAATATAGTTTGGTGTGTTATTGCCTGTCAGTGATCAGCATGATAGTAGGAGGAGAAATTATTGTTAATGATTCTTTTGGCTGCTGGCACGGAAATATTGTTGTTCCTCTTTTAGCTATTATATTTCTTTTTTGGGGATTATATTTTTCTCTCCGTAGAAAAGAAAGGCAAAGGGAAGAAAAAATAGAGCAATTAAAAAAGTTAAGTGTAAACCATTGTGAAAGATAAAAATTGTATGAAACGAATTGAAATTATATTTCTTTTGATAGTTACCATGTTGTTTGGTTTAAGCGTAGATAACATATTGGCGGATACCTTGGCTGATTCGGTTTCTATTGTATGTAATGCTGGAGAATTGTCGAAAAAAATAACAGGCTCTGCAAGATATACAATAAAGAAGCTCAAGATAAAAGGAGGGCTTAATGCAACGGATTTTGGCATAATTCGTATGATGGCAGGGCGTGATTGGAAAGGAGAGGTAACTCCTGGAAAATTAGAGGTATTAGATATAAGTGAAATAGTGCTTAAACCAAATAAAGATATTGGATGTAGTTATAGAGGTGATAGTTATTCTACTGATTATAGAATTCTTTCTGATTATATTTTACCAGGGAGTTTATTTGAAGCTACTACATTGAAATCTATTATTTGTCCTCCACAAATACATACCTTAAGTGGGCGTTGTTTCATAAATTGTAACAATTTGGAATCAGTTGTGGCACCAGGAGTACGCGAAATAGGACAGTATGCCTTTGAAAATTGTATAAATTTGCTTGAGTTTGACAGCTCTAATGATGAAACAACTTATGAAACGGTGAAAATAGGAAAGTATTGTTTTAAAGGATGTAGTAAGCTAAAAAGGTTTGCATTTAAGAAATCTGAAAAAATGGAGATTGGCGCATACGCCTTCTATGATTGTACTTCTTTGAAAACAATATGTATAAACGCCGATAACTTCTTGACCATTGGTGAGTCTGGTTTTAAAGATTGTGTTTCGTTGGAAAGTGTACAGGGGCATTATGGCTTCTGTATATTAAAAGGTAGTGCATTTAAAAATTGTAAGAATCTTTCGAATTTCTCACCGAATGTTGATGAAGTTGGTGATTCTTGCTTTGCAAATTGTGAGAAAATAAATGAGCTGCCTAATAATTATTACAGTACAGACATAACTCAATATGGAAAATATTCGTATTCTAACACAGGTTTCGTAGACCTTGAACTTAGGGGGGATGGAGGAGCCTTGGGCGAGGGGATGTTTCAAAATTGTAAGCATTTGAAAACAATTGTAAGTTATAAGAGTATACCCAAGAACTGTTTTGATGGCTGTACTAATCTTGAATTCGTAAAGATTGGATCGGCTTCCCAAATCGGTGAGGATGCCTTTGATGAAAGTATATATAATTCTTGCTCTGTTCGTGTCCCTAAAGGTAAATATTATCATTATGTCAATGGTGTATATGGAGAATGGCATTTCAAGAATACCTATTCTGAAGATGTTCTTCCTACCCCAACGATTTCTGTAGATAGAAATAATAATGTGTCCATACACTCTTATGTGTATGATGGAACTTTATATTATCATCCAAAAGGATATTATCCTTCATATGTATATAGTGAACCGTTTCAAGTATCAAAGAATACAGTTGTGGCTGCATTGGTGGAGTTAGAATATGATGATGCAGGACATAGCTATTATGGAAGTAACCCAGTTGGGGGGCCTGTTACATATACAATAAATTCGTTCAAGTATGATATACCTACTATAGAAGTGAAAAATAATATTGTGACTATAACAGCAAAAGATAGTTTGAATATTGATTATGCTATAAATCGAGAGCCTACCCATAATACGAATTATACAAATCATTATACCAAGCCGTTTGAAATATCTGAGCGATGTACGATATATGCTAAAGTATATATAGACGCTCGTAATTATAGTGAAACAGCAAGTTATCAAGTCAGAATACTTAAATTGTCTGCTCCAAAGATAGTATGTGAGCATAATGTTGTCACGATGTCTTCTCCAGAAGATGCGGATATCTTTTATACCGTAGATGGAACTGAGCCGAATGTGCTTTCTTCTTTATACAAAGAACCAATACGTATAGATAAAGATTTAGAAATTAGGGCGTTTGCTGTAAAAGATGAATTTGAAAGTTCTGAAAAGACAATAGCTAAATGCACTTATGTAAGTCGGACTCAGACCATAACATGGGGTGAGATGAAAGCACCTAGTGTGGGAGAAACAATAGAATTGATGGCGACTGCTTCTTCTGGTTTGAGCGTAAAGTATTCTGCTTATGCGCCGTTGTCTGCTTTTAAAGAACCGATAATAAACGTTAATAAGGCGACATTTCCACAAGAAGGTTGTTATCTTTTAGTTGCGACCCAAGAAGGCAATGAAGACTATGACATGGTTGCGGATACTTTGCAAATAAATGTTGTCTGTGATGACGATGAACTAATGTGCTTCGATGGTATTTATTATAAACTTACAGCTTCGAAGGAAGCGTTGAAAGTCGTTCGTGGTAATTTGCCTTATAAGGGGAAAGTTGTAATACCAGCTACAGTAAATGGTATGCCTGTTGTTGAAATCGAAAATAACGCAATGTATGCTTCATATTTTCTTACAGTGGTAACAATAGGTGAGAATATATCTGTTTTTGGAAGTGAGGCGATTGGGGCTTGTCCAAACTTGCATACAATCGTTTTGCCAGCCAATGCTGCTTTACGACTACCTTCTTATTGCTTTAATTGTGATGATAAAGTTAGAGAAATCCATTGCTTGTCGGAAGATCCATATGTAGTAGCTGAGAGCGTATTTAATGGATTTCTAGATTATGAAAAGTGTGTACTTTATGTACCAGTAGGCTGTAGAAATAAATACATTCAAGCTCCATTCTGGAAGAATTTTACACATATAGAAGAGAGTACTCCAATCATAGTTCGTGCGAAGAGTTACAGCCGTCAGTATGGTGATGAGAATCCTGTGTTCGAGTTTGAGACCGAGGGTGCTGCATTAGATGGTACTCCAGAGATAATTTGCTCAGCAGTCGCCAATTCTCCTGTCGGATCTTATACTATCGAGGTAAAGCAAGGTAGCATCAAGAACTACAATGTTCACTTCGAGTCAGGTACTCTTACCGTTACTAAGACTCCATTGACTATCTCTGCAGGCAATTATACCAAGAAGCAGGGTGATGCAATGCCTGTGTTTAAGGCAAGTTATGCTGGCTTTAAGAATGGCGAGGATGAATCCGTTCTGACCAAGCAACCTGTATTCTCTTGTGAGGCTAATGAGTCAAGTGCTCCGGCAGAGTATGCTGTTACAATCAGCGGTGCCGAAGCTGAAAACTATGACATCAGCTACGAACAGGGTCACCTGACTGTAGTTGAGGCAGATGCCGTAGTTGTTCGTGCGAAGAGTTACAGCCGTCAGTATGGTGATGAGAATCCTGTGTTCGAGTTTGAGACCGAGGGTGCAGCCTTGGATGGTACTCCTGAGATTGTCTGCTCCGCAGTTGCCAACTCTCCTGTAGGATCTTATATTATTGAGGTAAAACAGGGCAGCATCAAGAACTATAATGTTCACTTCGATTCAGGTAGTCTTGTGATTACCAAGGCTCCATTGACCATCTCCGCTGGCAATTACACCAAGAAGCAGGGTGATGCAATGCCGGTGTTCAAGGCAAGTTATGCTGGCTTTAAGAATGGTGAGGATGAATCAGTCCTAACCAAGCAGCCTGTATTCTCCTGTGAGGCTAATGAGGCAAGTGCTCCAGCAGAGTATGCTGTTACTATTAGCGGTGCCGATGCAGAAAACTATGACATCAGCTACGAACAGGGTCACCTGACAGTAGTCGAGGCAGATGCCATAGTCGTTCGTGCCAAGAGTTATATCCGTCAGTATGGTGATGAGAATCCTGTATTCGAGTTTGAGACAGAGGGTGCTGCTCTTATTGGTGAACCAGAGATAATCTGCTCTGCTGATAAAAAATCAAAAGTAGGAACTTATGAGATAGAGATAAACAAGGGAACGATTAAAAACTATCTTGTGTCATTTGTTCCAGGTACTTTGACGGTGACAAAAGCATCATTAGTCGTAACTGCTGATAATTATACTATTACGCAAGGAGATAAACTTCCTGAGTTTACGGCAAGTTACAGTGGCTTCAAGAATGGTGAGGATGTGTCTGTCTTGACGAAACAACCAGTCTTCTCTTGTGATGCAAATGAAGCAAGTGCTCCAGGTGAATATCCTATTACCGTATATGGTGTAGAAGCTGATAATTATGAGGTGAAGAGCTATATAGCTGGTACACTCACAGTTCTAAAGAGGGAGTTAAAGAAGCAAACAATCACTTGGGACCAAGAGATAAAAGCTAAGGTTGGTTCTACGATAGAAATGAATGCAACCGCATCTTCAGGTCTTCCTGTAAGATATTCGTACGCTCTGGTACCAAGAGTGGAAAGTGCTTATCGTGTTCCTCAAATAGAAGGCAATAACATAACATTCCCAGAAGAGGGTACTTATCTGTTGGTTGCTATCCAAGACGGGAATAATGAATATGCGGCAGCTACGGACACATTGGATGTCTGTGCAATCAGTGACGATGAAGGCTTGATGTATATTGATGGTATCTACTATAAATATACCGGTGATGGCTCTGCGCTAAAGGTAGTCAGAGGTTACAATCCATATCGTGGAAAGGTCGAAATTCCTGCTTATGTAAATGGAATGCCAGTTGTTGAGATTGATAGGCAAGCTATGTATGCTTGCTATTATCTGAACGATGTTGTGATAGGTGATAACGTTGCAATTTGTGGGCATGAGGCTTTTGGAGCAAGTCGAAATTTGCAAAAAGTTACTTTGCCTGCCAATCAAGCGGAATTAAGACAGCAATATATATTTAATTGTGATGATGGAATTAAGGAAATTCATTGTCGTTCATCTGTTCCATATCTTGCAGATGAAAGCCTTTTTAATGGATTTGTAAATTATGACAACTGTATTCTTTATGTTCCTGTTGGCACAATGCAAGCATATACGAATACTGAAATATGGCGAAACTTTATTCATATTGTGGAAGAAGATGTGCTTACAGGTATTCCTGATATCAACGTGTCTAACGATATGGGTGCGTGGTATACATTGCAAGGGGTTAAGTTGTTTGGCAGACCAAACTTACCTGGCGTATATATTCATAATGGCAAAAAGATACTTGTACGATAAAGATTGTAAAAAGGAGGCTGCATTCTTAAAGTTGAGAATGCAACCTCTTATAATCAATAGGCAAATGGGTATTGCCTAATGGATAAAAATAGATAAAAGTTAAAAATATAAGTATTGCTTATGATAATAGAGTATGTACTTTCATCTAAAATAAAAAAAATAGACAAGTATGGCAAACAAAGAAAACATAGAGGAGCTTAGACGCCGCGGCACAATCTTTGAAGATCCTTGTTCGAAGTCTGAGGGCTTTATAGGTAAGTTGATAGACTTGTTCTCGAAGAAGAAGTCTTGAGCTTTGACACACATCTATAATATAAACGAAATAATATGAAGTTAACGATTACTTATGTTGAGCTGCAGGATTATGTAGCTAGTCATTTTCATAAGACTGTTAATCTGGGGTATGTTGACGGGGCGACGGTGTCTGTCTCTATACCTATCAAAGTGCTGGGCTTTACCAAGTCTGTAAGCATAAACATTACTGTGAAGAAGATTGAGGGTACTGACTTGTTTTTGTCGTATGGCGGCAAGATGGGTATTGACCTGCTTGTTTCGCCTGCTATCTCTTATACAAAGAAACTTGTGCCGGAGAAAGCAGGTTGGGTGGAACAGATGCCTGGCTATATCGTTAAGTTGCGCCTTGGCGACATTGACAAATTGCAGAAAGTGTTTGAAAAGCTGAAACTTGACAATATCTTATTTGAACCGGGAAATATTGGAATAGAAATGTCATTAGTCTATTGATTCGTTATGGGTGACTGACGTCTATTTCGCAAAAAATAGAGCGTTCTTACTTTTTTCTTGATGTTCTGTCACCATTTGACATACCTGTATAGTTACTTCGCAGCCGAAATCAAATGTATAACTATATAAGGTAATGTAACAATGGAAAAGAACATCAGGAAAAGAGTATGTAGGTTGGCTGCGGTATTGAGTGCCGGGCTGGTATTATTATTTAATTTTCTGTCATATTTTGGTCTTTGCAGTTAAAAAAGTTCCGGAAAATTTGGTGGTTATCTTGATAATTACTACATTTGCAGAAGGATACTCCACCTCATCATATCGTGAGTTGGGTATTTCCTTAGTTAAATAAAAAAAGAATGGAATATCAAGAAATAGAGGCACTTATAGCCTTAAAAGAAAGTAAAAATTTGGAGTTTAAAGAATCGACAGGTCAATTAGACCGTTCGATGGAAACTTTATGTGCCTTTCTTAATGGCGATGGTGGTATTGTACTTTATGGAGTAAAGGACAATGGAAATGTTGTAGGTCAAGAAGTTTCTGATAGTACAAAACGTGCTATTGCTGAGGCTATTAATCGTATCGAACCTTTTGTGTCTTTGGAAATAAACTATGTCCGGATTCCAAATTCCGATAAGTTTGTTATAATTGTCAATGCGGAAAAACAACGTTTTATGCGTCCTTTCGCTTACAAAGGTAGGGCTTATCTTCGTATAGAAAGTACTACTACGGTAATGCCGCAAGAGCAATATAACCATTTGTTGATGCAACGTGGTGGAAAATATGGTTGGGAAGCAATGGTCAATCCCGATTTGAAAATATCGGACCTTGATGAGAATGCCATTCTTGGTGCAGTACGTGAGGGTATAAGAAATGGTCGTCTTCCAGAAGTGACTATTCGGGAAGAAATACCTACGATTCTCAGGAAGTTTGGTTTGCTTCGTGATGGGAATTTGAATAATGCGGCAGCTGTGTTGTTTGGCGTGGATTTCTATGACTATCCGCAATGTCTTTTGCGAATGGCACGTTTTAAGGGAACTACCAAAGAAGAGTTTATTGATAACCAAAGAGCGCAAGGTAATATTTATATCTTGCTTGATGCAGCAATGGCTTTTTTCTTTAAGCATCTTTCTTTGTCTGGGAAGATAAATGGACTTTATCGAGAAGAAGAATTGAGTATTCCTTACAAGGCTTTGCGTGAATGTTGTATCAATTCACTTTGCCATCGTTCGTACCATCATCCTGGTAGTTCTGTCAGCATAGCTATTTATGATGATAGGGTAGAGGTTACCAATACAGGAACATTTCCGGCAGATTTGTCAGTTGAGCGATTGATGCAAGAGCATGATTCCAAACCTCAAAATCCAATCATTGCCAATGTGCTTTATAAGAGCAAGATTCTTGAAAGTTGGGGACGTGGTATTGGTACGATGGTAGATGAATGTAAACGTGTTGGATTACCTGCGCCAGAATTCAAAACAGATGGTAATTTCGTGACTGTAGTCTTTAAATATAACCGTGATGGTGTTAACCTACAGTTGGTAAATAGCAATCCAACAAGTACCCAACAAGTACCCAACAAGTACCCAACAAGTACCCAACAAGTATTGGAACTTGTCGGAATATTGAAGGATGGAGAGTATTCTGTTAGAGAAATCATGTCTTTTTTAATGTTGAAGGATAGGGTGAATTTCTTGTATAAATACTTAACACCAGCATTGGAAGAAGGATTGGTTTCCATGAAATATCCTGATAATCCAAAGCACCCAAAGCAGAAGTATATGCTAACAGAAAAAGGACGAAAAATATTGGAAAAATAGAATGAATAGCAGTAATCTATGTGTTTAATACTTTTTTCTTGATGTTCTGTCACCATTTGACATATCTATATAGTTATTTCGCAGCCGAAATCAAATGTATAACTATATAAGGTAATGTAACAATGGAAAAGAACATCAGGAAAAGAGTGTGTTGGTTGGCTGCGGTATTGAGTGCCGTGCTGGTAGTATTATTTGGCTATTGGTTCTTCTTGTACCCTCATGGCTATTGGCAAAAGAAGAAGGAGGCTGAGAAGAATGAATATATGGATAGGAGGATGCTTTGGCGGAAGTCGGAGAAGATGACCATGCAACAGATATTGTCGGACATGACGCTAATGGCTAAGGGGGATTCGGTCCTGGTTTGTTGGCTAACTGGTCTCTCGCTTCCCGTTTATCGTGACTTCATTCATGGTACTGCGCAACCTACAAGGAATGCTTGGGCTGAGACGAGATATTGGTATATGTCTTTTCTCACCAATGGCAGAGAATGGATGGAGGAAAGAATTGAGAAGAGAATTTGTAAAAGTTTAATCTTCGTAGAATCAAGTCGATTTCAGGTGCAGAAGGATTCCTTGAAGGATTATCTCAATGAGAAACCTACTCATACGGAGATTGAATATGATAAGATGTATCCAGCTTTTGGTAAGCCTACTGATAAAGAGTTTGAAGATTGGAGAAAAGAGTATAAACGATTTCAATTGTTCTAAGGGGTATGAATGCAAAGATAAGATTGGTGTTGGCTGTAGTTTTAGCCTTGTGTTTCTTGGGTTTGTCTATAGGAGCACTAGATGTGGTGCCCAAACATATAGAAGATAGATTCTATGTTGTGGGTGTGGAAGGTAAATGGTCGAATTTAGTTTCCCTCTTGTTCTATGTCATGGCTGTAATGTGTGGCTTTTATGGTTGGTTAGTGTTTAGACATATAAAATATAAAAGAAGATATGGATAGAATTTTGGGGTATCTAGCTATGGTCTACATCTTTTTGCCCTGGCGACCGATAGTTGTATTGGTGGCAGCGATACTGTTTGTCAACATCAATGGTACGGAATTGTATGGATGGCAAGCTGGTTTGGCGCATGGATTGTTCTTCCTGCCTAATCTGGTGAGGCATCTCTTTGACGGTGATGTCCTTTTCAAGGCTACCAATTGTACTACTGGTTATCTTGTTGCCTGGTGGATAGCTACAGTTGGCTCGTGTATCGGTTGGCTCGTTGATGCTTGCTTTTCTTTTATGAAAGCATATTCATTTTTTGGGAGGCGATAAGGCAGGAGATGATTGATATCTTAAAGGATATGACGAAGAGTTATGAAACCGGCGAATGCCTGAATGGGGAGGAGTAAAAGAATCCTCAGATCGGGAACACACTGTGTGCCCAATCTGAGGATACGATGTCTGTCTCCTTACCAAGATACCTTTCTATCTTGTCGATGTATGATTGACGAATAATAGTTGCCATATTTTTATCTTTTATAATGGATATAAATCGGAACTATTTTATTTTCTATAAAATACAAAAAAGGAGTTCCCTATGCAATATAGTTTTAGATAATCCGTTATCTAACAATCCGCAAAAACGAAAATGCTGATAATCTTTGTGGATGTAGTAAGATTTGAAGCAAAAAGTGTAACATCAAAACGATTAATTATGAGAAGAATTGCATTTTATCCAGTAGGAGGCGAGCGTGTTAGTCTACCAGAGAGGCATATCAAGGCTTATGTAGACGATTATTGTCACGAGTTTGGACAGACGGATACAGACACAAAGTTGATGCATCTGCTTTATGTTGCCGACAAGGGCTTTGATATCTTATCGCATATTCGTGAGTTTTTAGACAATCATCCTGAAATTGCCCAAGATAGTATCAAGCAAACATTGGCGTATTTTGTTTCGCATCTTAGATACCCTGAAGGCGATAGATATGTGGATGACCAGTTTGCAATGGCTAATTATCTTAAAGAAACACTTAGTTTAGAGAAAGTGTTGGATCTTCTCATGATGGAGATTAGATTGAGATTCTCTTATACAGAAGACGATAAGTCTGTAACTTTTACGCAGAAATACCTAAGGTGGGATAGTCTGGCTTCATTGAAAAAGTCTTTGAAAGGTGAAGAGCTACTAAAATGTATGGTTAATCCTACTGGCTATTATCGTGTATCTGAATCTGATATTGTTAAAGAGAATCTTTGGCCTAAGCTGACTGGGGAGTATATGCGTTCGCATTGGTATGACGAGTCCATAAAAATGGTTTATCCAAATTCTTACGAGGAGCAAGTGATAAATGAATTCAATAAAAAGGCAAAAGAGGATTGCCGGTACTTTCTTGGTGCTCCTGCTGAGCCGTGGAGAGGTAACCCACTCAAGGCGAAAGTCGTTATTCTTAGCCTAAATCCAGGATTTAAGTTAGGTGTGAATGATAATGTGCAATATGAAAGATATAGGGCACCTTTAGAGGATGCTATGGCGGAGTTGATCAATACGCTGTCATTTCAAGTGAGAGGATTGCTCACCCCACAGGAATCTTATGTTAAGAGTCATGAAGAGTTCAAGGAAAAATATAGCATGGAGGGTTCCCAAGTCCTTTGTGGCGATGCATTGAATGAAATCGGTGACTATTATTGGTATAATAATATTAATCGCCTCAACATAAATCATCAAAAGGAATATGAGTTCTTCCGAAACTTTGCAATAGTTCAGTATTGTGCTTACACTTCTGTTTCTTTTAAGGATTTTCCAAGGGGTGTTGTGTTGCCATCTCAGGAATTAACGAAGAAACTAATTAGATATTTGGCTTATGAAAGAGAAGATGTGGTGTTTGTTATTATGCGAAGTGCAGCAAAATGGAAGAAATTATTAGATGCTGATGTTTGGGAAAAGATGCAATCACGTCTTATCGTTAATAAGAATATGAGTCAGTCTTTGTCTGAGAATAATCTTGGTAAAAAGAACTTCAATATGCTCATAGAGTATTTGAAATAACTGAAGAAAGGGTACGAGAGTATCTTAGGTTACTTTTTTAAGTATCTTAAGATAGTTAACGATGTATTGGAAATATACCCTCACCATTCGCCCCAGCCGTGATTTCCTTCAGGAACTGTTGTGGCATGGCAGAAATATCATCGTACTGAAGCCTGAGAACTTGAGGCAGGAGATGATTGGTATCTTAAAGGATATGACGAAGAGTTATGAAACCGGCGAATGCTTGAATGGGGAGGAATAAAAGAATCCTCAGATTGGGAATACACTGTGTGCCCAATCTGAGAAATTCCTGTTATTTATATTCCTTCTGTCAGGAACTTGCGAAGATGCAGGTGCGTGATGCCGTCATTATCATTTTTGGTGAGCAGAGGGGTCATGGAGATAACGTACTTCGGGTAGTTGTCCTTGATAGCACGGAGATTACCAAACTCACGCTCTCTGGTTGCATCGTCGGCTATGATATAGGAAGCTTGCACGTAGAGGGGGTGTAAATTAAACTGTGTCAAGGCTTGTTCTTAACTTTCATTCCCACTCCCTGCTGGGGGCA
>ENA-OOZS01000158-OOZS01000158.1-human-gut-metagenome-genome-assembly--contig:-NODE-158-length-12739-cov-2.470593_pt1 | contig 12739 bp, 13 predicted proteins | sample MGYA00241191_ERZ501405 | MGnify/ENA primary metagenome ERZ501405 (study PRJEB25962, sample SAMEA2042917) | human gut metagenome | biome: human gut; feature: human-associated habitat; material: faeces...
CTTCCTCGAAGCGGTTGCCGGCACCTACAGCAACTTCTTTTTCCACTTCAAGACTTTTACCACGACCAGGACAAACAGCACAAACAACGAGATATACCCTGCCCCCATCACCGTCTGCTGCCACCACGACAGCTTTTTTTTTACGTAGACGGGCGTCCTGACGAGCTCCGTATGCGTGCTGTCGACGGTGACACGCCGTTCAGGGACCTGTATCGGTACCAGGATAGGCTCCCGGTTTTTATGGCCGAGCTCATGATGCAGCCGTCCGTCCTCCACCCATGCCCGCGACCACGCGGCCGTGGTCTCCAGGTACGACGAATCACCCTGCAGTACTGCATTGCGCACCTGTTCGTCCGGCAGTCGGAGAGCATAGAGGGTGTCGTGAAGGACCACCTCGATAGTAGTGTTCACCCGGTCAGTCGTCTCGGTACTCGCCGGGAAATTCCTAGGCGAGCATCCGGCTATCAATGCCAGTACGAATACTATGCACAGCGTCCTCATAACCTTTCTCCCTTGTAATCCTTCGAATAGAAGACCTGCTGCCTCTGCGGTCCTCCAAGCTTATGTGAGAAGTGCACGAAGGTCGGGTATATGCCCATCTGGTCGAAGGGCAGCCCCATCTCCACGGCCTTGCGCGCCATGCGAATGGGCATGGGCGTTGCTATGTCGGCCGCCTCTCCTTTGAGGTGCTGGCTCGTCGGCACTCCGCCCACGGCCTCGTTAAGTTCGGGGCAGCGGTAGCCGGAATTGACCGGCATCTCCACGCCCAGGGCGGTGCGCAGGGGCTGGAGCACGTTGACAACAAGGGCCTGTATGCTGTCGCGCACCCTGGCGGTGGCAATGACATTCACGATGCCCTTCCTCTCGGCAGTCTCACTGCGCTCGAATTCACTGTAGCTGAAATTTTTGCTTATTGTTCCCATTTCTCAACAATCTATAAAGTCATCAATTCCAATGCTATCTGTATGGTGTACTTGTTTATCAGGTCACCTACCTTCTCCGCGTCCTCCATAAATGATCTTGCCTCCTCATCTTTCTCAAACACCCACTGTCTGTGCAGCTCCGCCAGCACCAGCTCGTTCTCATTGTACTCCTGCCGCGCCGTCTCGTAGGACTGCCAGTCCTGCGGATAGGTCTCCCTGAAGTCAAGTCCGCTCTTGAAGCACTTCAGCGCGTGCTCGTCGGACCTCTGCATCACCGCGCGCAGCTCAAGCTGCCGCCGTTCGATTTCGTTGATTTTTTCCAATGTCGTCATGTCTCTTGCGTTTTAACTTGTTTATATTAATTCCGTATCTTCTTGCCAGCAGCTCCGCGTGCGTGCAGCCCGGGAGCGCGTTGAAGCACATGCGTCCGCTGTCGTACCACGCATACCCGTACCACCCCTGCGGCACGGCCTCCAGCACCCTCTCCACGGCATAGCCGTCCCCGGCGGTCTTCATCATGCCCAAATATGAATTGACCGTGGACAGGAACGTCCCGACCCTACCCGGACACGGCCTGAGCCTGCGCACGGCGGCAACGGCATTGCGCACTATCCTGCGGCTGACATGGATGCGCCCGCAGTGCAGGTTCCGTCCGAGGAAGCCCAGGCACGCCGTGGCCCTCTGGCACGAGAACTTGCGTGGATGAACCGTGCAGCGAAGCTCCCCGAGCCTTTCCCTGAACTCGTGCATCATCGGCAGGAAGGCGTCCTTGTCGCGCACCACCCACCGCATGTCGTCCACGAAGCGCACGTAGTGAAAACCGTATGTGTCCGTCATGAGGTGGTCGAAACCGTCCAGCATGTAGTTGAGAGCGTTCTGCCACAGCAGGCCGCCTATCATCGCGCCGGTGCCGTCCGGCTTGCTGAATACCGACTTGTCCGCCGGATAGTCCTGCCACTCGTGCATGGGAGACAGCCTCGCGCACCGTCCCGCCGGATATGCAAACACGCACCGCATGAGCAGATAGAGCAGCTCGTCCCTGTCGTCTCCTGCATAGTCCTCCAGCACCACCTCCGCGAGCTGGCGGTACACTATGTCCTGCGAGGCGTTGGGAAAGTAGCCCTTCAGGTCGGCCTCTATGACCCACGCCTCCCGGCTGAATCCCTCAGTAACCTCGCAGATGTCCTCTATGAAGCGGTTGACGGCGGCGTCCGTGCCCATGCCGATGCGGTTGTTGAAGCTGCGGCCGGTCATGCGCCTCTCCAGCAGCGGGCGCAGCTGCATGTCGATATGGTGGTGCGCTATCCTCGTGTCGTAGTCCGAGGCGAACACCTCCCTCGGGCGGGGCTTGCGCACTATGAAACAGAAGAAGGAGGGTGCAAGGTCACGGTCGTTGACCGCCCTGACAAGGCGCATGAGGTTCCTCTCGCAATGCACTTCGTACATCACGCTGTCGTGGCTGCGCCGCTTGCTGGAGCGGCACGCCATATAAGCCTCGTATGCGTCTTCAAGCGTCATTTCCGTATCCTTTTGAACATGATTCGAGAGCGGGGCGCACCGTAGGCCGTTGAACGGGTTGTTGTTGTCCACATTGCCCGTGTTGTTCGCGTAATAGGCGTTGGCCGCACTGTTGCGCAGACACAGCCACCAGGTGGAGCCGTGAGTCCGTCTGTCAAAGCAGCTCTTCATGAGAGCGCGGACTCCTTCTTATTCTTCAGGACTGCCGGAGTCTGCACGGCTCCGGGCCTGCCTCACCACCCTCGTCTTCCATTTCGTTATTGCCTCATCTATCTTTCCTATTCTCTCAAGCATCAGCAGGTGAACCGTCTCCGGCCTCTCGTGGGTAACCGGGTGCGGTGACTGGAGCACGCCGTCCTCTATTATCATGCGCACGTCCACCTTCAGCACCTCGAAGACCGCGTAAAGCCTGCGGAAGTAATACCACCGCTCCTCCTCGAAGTCGTAGGCCATCACGAAGGCGGCTATCAGCTCGCCGCTCTCCTGCACGGCCCTTGACCCTATCTCTATGCGGTTCTGCTTGGTCATCATCTGCAGCGACCTTATCAGCAGCTTCCGCAACGCCTGCGCGTCTATGTATATCGAGGCTCCCTCTGCCTTTGCCATCTGTTCTTTTACTTTTTAGTTAATGTTCATTTTCCGTTTTCAATGTCCCGTCCGGGCCGGGCCACGTCCGGGACAAGATTAAGGTCTAATCCGCCGCCTCCGGCAGCGTAAGAAGCGAGAGCGGGGCGCACCGTAGGCCGCTGAACGGGTAGCTGCTGCCCACATAGCCCGTGCTGTAAGCGCAATAGGCGTTGGCCGCACTGTAGCGCAGACACAGCCACCAGGTGGAGGCGACTCCGAGGCCCGAGCCGCCGATTGCGTACAGCGAGCGGTTCCCCGGGTCTGCCTTGTCCCTTGTCACTCCGCTAAGTCCGTAGGTCACATCTTTCATCAGCTCATAGAACTGCGCGGCGGAGGGCAGGAAGCCCTCTCCGCCGAAGAACTGCGAGCAGTAGAAAGCGGCGGGGTACAGCGGCTTGCGCGTGCCGTCCGCAGTGAGGTATGTTATGTCCTTGAGCGAGTCCGTCACGGCCTTGCCGTCGCGCCACTTTATTCCCGCGCCCCCGGTCATGGCCGGCACCTTCAGGCATATGTCGTCCATGTACGCCTCCCACTCCGCCTCCGTGGGGTGCTCCGGGTCGGCGCAGTACCGCTGCCGCAGCCACAGGCACATATCGCCGTCGCGGTGCTCTGATATGCCGGCGAAGCCCGGCCAGCAGATGGGATAGAACGGGATGGACGATATGGGAGAGGTGGGGTTGTGCGACGAATTTGTGTTGTCTGTTCTGAAATACACCTTCGCCCTCGCCGCGTTCCACACGCCGCACCCTCGCGTGCCGCATTCGCGCAGGAAGCTGGGGGCGGCCTCCGGCACATCCTGAGTCACCTTGCCTGTCAGGGTCAGCCCCGTGGCCTGCGTGAGGCTTGCCGTGTAGTACTCTGATGTGGTGTAGTTGTCGTACTGGAGGATGACCCTGCCGTCAGTGTCCTTGTATGCCGACCAGTCGGTCTCGTTGTTGGTCGTCAGGAACTGCTGGAGGGCGGTCACGAACTCATCCACGGTGCTGGCCGTGTATACAAAATCGTAGTAGGTGGAGGTTGTCGGCTTGCCGTGAAGCCGCAGCTGGGCGGCGTGCTCCTCTCCGTCCAGCTCGTAGCCCGTGATGACATACGGGTACACATCCATCCACTTCTGCGCGGCATTCTCCTTTGCTACGACCATCAGCTCGTTGCCCCTGCGGAGGGCGATCACGCCCACCGTCTCCCAGTCCTCGGGGAAGGCGTCGGTATGGAAGGTGTCGAGGGTGATGAAGCGGTTGTTTCCCTCAGCGTCATGGCAGAGGATGTCCCCTTTCTTCGGCTGGCAGGTGAGCACGTTCACTCCGTCCACCCTTATCACGTTTGTGTCGTAAATCAGCGACACAAGGCTCTCGTCAGAGGGCTTCTGCGCGGCCTCGTAGGCCGCATTGTCATTGTATTTCCGTATCATGTCTCAATCAGTTTATTGCAATCCAGTTTGCCGTAGTAGGCGTGTCGGGCAGCTCACCCTGCGCCTTGTAAAACTTCTTGTTGGTGATATCATAGTACTCCTGAAAGGGCACCTCGGGAGGGACGGACGGCGCACCCTCACCGGAGGAGTACATCGGGGTGTCGCATATCTCGGGGAAGTTGTCGAGGGTGAGTCTCCGCGCACGGAGGTGCCCCATGTTGTCCACCACAGAGCCGAGGCCCATGACCTTGGCGTATAGCTCCGCGAGGGCCTGCGCTATGACCTCACCGCTCACTTTGCCGGAGGAAAGAAGCTCGTTGATGGCTCCGGCTATCGTCTTGTCGGATGTCTGCAAGGCGTTGTCCGCCTTGGTCTGATAGGCGGAGAGGTCGGGGGCGTCTCCCTGCGGCCCCTTGATGTTCACCGTCTGAGGATTGCTCAGCCCCTTATCGTTGCTCCACGACAGATTGCCCTTCGGGTCCACGGCAGGAGTGAAAGTAGCTCCGTTAGAGCCGTCCGCACCCGGAGTTCCGGGGTCGCCCTTGTTTCCCTTAGGGCCTTTGATATTCACCGGCTCGGGATTGTCGAGACCTCCGTCATTAGTCCATGACAGAGTGCCGTCCTCGCTAACGGAGGGGGTAAAGGTAGAGCCGTCCTTTCCGTCAGCACCGTCACTGCCGTCAACTCCGTCTTTTCCGGCCTCACCCCGCTCGCCCTGCGGCCCTCTCGGTATGCCGAAGTTGGCCTTGTACACCGGATTGCCTGCCTCATCTTCTCCGTCACGCACAAGAGAGGCGGTTGCCGACTGTCCGGCATTGAGCGTTGTGGTCGCACCGTCTTTCAGTACCGGGGTCTTGCCGTCGGTGCCGTTCTCACCTTTGAGGCTCTCCAGCCACTCCTCCTCAGTGCCCTTGAAGCCGTGCCTTACCGCTATCTCGTATGCCGAGAGGCCGTTGGCAGGTACGGTGATGACCGAGGAGCACGTCACGCCCTTGTCGTCGATATTGGACGTAATCTGCATGGTGAAGGGGCCGTCGCAGTCGTCGGCGGCGCAGGAGCGGTTGACAAGTCTCAGCACGTCGCACGTGTCGATGGTGAACATACCCTCCTCTCCGCCGTTCTCGACAAGGCAGAAGTGATAGGTGGACGGCTTGTGCTGGTCCTTGCCCCAAAACATCCATCTGAGGACATTACCCTCGACGGTGTAGTCCGTCACCTCGGTAGTGCCGGAGGTGCCAATCATGGTGAGCCTGAGCGTCTTTCCGGTGAAGTCCTCGGGCTGGTTGTTGCGGTTGATTGACCACTCAATGGGAATGTCGTTCCCGAATCTTATCTTCTTCATTGCTTTTTGTTTTAATCGTTTTGTAATCCTTGTCGGGCCTCTTCCTGCGCCTCGGTATCTTCACTATTCTCATGCCCCCAGCATTGTAAGTGCGTTCACATACAGCCTCTCCCTCTCCTCGTAGCCGTTGTAGCCGCCGTTGATGACCCTGGTCTGACCCTTGAGGTCGTCATCATCGGCATAGGAATTGAGTTCGTACTCATCCCAGTACCACATCGACGACTTGACCGCCCACTCGGGCTGGCAGAGCATCTGAGGCTGACGCAGGCAGTCTATGCCGAGGGCCTCGGCGCACCTCGCGTAGTTGGCGCGTCCGGTAATCTGTATCAGTCCGCGGCCCTTGAACCGCTTGCCGTCGCCGGGCCTGACGTTGCCCAAGTCCTTTCTGCCCTCGTATCTCGCGCCGCTCGCTATCTCCTCCACGTATCTGAGGCAGCCGCTCTCATGCCCTATCTGCGCGAGATAGGACGCCACGCGGAAGGCGTTGTCGATGTCATGCAAGGGCATTTCCGAGAGCATCCACCCGATTAGGGCGGATGTCCTCTCGGAATCCTTGATCGCATACAGATGGAGGATGTCCTCCTTGCAGAGTGTAACCATAATCACTTTGTCTTTGCCAGTTCAATCGCTATCTGCATCGCGTACTTGCGTATCTCCCTGCCCACCTCCTTGTGGTTGGACATGGAGTGCCCCTCGTACCACGTGAGGCCCACGTAGCAGATGGGCAGGTTCATGGAGTGGGTGGCCACGACCGCGCAGTCACCCATGCCCTGCGCCTTCATCCTCCAGTAGAGCTTGCTGTCTATCTTCTCCATCTCGGACAGCGGCCCCCACCAGTAGCCCTCCTTGTCGATGTAGTCGGCAAGGGGGTACTCCGAGTAGGGGATGTCCTTGAACTCGTCCTTGTTCAGATGAGGGTAGCCCTCGGCGGGCTCGTCGCCCGTGAGGTTGAGATAATAGAAGTTCATGCCCGTTGTCGAGTTGCTGCCTCCGTTGTGCGGCTCCAGCACCCACGCACGGTCGGCTCCCGTAAGGTCGCGCAGCTCATTGAGGTACCACCGGATGTTCTGGTCGGCCACCGAGCGGCGGTACATCCCGTCCGCGTGCTCCCTCTCCAGCCTGTTCTGCCTCATCTCGAAGACATAGCTCACCTTGTCGACGAACAGCTCCGGCTTTCTGATGAAGGCGATGATGAGGGCGATGATGAAGAGGGCGAAGAGTATCTTCAGCAATTCCATGATATTGTAGTCCTTCAGGCCCTTCATGAACTTGCCGAGCGCACCCAACACGTTTTTTACTCCCGCTCCGGAGCCTGTGTTACTTCCCTGCGCTGTCATTGCTCTTCCTGCCGAGCACGATGCCCAGCACCACTATTACCACCGCCTCGGCCATTGCGGCCCAGCCGATGAAGGTCTCGAATCCGTTTGCTGCCCCCTCCTTGGCGCAGATACCCGCGATTAGGGGAATGATTGCCATCAGCAGCCAGCCGGCCACCTTCGCGCACTTGATGATTGCTTCTCTTCTACTCATAACTTTTACTTTTTGGTTGGTTGATAACTAAACTTCCTCTGTCTTGGCTTCCTCAGCCGGCTTCTCCTCCTCGGGAGCAGTCCAGAACTTACCGAACAGCACGCTCTCGGTATAGTTGGGAATAAGGTCTTTCTCCTTCTCTCCGACCTTGACCTTGGCGTTCTCATCCCTGAGGGCGAACCACGCCTCGCAGCCGATGGGGCGCACCTCCATCTTGATTGTGTCCTTGCGCATCTCGTTTCTCTGAGCGAAGTAGGTCGCCAGTTTGGCCTCGTTGCCGTCCAGTTCCTTCTGCTCCTCCCCGGTGATGGAGCCATCCTTGACCTTGCCGCGCAGTTCCTCGTTGCGTGCGTCGAAGGCCGCGGCGTCCTCGATGCCGCACTCCTTCAGCAGTTCCTTTCCCCGCTCATCGAGCTTCTTCAGCGCCTCCCTCAGCTGCTGCTTGAGGTCGAACACATTGTAGCGCTCGCGCGTAGGGAGGGTTCTTGCGCTGACATCGAGCATTCCGGCGTTCACAATGGCGAGCACCTCGCCGTAGGTAAGTCTCATCTTCGCCATATCCTACTCCTCACCTATAAGACTGATGTTGCTGTAGTTGTCGAAGCAGTCGAGAACCAGCTCCTTCAGCGCATTGTTGAACGTGCTGTCGAAGAGGTCGAACTGATAGGAGGGCGCGGGGGTATAGCTGCCGTCGGGAACATAGTGCCTGTTCTCCTTGACGGTCTGACCGCCGTCAGGGGTGGTGTAGGCCACCTCCGCGTGGATGGACGCCGGGGCGCTGAGGTTGTGGCTCCAGCTGATATTAACGTTTACCGCCGTGCCCGCGGCGTTTTCCACGGCACAGTAGAGATTGCAGGTCGTGCTGCTTGTCCTTGAATTGATTTTTGTTACCATAAGTATTGTATTTAATTGGTTGGTTGATTTTCTGTCGTCTCCGCCGCCACTGCTCCTCCGAACCACTTGATATTTCCCTCGAATGGATGCTCCGCGCCGTCCGCATCAAGGCAGACCACGCTCCAGTGCTCCGGATTCTGGTCAAGATTATAGTAGACACCCCTTCCTGCATCATAATACCTTTCTCCTCCATACTGATTCATGAGAGCCTGAGAAGAGTACACGTTGACGAATGTCTTGGAATAGCTCTTATTGCTATCCGTAAGCACTGTGTTAATGTTAAGTCCTGATATGTTAGTTGTATGCGGCACCGTATTTCCGTCCATGTCTGTTATCACGGTGGCGTCATCCGAGACGGGTATGCTGCCAGCCGCTCCGTACACTCCTACGCGCACCCGTATAGATGGATATCCCTCATACCACCCTCCGGAGACACTGCAATACAGCTCTATGGTGCGGTATGTATTGTTCGGGCGGTCGGGTTCCGTTGCTGAATTCCTCATCCTCATACCTATAATCAGCAGCGTCTTGGCATCTGTTATCGCAGTGTAGTATTTGGCAAGTCCGGTATCATCGACGTATATGGCTCTGAGTCCCCATGCATCTATCTTGGTGTACTGAGGGAGCATGGGGCAGTAGTACCATCCTGCCGCCGCGGGAGCCGACATGGTAGGCCAGTCCTTCTCAGGTCCATAGTAAAATACAGGAGCCTGAGCAGCCACCCCAGACGAGCTGCCCGGCAGATAATCCAGCTTATCGAGGTCAGCCTCGTACAGGTCCACTGACGCTGTCGGCGCAGCCATCATCTGAGACACCGTGGTTGGCTGAGACTCGGAGCGGTGCCATTCAGGACGCCCCTGCAGAGCCTCCCACAGCACGCGCGGCTTGGTTGTGAGGTATGTGTTGCGCGAGGTCGTGCCCTCCTCGTTGGTGGCACTCAGAACGATGGACAGCATCTGACCGTCCGTTATCTGAGGGCTGGAGTTGAGCGATGCGTCCCAGTATCCGACACGGTACCCGCGCGTAGTCCTTGCCGGAGGAGCGCTGAGGTTGTATCGCATGAGCTGCTGTCCATCTGTCGACAGCAGCTCCCATGCCGCTGAGTCGGTAGGCTGATACACCGATGAGCTGACACTGACGTCAATTACTATAACATTCGCGAATGTGCTTTTGAGGTCCGATATGCTTACATCGGGCCTCGTGTTCAGCCCGGCGTCATTCATAAAGAGGTACGTACCGCCGCCCTCCTTGAACTCCCTGAGGCCGCTGCCGCGAACCGCGATGTCGTGGTACTGCTCGTTGCTGCCGCCCTGCAGGACAAGCCCGACGAAGCCCACCAGCCTGACCTCGGTCGGCGACACTCTCAGGAATACATCAGCAAGATGGTCGAGATGAAACAGCGTCATCACGGCGTTCTTCATCTGCTGCGGCACCGGGGAATAGCCGCCCTCGGCAGCGCTGCCCTTCAGGTAGCGGGCCACGAAGTGGCTGTACGGAGTGCTGTCCCTCTGTATCCTCAGCTTAAGGAAGCTGCCCTCATCGTCTGTAACGTATGCGTGTATAGGTGCTTTCATGGCTTGTACTAAGTAAGTGTTATCTCCTCCATCGCAGCGCTGAGCGAGTCGTGCTCAGTGCCGTCGGTATCATAGTAATGCGTGCCGTCCGGCAGCTGCGCCACCAGCGCCACCTCGGGCCTCCTCGTCACGTCGAGGCTGCCGCTGTAGGTGACGGTGACGCTGCGCGTGCCGCCCGCGGGCACGGTGAGGTACTTCTGCGGGGTGCCGCCGATGCTGCCGGCGGAGTTGTCCACCACGTTTGTCCCTTCCTTGTAGTAAGTATTCAGGCTTATGACTCCGCCTCCGCTGCCGCCGTTGATAACCATCCAGAATCCCGCCGGCACCGCCTCCGAGGTGCGGTTGCGCAGCGTCACCGTGACGCTGACCCGGCTCACCGCGGAGCCGGAGGCGTTGTATGACTTGCCGTACGACGCCACGGCCAGCGTCACGTACGAGCTTACGACCTCCACGGACGTGTAGCCGCCGGGGATGAGCATGTAGTAGTAAGCCCCGCCCGCCGCGTCCGCGTAGGGCGCGTTGGTGGCCATGACCAATAACTCGAAAGTACCGAGGGGCGGGGTGTAGGTCCAGCTGTACGCTCCGTCCCTGACGTAGCCCCCGAGGTCCATGCTCACAACCTGGTTGACGCTGTCGCGGTTGACGATGCGTGCGACAGCCCAGCGCAGCGAGTTCCATACAGAGTCTCCGCCGAAGGCGCTTTTGAAGTCGACAAGGCCGAGTCCTCCGCTCTTGGCGGCAGCGGTCAGGTAGAGGTATATTGTCTCGCCTTTAAGCATGAGTCCTGAAGGGAGAGAGAGGCTGCACGGCGGCTGCGCCGTGTGGCTGTATCCGTCGAAGTCGCCGAGGCGGCACGGCCCCGACGTCGGCCTCACCCACTTCCAGTCAGCTCCGTTGAGTGCGGCCTGCCTGCACAGGTCGGCTATCGAGGTGCCCGCGACGAAGGAGCTGCGGTCGAAGCCCCAGCAGACCTGCATGTCCGATGCCATCTGCTCGTACTGTGCGCGGCTCGTTATGTCCGTGCGGGAGGACTGAACCGGCTTGTAGCGGCTCCATTTGTTTACGCGGGTGGAGCGGAACAGTGCCGCGAGGTCATACGCGCTCTCCCCGAGCCACGAACGTACGTCTGCTATGCTCACGCTCATGCCGCGAGGCCCCTCCTCAGCCGTTCGACCTCCATCTCAAGGGAGGCCACTCTGTTCTTCAAATATGTTATCTCGTCCGTGTGCTCCTGCACGGCTCCTGCAACGAGGTTGATGTAGTCCGTGTCGAGGTAGTTCAGCGCACCGTAGCCCTCGTGCATGAAGCACATCGAGGGCATGATGTCCCGGACATTCTCGTACAGCAGTCCGGTGTGGATGTCCCTGTCGCGGTCGAGGAGGCCGTTGTACCTGTAGTCCACGACCCTGCCGAGGGACTTCAGCCGCCGCGAGTAGCTTACGGCCGGGAGGATGTCCTTCACCAGCCGCGAGGACGACGAGTAGGCTATCACGTTGCCGCCCGCGGTGAGAGTGCCGTCAATCACTACCGCGCCCTTGCTGTAGATGCCGTTGGTCGGCACCTTGGTGTTGTCCGCCCATGCGTTCGATACCAGCAGGCTGCCCACATTGCATCCGCGGGCTACACTTAGTCCGCAGGAAATACGGTTGTCGCTGTTGAACCAGCCGTAGTCGTCCAAGCTGCCGATGTTGATGCCGTTGTAAGCCCATATCCGCCCCGTCAGATTCTGCCCTCCGTCGAAGCTGTTCCCCCACAGCGAGCGTGCGGTCTGGAGTTTGGTGGCGGAGGCTACGTTTGAATCAGTAAATGCAAACTCCCTGAACCCAGCCTCATTATAACGGTTGCTGTCGATTGTCCACCTGCACCACAGCCGCTCTGTATAATGCGAAAGCAGCTCTATGGCGCTCGAAGAGCCAGATCCCTTGAACACCGTAAGCGTGCCCGAATAGCCGCTGTAAGACACATTGTACGTTCCGCTCTGTCTATTGACGAATGTGTCCAATTGTGATGATGATAAGCCGCCTGCGTTGGTGATGAACAAATTCCATGAATGCGTTCCGTCCACTGTATCCGCGTCAAGCCCGCTGCCGCTGCCGTCGTTGCCGGAGTGCCAGATTGTATTCCCGTTCAGCCATCCGCCGCTTGTATTTACTCTAAACACCAAATTGGAATTACCCAAGGTAATACCGAATCCCATCGACAGCGTACTATCTGATCTAATATTACCTATCTGCCAATCTGTATCGTACCATTTGAACGACAGCGCATTTCTTATAGCAGCATACGAATTTGGCTGATTTGTTGTTATCGAACCATTATTGTTTCTTACACTTGTTATATTGTTAGACTCGTCTCCTGTTATACTTATACCCCCGTTTAATCTAAGCAGCCCCGTCATCGTATCCCCGCTGACGTTCACATAGCGGGAGTCGAGATACGAGGTGTAGTTAGACGGGGTGAGGGCGTAAGAGCCGATGTTGCCGCTGTGCAGTATCGGATAGGTGTTGTACGTAAGGTCGTTGACACCGACATACAGCGTGTACTTGCCTACGGCGTCCTGCCATAGGTCAGCTACCTCATTAACATGCGAGTTGATGTATATCGCCTTGCGGACATTGTAATACCCGATGGTCGCGAGAGTGGTGTCGTCCGCAGCTTTCTTCCAGCCGATAGCGGAAGTGGCGTTGCTCGTATCGTTGGACATTTTCTTGTATAAGGCGGCTCCGGATACAATGAGGTCGCCGCTCATTGTGTCCCCGCTCTTCTTCACATACTGCCCCGCAGTCCACTCCTGCGTGGCGTAGGGAAGCAGCGTCTGCGCAAGGCCGTCGCCGTACACGGTGTCCGAGGGCAGGTGCTGCTTGGCCACAACCTCCGTACCCGCATTCCCGGACAGTATCGCCCACAGCTCCTCCTCGTCAAT
>ENA-OOZS01000163-OOZS01000163.1-human-gut-metagenome-genome-assembly--contig:-NODE-163-length-12560-cov-1.869172_pt1 | contig 12560 bp, 8 predicted proteins | sample MGYA00241191_ERZ501405 | MGnify/ENA primary metagenome ERZ501405 (study PRJEB25962, sample SAMEA2042917) | human gut metagenome | biome: human gut; feature: human-associated habitat; material: faeces...
GCGCATACTTGGGAAAATTCACCGATCCGGATTTCGGAACGTATACCACCGATTTCATCACACAAATCAATTGCACGGAAGATTTTGAATTTCCGGAAACCACTCAAAAAATTGTGGCAACTACATTGGAATTATCGTATGCCAGTTTCTTTGGTGATTCTTTAGCTCCGATGAAAGTGAGAGTGGACGTATTGAAAAAAGCAATTGATGACAATGGAGAAGATTTAGATTTATATTATACGTCCTATAAGCCTGAAGATTTCTACAATGCCAACGGATTACCTTTGGCTGAGCAAGAATATGCCGTTCGTGACAACTCATGGACAGATGCTGAAATAGACTCCATCAAAAGTGCCAACGGATATTATCCCCCTCTGGTTATCGACTTGGATAAAAAGAGTACATGGAATATTGGAGACGAGCAAAAGACTGGTACATTCAGTGAATACTTGTTAGCAAAATATAAAGAAGACAAGAACAACTTCAAAGATGCTAATGCTTTTATCCATAATGTATTGCACGGATTTTATGTACACAACACAGGAGGAGAAGGTTCAATTCTATACATTGGAGATATCTGGTTGCGCATGAAGGTTGAATATTTAGTTGAAAGACCTTCTACTGGTGTTGTTGACTCCACCGTTTATACTTCAATTCCTTTTGCGGCAACTAACGAAGTATTTATGTCTACGCGTCTGGACAATTCTGAAGATGCGTTAAACAGACTTGCTGAAGAAAAAGCTCATACCTATTTAAAAACTCCTGCCGGACTTTGCACGGAGGTAGAACTACCCTTACAGGAAATGTATGAGGCATTGGGTAATGATACTTTGAACTCCGTTTCTATGTCATTTACTAAGTACAAGAATGTGAGCGAAAACTCAGAGAATAATCCTTACAAAATGGGAACGCCACAGTATCTGCTGCTTATTCGTAAGAATGAAGTAAACGATTTCTTTGAGCAAAGAAAGAATTACGACAGCAAAACAACCTTCTTAGGCTCTTACAGCAGCACAACTAATTCCTATTCATTCTCACAGGTGAACCGCTTGATCAGCCAGATTTTCAGCGATATGAGAACCAAAGAAGAGCCGGCTGAAGGATGGGATAAATACAATACCATGGTATTGATTCCGGTAAAAACCGAAACAGACTCTCAAGGAAACACCATCGGTTTGTCGCACGACTTGGAAGTGAACTCAGCCAAACTCATAGGTGGCGAAGAAGGAGAAAAAATCAAGATGGAAGTTATCTATACCAAACCGAAATTCAATAAATAAAGAAATAAGAATATAAAAAAATCCGGAAGTAAAAACTTCCGGATTTTTTTATGCCTCTATCTCAAGCTTTATTTCTTTGCTGTAGTAGTTTTTTTGGCAGCAGTTGTTTTCTTGGCAGGAGCTTTTTTGGCGGGAGCCTTTTCTTTCTCTGATTGTTCCTTAACCAAGGCCTGTAAATGCTTTACCTGATCATTCAATTGTACCAGCTCTTCTTCCTGATTACGTATGGTTGTCAACAAAGAATTCAATTCTTCATCTTCCATATCTACCAGATACAATGAATTTACACGAGCAATAAAGTCACCAAGGATATTCATGTAATTTGTGAAAGCATCATACGGTGAATCATAAATACCACGATCCAACGATACGCCCATTTGCTTGGTAGTCATGAAACGGAAGTTATTGCTTGCCTGCAGATAATCCCAATCCTGTTTGATTCTACGGTCAGAGCACAAGTGTACACGTTCTGCTACGCTATACAACTTATTAAATGCTTCACGCTGCATCACATTTCCTAACCATGGACTGATATCACGTTCTTCATCTACCCAAGACATCGGATAAGGCACATCAATCATATCGACAGATTTCAGTTTCGTTACGATTTCTGACGGAGTAGAGAAAGTGATTCCTTTCTGCTTAGCACATTCAGGCAATGCCTTCAGGAATTCCAGAATATTAGAAGACAGCGGCTGGAAGATACCTAATGCAGACAACTCCATAAAGATATTGATAACCTGTTCATTTTCGGGCAATGAAGCAATCCAGCCAATGTATTTATCAGCAAACAACGGATATTCGTTCCATTCAGTATTAGAGAAGCGCAAGCTGATATCATCAGACAATTTAAAGTCACGCAGCAACAACTTCAGATTCGGATTTTCGGCGCAATGATACAAGTAATGAGGGCTCTTCCATCCCAACACATGCTTGGCGCCTTCTGCCAACATACCCTTGAATCCCATTCCTGCTACAATACCACCTATTTCATTATCATAAATCAGGCTGGAGTTACGGAATACCTTAGGATCTTGTCCGAAATAGTCTTTAATCTTCACGCGCATGCGTTCTACCTCTTCGCAGAAGCAAGTTTCATTTTTCAAAGAAGACAATCCATGTGAATAAGGTTCGCAAAGGAATTCACAGCAACCTGTGGCATTCAGTTCATGCAATAATTCTATCACGGCAGGAGCGTGGATTTCCAACTGTTCCAAAGCCACACCTGAAATAGACAGAGCAACTTTAAAAGCGCCATTATTTGCTTTTGCCATATCAATCAGGGTTCTCAAAGCCGGTATATAGGAACGTTCGGCCACTTCATTCATGCCCTGCTCATTGGCATAATCATCGTAGTAATAATGTTCTGAACCGATTTCAAAGAAACGATAACGTTTCAAATGAATAATCTGGTGTATTTCAAAGTAAAGACAAATTGTTTTCATATTGTTTTGCAGTTTTATTTACCATAATTTTTTAAGACTTGCTCATAAAGTGCGCGAATCTTCACGCCGACCTTCTCCCATACAATGCCGTCCACTTCTTTCTTTCCTTCATCGCGGAGATACTCATAAAGTGAATCATTGGTACAGATAGAGTAAATGGCATCTGCCATTGCATGTATATCCCAATAGTCTGTTTTAATACACTTCGAAAGAATTTCGGCACAACCAGACTGTTTGGAGATGATTGTCGGCACGCAGCATTGCATAGCTTCCAGTGGTGAAATACCAAATGGTTCAGACACTGACGGCATGATATACACATCACTCATCTTCAACACTTCATATACTTGCTTGCCTTTCATGAATCCCGGGAAATGGAAACGGTCGGCAATACCTCTTTCTGCTGCCAGACGAATCATGGCGTTCATCATATCGCCGCTACCAGCCATTACAAAACGAATGTTACGGGTGCGATTCAATACCATAGCAGCGGCTTCCACAAAGTATTCCGGACCTTTCTGCATGGTGATACGTCCCAAGAAAGTAACAATCTTTTCTTTCGGATTCTTCTTAACCTGAATATCCTGTATTTCTTTTGGAAGCGGAGATACCGCATTGTGCATGGTGAATACTTTGCGAGGATCCTGATAATACTTGTGAATAACCGTCTGACGTGTCAACTCACTTACACACATGATGCAATCAGCATGGTCCATACCGTTCTTTTCAATGGAGTAAACAGTAGGATTCACATTACCACGGCTTCGGTCAAAGTCTGTAGCGTGTACATGGATAACCAGCGGTTTTCCAGAAACCTGCTTAGCATGAATACCAGCCGGATAAGTCAACCAGTCGTGCGAGTGAATAATATCAAACTGTTGCTGACGAGCCACCACACCGGCTACAATAGAATAGTTATTGATTTCTTCATGCAGATTATCCGGATATCTTCCAGAAAACTCCATGCAACCCAAATCATTGGTATGCATATAATTGAAATCTGCATAAATGTGATCACGCAAGTCATAATAAAGTTGCGGATCCATATAATGTCCCACTCTATCTTTTACATAATCCCATTGTACGTCACGCCATACAATAGGTACACTGTTCATTCCTATGATACGTAAAAAGCTCTGGTCTTCATCTCCCCAAGGCTTCGGAATACAGAAAGTAATTTCCATATCCTCCTGTTGAGCAAGTCCATGAGTCAATCCATAACTGGCTGTACCTAATCCTCCTAAGATATGAGGAGGAAATTCCCAACCAAACATCAAAACTTTCATATAAACCCCTCCTCTTTATTGATTGTTATATTTCTCCAACAAATTCAATGTACGTAAAATTTCGGCCACATTCATTGCAAATGAAACAGCACCTCTACCCTGGAACGGTGGGTTACCATCAAACAATTCAGGAATAGAACTGATGCAATGACAGGTCATCTGATCTTCATAACTAATAAGCTGACGTTCTACAAAGGAAATGGCACTCCGTTTATAGATACGTAAATAAGCCTCCAGATAGAAACCTTCCAGCCATGGCCATGCGGTACCCTGATGGTAAGCATAATCACGCTGAAGCTGAGGACCTACATAGTTAGGATTATAACCACCACTCTTCGGACTCAGCGAACGGATGCCTTTAGGTGTCAGCAATTCTTTTGTTACGATGTCTACAACACCTTTCTTCTGTTTGGAATCCAATGGAGAATAATCAAAGGCTGCCGCAAAAATCATGTTCGGACGAACACTCCAGTCCATCATATCGCCATCTACGTAATCAAGCAAATAGCCATATTCATTCAGGAAGGTCTGCACAAATGACTGAGAAACTTTATCGGAGAACTGATGCAGATAATCTACAAAACCATTATCTGAAGACAACAAATCAGCTACAAAGCAAAGTGCATTATACCACAAAGCATTAAATTCCACCACATATCCTGTGCGAGCAACTACCGGACGACCATTTACAGTAGAGTTCATCCATGTAACAGCTTTGTCTCTTCCGTTTGTATAAACCAATCCGTTTTCATGAACTTTCAAATTAGGATGATGATTACCTGCCAGATAATCCATCACATCCTTCAAGGCTTTACCATATTTTACTCGCGCTTCATCCCATGACACCATCTTGGCATATTGCTGTATAGTCCATACCAGCCATAACAACACATCAGGATGTTCTATCTCTGTCACCTTCAAATGAGAGTCCTTACCTTCCATGAATGCATAAACAGCTTTTAAGGCCGTTTCCATAATCATTTCAAACTTACCAATTTCACCAATGGAAAGAGTAAGTCCAGGAAGTGAAATAAACATGTCACGGGCACGGCACTTAAACCAAGGATACCCGGCTAAAATGTACGATTCACCGTCCTGCTTGTTAAGGAACTGATGCGCTGAATTAATAAGACAGTTTTTGAAGTTATCACGAGGAGTTCGCTGTTCCATTTCTGCTGCGAACAAGGCATTAAGAGAAGTAGTTTCAATTGGTGTCACGCCACCTGAGAAAGTAACAGATTCCCCTTTCTTAATACTAATCTCAAAGTAACCAGGCACATACAAATCTTCATTAAAATCATATCCGCGTTCACGTTCTTTCGGATATTCAATGCCTCTATACCAATCGGGCTGGAAACAGAATTGATTTTCCTTACTCAACTGCATGTAGAGTTCCGGATATCCAGGATACATACATGTCTTTATTCCGTTCTCTACCACATCATAATGGCGACTGGCCTGTGCATTTTCGTGCGTATATTGTCTTACACTACGAAAAGCCAAATAAGGACGCAAACGAAGAATTGTTTCAGAATGTGCATCAACTAACGTATACCTTATCAGAATACGGTTTTCATGATGTACAAATAACTTCTCTTTCTTTAAAATAACACCACCTACACGATAAATAGTCGTCGGAACTTTCTCACACTCGAATTCGCGAATGTATTTATGTCCTCTAGGACTGAAATTGTCGCCTCCATATTTATGCAAGCCAAGATTGAACTCAGCCCCATGTTGGATAACAGTTTCATCCAATGAAGAAAGTAATACATGGTTTTCATCGTCCAACTCCGGTACAGGTATCACAAGCAACCCATGATACTTACGCGTATTACAGTCTACAATTGTCGAACAATGATAAGCCCCCGAGCGATTCGTACGAAGAATTTCTCTAGTTAGAGTTTCTTCCAGATTTGTCATTATCGTCTTGTCAAATCGTAAATAACTCATAGTTGTATATTAAGGTTATAAATTAATACTCGTCATAAAAAATGTTACTTTTATTTCCCCTCAAATTTAATGATTAAAAATAAACAACAAAACCAAAATCCTTTTTTTTTACCTTAAAAGCCCGTTTTTTATACTTCTAAAGGCATATATCCCCGTTTTATTACAAAAAATCTTACATTCATAAGATTTGAAAAGTAATTATATAAAAAACGTCTGATACAGTTCAAGTATACATCTTAAACTGTATCAGACGAGAATTTTGTTATAATATGTCAATTAGTCAATCATATCAAATCCGCAATAAGGAACCAAAGCCTTAGGAATGCGAATTCCTTCTGGAGTTTGATTATTTTCCAGCAATGCGGCCACAATACGAGGCAAAGCCAAAGCTGAACCATTCAATGTATGACAAAGTTCTGTTTTCTTTTCAGCTGTACGATAACGGCATTTCAAACGGTTTGCCTGATAAGTATCGAAATTTGAAACAGAACTTACTTCCAACCAGCGTTTCTGTGCTTCAGAGTATACTTCGAAATCGAAGCAAAGTGCAGCTGTAAAGCTCATATCACCACCACACAAACGAAGAATTCTGTAAGGAAGTTCCAATTTCTTCAACAAGCCTTCTACATGGTCCAACATTTCCTGATGAGACTGTTTAGAATGTTCCGGTTTGTCAATGCGCACCAACTCAACTTTTGAGAATTCATGCAAACGGTTCAAACCACGTACATCCTTTCCATAAGAACCAGCTTCACGACGGAAACACTGAGTGTAAGCACAGTTCTTAATCGGAAGCTGTTTTTCATCCAGAATCACGTCACGGTAAATATTAGTCACAGGCACTTCAGCAGTAGGAATCAGATACAAGTCATCCAAGTTGCAGTGATACATCTGACCTTCCTTATCAGGCAACTGTCCTGTTCCATATCCTGATGCAGCATTCACTACTGTAGGAGGCATGATTTCTTCATAACCTGCAGCACGAGCCTCATCCAGGAAGAAGTTAATCAATGCACGCTGCAAACGAGCACCTTTCCCTTTGTATACCGGGAAACCAGCACCTGTAATCTTAACGCCTAAATCAAAATCAATCAAATCATATTTTTTGGCCAGCTCCCAATGTGGCAATGCATCTTTCGGAAGTTCGGTTTCCATACCTCCCATTTTTTCTACCACATTATCTTCAGCTCCAAAACCTTCCGGAACACTTTCGTAAGGTACATTAGGGATGGTATAAAGCAAGTTCTGCATATCTTCAGCAGCCTTATCCATCGTTGCCTGCAGTTCTTTGCTAATTTCTTTGATTTCCGCTACACGAGCTTTAGCAGCTTCTGCCTCTTCCTTTTTTCCCTCTTTCATCAAAGCACCGATAGTCTTCGATGTAGAATTTACTTCTGAGAGATTTTTATCTAATTGGTTTTGTGCGCTACGTCTCTGATCATTCAGTTCAAGCACTTTTGCAATTGTTTCTTTTGCATTTGCAAAATGCTTTTTCTCCAATCCACGAATCACCTTGTCGGTGTCTTCTGTAATTTGTTTAATAGTAAGCATATCTTTTTACTTTTTAATGTAATCCAAACCGTAATTGCGTTGCAAAGATATAGTTTTTTATTGGAATATATAAACAGATGCCATGCAGAAAATAACTTCTTCTCAGAAAACGGGCAGTGTATAAACCAAACCTAATGAGATGCGCTGGTGGTTATAACTTTCCGCTCCCCACGAACGTGCTTTCTCTGTCAAATGTATATTCTTATATAATAGGTGAAGATAGCACAACAGCTCACTGTTTTTCAAAGGATAATACTCTGCACAAAGCTGTACGTTCCATACCCTGCGATAGGTTCCTGATGAAAACTCGTCATTCGATTTAAACACATTGCCCTGTTCATAGACTCCTTTTACATACATATTCCAATGTGAAGCCACACGGTAGTCTAAATTGAATATAGTTGTAAAGTAGTCCACATTCGGCACCGTAGTACCTTCACCATTCACAGCTGTTACCTCACTAATAAGTCCTTTGGAGTCGATGCCCTCACGCGAATACATAAAATCAATGTAGCCTAAGAAGGGTTTCTTGTCCCATACATTTCCACAAGTAAAATAAAATACATTCTTATTTTTTGCCAGCTGTCCATAGGAAAGAGAATAACGAAGCTGCATGGCATGATCTACAAAATAACCGTCCCAGTTAACAGTTGCCAGCAAAGGAATTTTAGTAGGCTCTACCCCTTCCGGAAGTCCATACATAAACTGATCGGCACTATCTCCGTTCCGATTATTTGTCAACTGAAAATTAAACTCATGATTGTCATTCATCTTGTAGGCCGCATTCAAACCCGCCTGATAGCATGGTATCGTGTTATTGAAATCAGAGTAATGCCGCACTTTAATGGCATTCACCCAGCACTCATACCCACTGAACTGGACAGGTTGCTTTCCGGCAGTCAGTTTCCATTTGTCATTCAACTGCCAACCTACCATGGCCAATTCCACTGAACCAGACAGATTATCCAAGGGAATATTGGGAGTAGTATATTGATTCAAAGACTGACGAAAATGATAGGAGAATTTTTCATGAAATCCCCCTAACACCTCCAAACGGATACGATGCACCTTAAATGCCGCTTCATCCAGTTTGGCATTATTAAAGGAGACATCGGCAGCAGAACAGAACTGAATATTCATATCTGCCCAATCTACCTTCCGCTTACCATCCGTCATTCTCTCTAACAGCGGCACATTGTCTGTAGAAGACACCATAGATTCGCTTTGGGCATATCCCTTTCCTACTGACAATGTAAGACATACAAACAAAGACGCTACAATCTCTTTCCAGACTTTTATCTCAACCAACCGCCCCATCATACATTACAAAGATTGACGAATACGAACCAGTTTAATCAGCAAGTCTTCCAGCAAGTCCAATTTTAACATATTGGCCCCATCGCTTTTTGCTTTAGACGGATCTTCGTGAGTTTCCATAAACAACCCATCCACACCAACTGCCACACCGGCCTTTGCCACAGTTTCAATAAGCTGCGGCATACCCCCTGTAACTCCTGAAGTCTGATTTGGCTGTTGCAAAGAATGTGTCACATCCAGCACTACCGGATATCCGAAAGATTGCATCTCCGGAATACCTCTATAATCGACAATCAAATCCTGATAACCAAATGTTGTACCACGTTCCGTCAGCATCACCTGATCGTTACCTGCCTCTACCACTTTATCAGCCGCAAAACGCATGGCAGCAGGAGACAAGAACTGACCTTTTTTAATATTGACAATTTTTCCGGTGCGAGCTGCCGCAACCAGCAAATCGGTCTGGCGACAAAGAAATGCCGGTATCTGCAACACATCCACATATTCAGCAGCCATTTCTGCTTCGGAAGCAGTATGAATATCTGTTACTACAGGCACATCAAACGTACTTCTAACCTTAGCCAAGATTTTCAACGCCTTTTCATCACCTATTCCCGTGAAAGAATCCAAACGAGAACGGTTCGCTTTTCGGTAAGAACCTTTAAAAACGTATGGAATATGCAATTTATCCGTAATTTTAACTACTCGCTCCGCAATACGAAGAGCCATATCCTCTCCTTCTATCACACAAGGACCTGCCAGCAGGAAAAACATATCATCCCGCTTTAAATCAGAAATATTCTTTATCATATTAATTAGGTATTATCAAAGTAATTGCTTCTGGAGCTATTGTAATTTCAATCGGGAAATGACGATCCAACCAAAGCCGACCATCCAGACTGACTTCCGCATTCTGTGCACGCAATACCTTTACACACCGCGTACGATAAGGCTTGACCGTCTTATGATTCAGCAATCTTCCCTGTTGCAACATCCAAAGTCCGGAAATTAACTGACGAAGCTCTGGACGATAAATAATAGACACATCAAGCCACCCGTTATATGGAACAGCGCTCGGAGTCAGTCCATACCCGTATGCACTACCAATTCCCACAGCCATGATGCGCCCACGAATATGTTCGTCATTTACCTTCAAATGCATCCGATGCAATTTCCGTTCAAAGGCAACCAGAAACAATGAAGCCAGATAAGAAATCAGTGGAATTCCCCAAAAGCGACGAGTTTCATTGGTAATCCGTACAATTCGGGCACCAAGTCCCATATACACAGCATTCAGGAAGTAACGAGTCTGATGTTGTTCTCCGTCAAAATACGAGAACACCCCAATATCAATTTTTCTCAATCGACGATTGATCAACACATCTACCGCTTTCTTATAATCATCGGAGCTTAGTCCCCAGTACTTTGCAAAATCATTACCAATCCCATTCGGAATCACCCCTAAGGCTATTTGGCTTTTATCTTTTACATCGGAATACATAATACCATTCAGGGCATCATTAAGCGCACCATCTCCGCCTACTACCACAATCGTAAGATAACCATTATTAGCCAGTGTCTTTGCCAAACGTTCAACCGAACCAAATCCCTCCGACTGCACATAATCATATTTCACCTTACATTCATCCATGTAAGCACGAATGGTCTGCCAACGTTTCTGAGCCTTCCGGCTTCCGGCCTTGGGGTTATAAATCACCCCCCATCTGTCTGGTTCTACTGCCATTTCCGTTTATTTTATCAGATCAATAATTCGTTCCACATTCTCATTCAGTGGTGCTTCAGCATCTATCCAATGAATCTGAAAGCCCCTCCTTTCCATGCCTCTAAACCAAGTCATCTGCCGTTTGGCAAACTGATGAATAGCAATTTCAAGTTGACTGAACATTTCATCGTAAGACAACTTACCCACCGCATATAAAGTCAAATATTTATATTCCAGACCATAATAAATCAAATCATCAGGATTTATCCCCTCTTCCAGCAACGCCTTTACTTCATCAACCATTCCTTCCTGCAAGCGTTTCTTCAATCGGTTGGTAATCTTCTGCCGGCGCAAATCCCGATCAATGTCCACTCCGATAATCAGACTATGTATTTCGGGGAATGAACGCGCATTGACATCTTGAGTTAAATAATATTCCTCTATTTCAATTGCCCGAATGGCTCGCTTCACCGTATCTACATCTGTTGAATTATGCAATTTCTTATAGCGAGACAAGATATCCGTCAACTCCTCAAGCGATTTAGAAGCCAAACGTTCTCTCAGTTCTTTATTTTCCGGAACAGGAAGTAAACGGTATCCTTTCAAAATGGACTCCAGATACATACCTGTACCTCCACATAAAATCGGTAGAAGTCCTCTGGCCTTTATATCTTCGTATGCAACTAAAAAATCACATTGATATTCAAATACATTATATTTATAGCCTGGTTCCACAATGTCTATCAAATGATAAGGAACCTTATAGCCGTCAACCACATAGTCTGATAAATCCTTACCTGTTCCCAAATCCATCCTACGATACACCTGACGACTGTCACCACTAATAATTTCTGTTTTCAGACGAGCAGCTAAAGCTGCAGCCAAAGAAGTCTTTCCTGAAGCCGTTGGACCAAGTATCGTAATCAAATCATAATTCATAAGGTCATTTTTGAGAAGTTCAACGGCAAAGATAGTTTTTTTCTGCACAACACGCACGAATATGCGCAAAAAAAAGCCGCCAGGAGAAAATCCTGACGGCTCTTGCTATATGGTCTAAACTAATTAGCAGTTTACAGAAGCCATGTGAGCGATCAAATCCAATACTTTGTTAGAGTAACCGATTTCGTTGTCATACCAAGAAACAACCTTAACAAAAGTATCAGTCAAAGCGATACCAGCTTTAGCATCGAAGATAGAAGTGTGAGTGTCACCCAAGAAGTCAGAAGAAACAACTGCATCTTCAGTGTAACCCAGGATACCCTTCAATTCGCCTTCAGAAGCTTCCTTCATAGCAGCGCAGATTTCAGCGTAAGTAGCCGGTTTAGCCAAGTTAACAGTCAAGTCAACTACAGATACGTCCAAAGTCGGAACACGCATTGACATACCAGTCAATTTACCGTTCAAAGCCGGGATAACTTTACCTACAGCTTTAGCAGCACCAGTTGAAGACGGGATGATGTTACCAGAAGCAGCACGACCACCTCTCCAGTCTTTCATAGAAGGACCGTCAACAGTTTTCTGAGTAGCAGTTGTAGAGTGAACTGTAGTCATCAAACCATCAGTGATACCCCATTTGTCGTTCAAAACCTTAGCGATAGGAGCCAAGCAGTTAGTAGTACAAGAAGCGTTAGAAACGAACTGAGTACCTTTAACATAAGTTTTTTCGTTAACACCGCAAACGAACATCGGAGTGTCATCCTTAGAAGGAGCTGACATAACTACATATTTAGCACCAGCTTCGATGTGAGCCTGAGCTTTTTCTTTAGTCAAGAACAAACCAGTAGATTCTACTACGTATTCAGCACCTACTGCATCCCAAGCCAATTCTTTAGGATCTTTGCAAGCTGTTACACGGATTTCTTTACCGTTAACAATCAATTTGCTGTTTTCAACGTCAGCTTCGATAGTACCGTTGAATTTACCGTGCATAGTATCATATTTCAACATGTATGCCAAGTAATCTACCGGACACAAGTCGTTAATACCTACGATCTGAATATCGTTT
>ENA-OOZS01000164-OOZS01000164.1-human-gut-metagenome-genome-assembly--contig:-NODE-164-length-12501-cov-2.978869_pt1 | contig 12501 bp, 9 predicted proteins | sample MGYA00241191_ERZ501405 | MGnify/ENA primary metagenome ERZ501405 (study PRJEB25962, sample SAMEA2042917) | human gut metagenome | biome: human gut; feature: human-associated habitat; material: faeces...
ATATAATTTGTTCTGTCTTTTTCGGTTCTGTAAGCGTATGAGCCTGCTAATCCGCCCTTAATGGAGTACTCATCAAAAAGCTTGTCTTTATCACTTACATCATCATAATACTGGCAATACTCCCGGAAGCTGAAAGGAAACACATGAATTTCAATATATCGTCCGGTAAACAGAGTTGCCAGGTCCGCACTCAGCAGAAATGCATTGGATCCTGTTACATAGATGTCGTATTTTCCCTTAGCGTACAGGCTGTTGATTGCCAGCTCAAACCTTGGACACATCTGCACTTCATCTACAAACAGGTAGTTTGTCTTACCTTCCTGATAATGTTCTTCCACATAGGCATGTAATGTATGGTATTCCTTGATTTCTTCATACGCTAAATCCATGAAATCAATAAAGATAATATTGATGTTTTCAAAATTATTTTTCAAATATTCAATATACGCTTGCATCAATTTGGACTTACCGGATCTACGAATACCCGTTATGATCTTAATGTCAGGAGTTCCTTTCAGTTCAATGATTCTATCGAGATAGTTTGCTCTCGTTATTGTTTTCATACGGTTACCCACTTTCAAAAACTAAATATTTTTCATTTTCTGAAACCACTTCGCTGTAATTATTATACCGTCCGCTGATAGTATATGCAAGATTTCGCTTTCAAAAACACAATTTTTTTTATTTTTCGAAAGCGGCAGCTGTATAAAAATATGCAAAATCATATCTTGATGGAGCGATGCAAATATGGGTGGATGCAGATGACACTCTTTATTCACTTTCTTTTTTATTTTAATAAGCCGCTATATTTAGTGCCTACTTTTCACTGTATTATAATTAATAATTTTCTTTTGTCTTCTGCAAAGAATGACTCCTATAAGTAGCAACGCCGGAAAAACAATTCCCGCCAAAATTCCCATCTTTAGGTTATCCCCAAAAGCTCCTGATACCATTCCAACCAATGTAGGACCTCCTGAACAACCTATATCTCCACCTAATGCCAGCAATGCAAACATGGCTGTTCCCCCTTTGGGCAAAGCTGCTGATGCCTTGCTGAAAGTTCCGGGCCACATGATTCCCACTGAAAGCCCACAGACAGCGCAGGCAATCAGATTTAATAGCGGAACCTGGAATAATGAAATCCCTAAATAGGATAAAATACATAAAAAACTACTATAAATCATAAAGTGTTCCAAATTGATATGGTCACCATACTTACCATAAAACAATCTTGATATTCCCATTAGAACCGCAAATGCCATCGGCCCTGCTAAGTCGCCGGCTGCCTTTGAAATTCCAAGACCTTTTTCTGCAAAAGCAGAGGCCCATTGACTTACTGCTTGCTCACTTGCTCCTGCACATATCATCATAATCAACAAAATCCAAAAAATTTTCATCCGAAACAATTTCTTTAATCCAAGTCCGGTATCTCCATCCTCAAGCAATGGTGCAATGGGAACCTTTGAAAAAACAAAAGCATTTCCAATTGGAATAACCGCCCAAATAATGGCTAATATTTTCCAGTTATCTATACCGACTACATAAAAGAACACTGTTGATATGAATACAACTCCGGCGTGTCCCCAGCAATAAAAAGAATGTAACAGGCTCATTGCTTTTTCCTTATTGTCGGATGGGCAAGCCTCAACAACCGGACTGACCAGGACTTCCAAAAGTCCACCACCTACCGCATAGATCATTACAGCAATCAAAATTCCAATAAAGGAAACTGGTAAAATCTCCGGTAAAACTGTAAGAAGGAATAATCCTGCCGCTGCCAGAACATGAGCTATAATCATTGATATCCGATATCCTATTTTATCAACAAATCTGACAGAAAGAAAATCAACCAGTAGTTGTATCCCAAAATTAAAAGTCACTAACAATGTAATTTGGGAAATTGGAATATGATAGCATTTCTGAAAATACAAAAAAAGCAGTGGTGTAAAATTATTAACGATAGCTTGTACAATATAACCTACAAAACAGGCTGTAATTGTCTTATTATATTGGCTTTTCATTTTGTTCTCCTCTAATAAATGTGATTATATCGCAAACTTTATATCTAGTCATTGTATAAAGTCATATATTTATGGTACAATATAACAAGTTTTATTATTTATGAGGAAATATAACATGGAAACTTTTAAGATAACTACAGATGAAACACTACGGGAAACCATCCAGCATGGCAACAATCGTTATCCATTTGCATACTACCCCGATAATATTTGGAAATTTGACTTTCATCGCATTGACTGGCATTGGCATCATGAATTAGAATTTCTTTATACTGCTGAAGGTACTGCGCTCTGCCTTATAGGTTCAAGTAAAATAGAACTACATAAAGGTTGCGGCATATTTATCAATAGTGGTGTCCTGCATCGTTTTGAAGCACAAAGCAGTACATTTGCACCTAATATTGTTTTTTCGCCAACCCTATTAGCACCCGAAAACAGCCTCATTTACGAAAAATATATTCTTCCTGTGATAAGCTCGTCTGTTCCATATCAAGTTTTCAGTCCATCCAACACATTTGGAAAACAGGTGCTACAACTTTTGTCGCAAATTTGTACTATTCAGGAAACTAAGCCGGATAATGAATTATGTACTATACAACTTTTATTTCAGCTTTGGAACATATTGCAAAAAAATATAGACTGGACTTCTGATTCTAACAGTATTCATCGATTAAATCACAAACAAGCAAGATTACAATCTATGATACAGTATATTCATGATCACTACATGGAAGAGATTACATTGGAGACGATTGCGACATCGGCATCTATCAGCAAAAGTGGAGCTTTACACATTTTTCAAACTGGCATCCACTGTTCTCCGGTAGCATATCTAATTCAATACAGACTAGCACAGGCTGCTGAACAACTTTATATCACTCAAAAATCGGTTTCTTCCATTGCAGAAGAAACCGGATTTACAAGTTCCGGCTATTTCTGCCGGAAGTTTAGACAATATTATCATATGAGTCCAAATGAATACAGAAAGAAGAAAACAGAGGAAATTTCTTAATTTCTACTTTCTGTAATCATACAATATCTGGAGATGGCTTAAAGCTGAAAAAGTAAGGTGTACCAAAAAGGAGCTTTCGCATAAGCGAAGGCTCCTTCTTAAAATATATGGATTTCTCATTGCATCCTTTTTAATTTTTATTTTCTGCAACTTTAAATTTCTGGATCATTTCACGCAGATTTTCCGCTTCACTGCTCATCTCCTGACTAGCTGCTGCACATTCTTCAGATGTTGCCGAATTCGTCTGTACGACATCATTGATCTGTTCAATTCCATCATTAATCTGTTTGATTTCTGTTGTCTGTGTCTCCAACGTTTCAGCAATATTTGTGACTTCTTTTGTAATAACCTGAGAATCCTCAGCAACCCCCTGCAATTGTGATGCCGTCTGCTCTGCAATCACCATACCCTTTTCCACGGCTTTCACAGAGGTTTCAATCAATGTTGCGGATTCCTTTGCTGCCTGAGCACTCTGGTCTGCCAGCACATTTACCTGATTTGCTACAACTGCAAATCCCTTTCCTGACTCCCCTGCTCTTGCAGCCTCAATAGAAGCATTCAATGCAAGCAGATTCGTCTGGGACGCAATTTCATTGATTGTTGCAATGATCTTGTCAATCTGTTTTGATGCCACGTTGATCTCATTCATGGAATCAACCATATCCTTCATTTTACCATTGCTTTCCAGAATGGCATTTCCAAGTTCGTCTACTCTTCCACTGATTTCTTTTGCAGATTGTGAATTTTTTTCTACCTGTTCAGAAACACCTGCGACTGTTGCAGTCAGTTCTTCTACAACTGCTGCCTGATTTGTTGCTCCATCCGCAAGGTCATTGGAGCTTGCTGCTACCTGATCTGCGGCACCCGAAACTTCATCTGAAACATGCTGGATTCCCTTTATTGTCTCTGCCATGCTTTCTTCAAACAACATAAAGGAGTTTAGAATTCCAACGAAATCCCCTTTCCACTCTACTTCTGGCTGCACATCAAAATTTCCTTCTGCAAACAGCTTCATTGCACGTCCAATATCATCTACATAGCTTCCCAGAATGCGGATGGATTTACGCATACTATGTGCCAGTTTTCCAATCTCATCCTCCGAACGGTATTCCAGCGTGCTGTGCAGATTTCCATCTGTTAATTCCTGTGCAACGGCTTCCACTTGATGTAATGGTACTAAAATTGTCTCAAGTACTTTTTTGCCTGTTTTTGCTGTCAGTTTCCATGCCAAAATCAGACAAACAATAATACATGCAATTCCTGCCATTGCAAAAATAATCGTAATTCTGGCTGACTGGCTGCTTTGCTTATCGGTCATTTCATCTAATCTTGTTGCAATTTTTACGGCTTTATTTAATGCCGGGGTACAATCATTCATAATTGAATCAACTGCATTATCCTTGTCACCGCTTTTGATTTCGTTCATGATGGAATAACCAATGTTTCCCCAGTCTTTAAGGGTAGATGAGTATTCTTCACAATCCGCATCCGGAACAACTCCGGATTTCTTTAAATTTTGCAGTTGGGTATCAACTTCTGTAAGCAGGCTTTCTACCGTCTGCTCATAATCGTCATAAGAGGATGTATCATTATTTAATGCCATTTCCCTGATATTTCTCGCTGCTGCGTTAACATTTATCCTGCAGATTTTCACCGCCTGGTCTGCAACAGTAACATTTTGCAAATAATGCAACATATTGGCAAATAGTATACCCATGACTACAATAGAAAACAGACCTGAGATTAACATCATAGTAATGACTTTTCTGTAGCCATAGTTTATCCTTTCCTTCAGAGACAAATTTTCCAAGTTCTTCTTCATCATATTTTTCTTTAACGGCATAATTTCTAATTCCTTTCTCTTTATTCGTTTCCTATATTTATTCGTTTCCTATATATCAAATTTTTTTCTCAAAGTCAATAAATTTCAGAAACAATTTTATTATTCTATTTTTTGCACAAAATGTCGTACCGCTTCTCCCGAAAAGCACAGCACTTTTACCATTTTTTTCTAACTATATACTTATTTTTTCCCTTTTTCACAACTAATACACACCGTTTCCAGGCTCAATGTTATTACTGTACACAGCCACATAATCAACATTTTCTGCCTTGTTTCACTGACAAATTTGTCACTGAAATTGCAATTCTGCATGAAACCATTGTTTTTTTGCATATCCAGTAATGATTATCTAGTTTTCTTATTAGATTTGATTTCATTATAACGCAAATATGGTCATATGTCGATATTAAATTGACCGTATAAGGCTTATTTATATAATTTCTTTAACGCATCCATTCGCATCATTGCAATTCAGATTTGTTCCTGGAAACGCTTTTATCAGTGCAAATCGTATTTCCTGTTCATCTATAATTGAGTCTCAGAAAATGAAATGCTATGAACCAAGGACAAGTTCACAGGTTTTATGCTTTTCCCAATCACTGTATTTATCACAGTAATATGATATCTGGTATCCGCCATTGTCGGTATATGATTTTGTTACTGCATAGAACCCGGCCTTGAGTTTAACGGTGCGTCCGTCTAGGAATTTAATCTCTTTTAGATAGTACTTATCATCACTGCCAGGGGTATGGTCAAGGGTTGGAACATCAGGATTATATGTACAATCGTTATCAATATAGTCGGTCTCTATCTCACTGTAATAAGCCTTAAGATTAGCCCAATCAGTTGCAACCTTTGATTTATGTATATATGAAATATATCGAGGCGTGAGAATTCCGATAAGAACCGCCATTATTGAAATTACAATTATAAGTTCTACAAGTGAAAAGCCTTTGTTGGAGCTAGAGTTTCTTTGCATATATGTACCTCATAAAAAGAGCCGGTAGCTCTGTAATCTGTAAACTCAGAAATAATATAAAACCATGGCAGCGTTGTTGTCAACAGAAAATAAAAACCTTCAAAATTGATGAAATATTGAATTATTCAGATTACATTTTTCTTTTATTATCAAGCTGGCCTGGTTTTCTTCCACTCCTCTTATTACTTGCAGCAATTCCATCTTTAATAGACTGGGATATATAGAGACGCTGCTTCTCTCCTCTGTCCAGCTCAACTATGATCAGAAGCTTTCAGTTATAATGAAAGTTTTATGTTATAAAAAATACCGATCTTAATTCTCCACTATTTACGGATTATTAAGACCGGTATTTATTTCATTTTTTAATTAGCAATTAATCCCGACGTAGTGTAAACTTTTCTACCATATCGTTTAATGCATATGCCTGTGCGGATAATTCCTCACTGGTAGCAGACGATTCCTCTGCTGCCGCAGAGTTCGACTGCACTACTTCCGATATCTGGTTCACACCAAGTTCTGCCTGTTGCATCGCCTGTGCCTGCGCAGCAGACTCTTCACTCAATCGTTTTGCGTCTGTCGCAATCTCCTTGACTCCCGTAACAATCTGCTCCAGAGATTCCGCTGCTACCTCCGCTGCCTGGTTGCCATTCTTGATCTCCTGCAGCGATCCCTCGATCAGGCTTCTGGTATCTACTGCCGACTGTGCACTCTGTTCGGCCAGTTTACGGATCTGTTCTGCCACCACTGCAAATCCCTTTCCTGACTCCCCTGCTCTTGCAGCCTCAATTGCCGCATTCAGAGACAACAGGTTCGTCTGACTCGCAATATCTTCAATGTCAGCAATAATATTCTGTATCTTTTTAGATGTTTCATTGATTCGGTCCATTTCCTCCATCAATGACCTCATCTGCGTATGCCCTGCATCCGCCTGCTGCGCATAATTCTCAGCCTTTTCCGTCGTCCTCTGCAGTTCGCCGGCTGTATGTGACACGGCATCTGTGATATTCGTAATGGTTGCCGTCAGTTCTTCCACAGATCCTGCCTGCTCTGTTGCTCCTTCTGCCAACGCCTGGGCAGATTGTGCAAGATTCTCCGATCCGGCAGATACCTGCTTAGCGGCCTCTTCTACATGCTGTAAGGTGCTGTTCATCTGTCGGTTCATCTTACGCATGGCATCTTTCAGTGCCACAAACTGTCCTACATATTTCTCTTCGATCTTAGTACCGATGGCATAATTACCCTCCGCCATCTGTCCCAACAATTCTCCTGCATCCGTAATGATCAGATTCAGGTCAGCAGCCATGCCTTTTGCGACTTGTATCATATAGGATATCTCATCTTCCGTGTCTCTGTCCGGGAATGCACTATTCAGATCTCCCTGTGCAAAAGTCTGAAGTCGATCTGCCAGCGCTATCATCGGTTTTTCGATATTTCCTGCCATTTTCTTGCCTAATACCACAGAACTCCAGAAAGAGGTCATTACGATAACCAGAATCGCGATCAGCATAATACGCTCCATATGACCCAGATTTACCTCCGCCTTATCACCTTTTTCGACGCACAGATTCATCATGTCTACATACTCCGCGTATATCTGTTCGTACTGTGCGGTCAGATCTCCGATATCCAGCTCCTGCGCTTTCAGATATCCGTCCTCGTCATCGGAAGTAGCCAGTTTCAATACCTGTGCATCCAATTCCCAGTACCCGTCCAGTTCCTGCAATACTTTATTATAGGCATCCCTGCCTTCGGTGAATTTGATTGAGTGGTTCAATTCATCCATGTAACTCTCAAACGCTGCCTTTTTCTGGTCATGCAGTTCGATCTGCTTGTCTATAACTGCTTCGTCATCATAGCCTACTACTGCACGTAACGCGCTTCGGCTCTCCGAAAATGCCGCGACCGATTTACCGATATCTCCCTGTGTAAATCCGTATTGGCTCAATGCCTTTTCATACTGTATCGCTGCGATCAGTAGTGCTACGATTCCAATAACTGCCGCAATCGCACCAATTATTGCTACTTTCACAAATCCTTTCGTCAGTTGCTTTTTAATACCTTGTTGCTTTTGTGTAACCATATAAAACGCCTCCTAGTTTATATGTTAAATAAGCTGCCGTGATCAACATCTCTATACAATAGTAGCACATCCCCTTTCATTATTCAACTATACGAGATGAGATTCACACATGACACTGTTTTATCTCTCCAAGGATTCATGCGGATAATCACAAGAATTTTCTTATATCCCAGTCGCTCCATTTCAATTTCAACTACTTTTTCATCCGAATCTCTGATATCCGTCTTTTCTGTCAATGACATTTCCTCCTTTTCCCTGAACGAAAAAAATCGCCCAGACTAGAATTTTTAATCTAATCTGAGCGATACTTCGTCAGGCCTGTTTTCTTCAAGCAAGAAAACCATTTAGATTACATATATTATAGCGTGTAAGAGGTCGGATGTCGATGGCTTTTTGACCATAATTTACTTATATTTACTCCGGAATTTCTCGATTGAAAAAGGTGGAAGCTACTTCCATGCTTGCTCAGGCAGAGGATGAATAAATTCTTCTTTTTCCCTTTGCAACCCCCCAATTTTCCTGTATGATAGAGATAGATTACCAATAAGGAGGCATACCGTTATGTTGCAGATTAAAAATCCGGTTTTGCCGGGATTTAATGCAGATCCATCCATTATCCGTGTGGATGATACATATTACATTGCAAACTCTACGTTTGAGTGGTTTCCGGGAGTTCGTCTGCACGAGTCAAAAGATTTAGTACATTGGAATCTTCTTCCATCCGCATTGTCCACGACGACATTGCTTGATATGAAAGGAAATCCGTCATCGGGAGGTATCTGGGCGCCGGATCTTTCCTATGCAGATGGAAAATTCTGGCTGATTTATACGGATGTAAAAGTAACCGAAGGACCGTTCAGAGATATGATCAATTATCTGACGACGGCAGAAGATATCCGCGGACCATGGTCGGATCCGATCCGTGTCAATGGTGTGGGATTTGACGCATCGTTGTTCCATGATGATGACGGCCGCAAATACCTTGTTCAGCAGAAATGGGATCATCGCGAATACCACCATGCTTTTGACGGTATTACAGTGACAGAATTTGACACAGAGACAATGAAATTAAAACCGGAGACAGCACGTACGATCTACGCCGGAACGGACGTTAAACTGGTTGAGGGACCACATTTGTATAAGATCAACGGATATTATTATCTGTTTGCTGCGCAGGGTGGAACCGTTTGGACACATCAGGAAGTAGTAGCTCGTTCAAAGACGTTAGATGCGTTGAGTTTTGAGACAGAGCCTGGCGATCCGTTTATTACAAACTTTGATACGCCGGAACTTGAGATCCAGAAGCAGGGACATGGTGCTCTCGTAGAGACTCCCGGCGGTGAGTGGTATTATGCAAGTTTGTGTGGAAGACCGTGGAACCACGAAAATGAAAGTTCGATCGACCCACGCGGCTGGTGTCCGCTTGGCCGTGAGACGGCAATTCAGAAAGTATACTGGGATGAAGAAGGCTGGCCTCGTATCGAGGGCGGACATGGCGGAAAAGTGCTTGTGGATGCGCCGAAAGATGCAATCTTGACAGAAGCACCGGCAGATCATTCGATGCATGATGAATTTGACACACCAAAACTTCATGATGAGTGGAATACCCTCCGCGTACCATTTACCGAGGAAATGGGTACGACAGGGGATGGCAGGCTGACATTGGTCGGAAAAGGATCCCTCAGCAATAAGCATGAGCTTTCGTTGGTGGCAAAACGCTGGCAGGCATTTAACTTTGATGCCGAAGTGAAAGTGAAATTTGATCCGTTCAACTATCAGCAGATGGCTGGATTGACAAATTTTTACAATGATAAGCACTGGTCATTCGCTTTCGTTACGTGGAATGAGAAAAATGGCCGCGTGATCGAAGTGGCAGAGTGCAATCGTGGCGGATATCGTTCGTTCCTTCGCGACGATGCGATTCCGGTACCGGATGATGTTGAATTTGTATGGCTTCGCACAAAAGTAAGAAAGCAGTCTTACAGATACGAGTATTCCTTTGACGGAAAGAACTATACAGAGATTCCGGGCACACTGGATGCCGCTGTATTGTCCGATGATTACGTACGCCAGTCATACGGTGGATTCTTCACCGGAGCATTTGTCGGCATGGCATGCGTGGACTACTCCGGATACGATCAGACAGCAGAATTCCGCAGTTTTGACTATAAAGAACTAGATTAATCAATAGCAAGAGCTTTTTTTTAACCAGGCTCAATCAGATGGCTGGCGATGCCGCAGAAGATTCCGGGAAAAAGGACGAAAAGTCCGGGAACCAGGAAGACGATGAGGCAGGCGCCGGCCATTGTAAATAATAAGATGAAAGTTTCTTTGATGTGACCTGCCATCAGACTTGTTTCATTCGTGGCGTCTGCTTTTTTTGAAGCGCAGCTTCCACCTGCTCTGATAATTTTTCATATTGTTCTTCCGGAAAACGCAAAGGCATAGAACCCGTAATGGGGCTATGCCTTTGTGCTTATTCTAGCATTCATTTTTAGTTAGTGTGGGTTACTAATACAATTCTTCTCATAATAAAAATCTGTTAGTTAAACTTTTTCAAATTTTGCTACTTCATCCGATAAATCTTCCGAAAGGTTCTTATTTTCGCCCGCCTGCACTGTAATTGCTGAAATTGCTGTTACAAGTTGTGATATCTCTTGTGCTACGTTTGTAACACCTTTTGCAGATTCTTCAATCGCTATAGAAATGTTATTGATACCTTCATTCATATCATTCATTGTACCTAAGCTATCTTTTGACTTAACTGCAAACTCGTTAAATGTATTACTTGCCTGATCAGAATCAGCATCATAATTTCCAATAATTTTTACAAAGTTGTCATAATCAGGTGCTACCTTTTCATCTACAAAACGAATCATTTCCGTTGCATTTCCAGACAGATTGTTTACTGCCTCAATAACTTTTCCACTGATTTCCTGAATATTGTTTGCTGTCTCACGTGAACTATCTGCAAGCTGTCTGATTTCATCTGCAACAACGGCAAAGCCCCTGCCTGCTTCCCCTGCTCTTGCTGCTTCAATCGATGCATTAAGTGCTAGAAGATTTGTCTGTGCTGCGATATTTAAGATATTTTCTGTAAGTTTTGCAATTTCATTTACAGACTTAGATGCTTCTACTGCCTCCGCGACATCCTTTTGAATGCCATCAAATGTTTCTACTGTTTTTTCTTTTGATGCAATCGCTTCTTTATAGCTATTTTCTGCAGTAAGCTTCACTTCCTGCAACTTCATTGCAGAGTTCTTAGCATCCTCATTCATGCCTGCCATTTTCTCTAGCAGATTATTACATCCTTGGGCTAAATCATGTAGAGAAGCAGATACCTCTTCCATGGTTGCTGCAAGTTCTTCCGATGTTGCACTCACATTGGATGCACTCATATTTGAAGATTCCGCCTCATTTTGTACAAGATAGGAAGATTTTTTCATATCTTTTGATACACTCTGAATCTTTACCATAAGATTTTGTAATATTTCAATAAAATGGTTGACACCATTTGCAAGCTGACCAATTTCATCACTGGTTTCATCAAATACTCTTAACGTAAGATTACCCTGTCCTGATTCTATACCTAAAATGATATCATCCAAATCATTCTTTGCTCTTTTTGCTGGACGAACAATGGACTTATTAATAACAATCGAAAGAAGTACGATTACAATAATATCAGCTACCACAAGTGCAAGATCAAAAATGATGCTTCCATTTATTCTGTAGTTGCTATGTCTGATGGCTTCTGCCACTTCTCCTTTTGCTGTTTCAAAAACCGCGGTATCATTATTTTCCACTGCTTCTTCATATTGTTCAAACTGTTCTACAAGCACATTATTCTTTCCCCGAATAACTTGTAATGCCATTAAATTCAAGACTGTAATCAAAACTGCAAAAAAGCCTACAGACACTAACATTGTTACTAACTTTTTTTCCAAGTTCTTTCTCTTTTTCATGTTTATTTTTCTCCTTTCTGCGAAAGGCACCAATGCGTTATGTTTTAAGATTTCTTACCATCATTCTACCCCACCCCACAAAATTTTGTCAATACTTTATTCTCTTGATAGAAAATTTTAATCTTTACTCTGATGAGGATGGCGTGAAACACATCCGTATCAAAGCCAGACCTAATAAATGGCATGAGAATGACTGCCCTTTCTGTCACAAGTCATGTCCTGCTTATGACAAACATTCCAGCAGACCAACCACTTGGAGGGGGCTGGACTGGGAAACTGTAGGCCGCTGTGTCAATCGTGCTCTTCACGATTTAGAACCGGAGCGCTCAAGAAGACTTGATGGTCTGGTTAATATCGGCATTGCTTTCTACTCCCGGATAAATTTCATACTTATTAAATAGCTTATCACCAGAATAGCAACTGCTATCCCAAAGTTATTCCATTGCTGTAACACTAATCTGCTCTCTCTGTAAATTGGAATCCACCATAGTTACTACAGCTTCATCATCCTGCATCATGCGGATAATCACAGGAATTTTCTTATAGCCCAGTCGCTCCATTTCAATTTCAACTACTTTTTCATCCGAATCTCTGATATCCG
>ENA-OOZS01000169-OOZS01000169.1-human-gut-metagenome-genome-assembly--contig:-NODE-169-length-12408-cov-17.368170_pt1 | contig 12408 bp, 9 predicted proteins | sample MGYA00241191_ERZ501405 | MGnify/ENA primary metagenome ERZ501405 (study PRJEB25962, sample SAMEA2042917) | human gut metagenome | biome: human gut; feature: human-associated habitat; material: faeces...
TTCTTACAGCACCGTAGGTATGAAGCTCATTCAAGAGATTCAGGTCAACATCTGATACGAGAATCATCTCGGTATTAGGTGTTGCCTCTGAACGCTTGCCATCGTTAGGGAAAGCAAAGTCGCAAGGGGTGAACACGGCGCTCTGGGCATACTGGATATCCATGTTATGAACACGTGGCAAGTTGCCCACACTCCCCGCAATGGCAACATAGCACTCGTTCTCGATGGCACGCGCCTGGGCACAGACTCTTACTCGGGAGTAAGCATTCTGGGTATCGGTCATGAATGGAACGAAGAGAATCTGCATGCCATCCTCAGCCATTAATCTTGACAACTCAGGGAACTCCACATCATAGCAGATGACGATACCAATCTTACCGCAATCGGTATCGAAGGTCTGGATATGGCTACCACCACTCAATCCCCAGCACTTCTGCTCATCTGGTGTAACATGGATTTTCTCGTACATATCCACGCTACCATCTCTGCGGCAGAGGAAGCCCACGTTATAGAGGGAATCGTCCTTAAGATAAGGCATACTACCCGTGATGATATTGATGTTGTAACTGATGGCCAACTCGCGGAAACGGTCACGGATTTCTTCGGTATACTGCGCCATCTTTCGGATGCTCTGCGCCTCACCCAAGTCGTTGAAACGAGCCATCAAAGGCGCATTGAAATACTCAGGGAAGAGAATGAAATCGCTCTTGTAATCGCTCACAGAATCAACGAAGAACTCAACCTGTTCGAAGAGGTCATCCACCGAAGCGTATGGGCGCATCTGCCACTGTACCAATCCGATTCTTACGGTTGGCTTGCGGTCTACATAAGAATCCGTAGGTGGCTGATAATAGATGTTATCCCACTGCAAGAGGGTAGCGCAGTGTTCGCTCTCCTCATCGCTAGGAAGATAGTTGCGGATTACGCGGCGCACGTGGAAATCATTGGAAAGCTGGAAGGTAAGAACCGGATCATAGATTTCACGGTTTCTTACATGCTCGATATACTCCTTAGGGCGCATCTTATCGGCATACTTGTGATAGTTTGGTATACGACCGCCAAACATGATAGCCTTCAAGTTGAGCTTCTCGCAGAGTTCCTTACGATACTCATACATACGGCGAGCCAGGCGCAAACCACGATAATCAGGGTGGATAAATACCTCGATGCCGTAAAGAATGTTTCCCTTAGGATCGTGGGTATTGAAGGTTTCATTACCCGTAACCTGAGCATAGGTATGATCACCCTTCACCATATTATAATTGACGATGATAGAGAGCGCACAGCCCACAATCTTATCATCAACGATAATAACCACCTGACCCTCAGGGAAGATAGTAATGAGTTTCTTAATCTGTTCTTTTGTCCAGAATACATCTGAGTCTGCGTAAATACGCCTAAATGACTTGGCAAGCTGATCATAATCCTCCATACGGAGGTTGCGCATGCCTACCTTTTCGATTTTTCGAGTTGGTTCCATAACAACTGTATTTTTATTATTATCTAAATCCGGGTGCAAAGATACAGCAAATTATAGATACGACAAAGAGTTTTCGCAAATAATTGACATTTACGAAAACTCTTTTCATGTATTTTACACAAAGAGCGCGTTTACGCTTAAAATCAGATGCTAATATTTGGCATTTTCCTGTGGAATCGCTTTATCATGATCATCCAGATAAAACAACTTCACAGGATGATACTTCTCACTTGCCACAGAATATTCATCCTGGCGATAACGGGTCAGGATGCCTCCTATCCCCAACATCGTATGAAAAGCCGAAAGACTCGTCTGTACCTGTTGGGTACGATGACCAGACAAAGTTTTCAGTATTCCCGGATATTGTTTTCCATAACCATCTGATGTCCAGATGATGAAAGGAACATGCAGCTCATAATCAGATGCCTTCGGGGCGGCGTGCAGAAAGAGGCGACGGTCATCATCAAAGATATTCTCTCCATGGTCGCTGGTATAGAGCATCGCCGATGTAGGTTGGCTATATACCCCATCCGTCTTTGCCTGAGTCTTCTCCCATTTCTGCAGACGTTCTACGATACCATGCAGGATATAATCGGTATACCGGATGGTATTATCGTATGCATTCAGCAGGTCACGCCGGTTCTCCGGCTTCGCTTCGCTCTTACTGTCAGGTTTAAAGAAAGCGAAATTACGGGGATAGCGCTCCTGGTAATTAAAGTGAGAACCATAAGTATGAAGTACCACGAAGAGTTTCCGATAACGGTATTGCTTGGATGAAGAAGCATCTGCCGCAGGCAATATCCCATCCAACTTCTGCAACAAATCACTATCATAATGATTATCTTTTGCAGAAGCACCTTCCTTCAGGAAGTAATGTTCATCAGCCTGTTCGCCAAGGAAATCAATAAAAGAATGATTAGGCAGCTGATTGCTGATAAATACGGTATGAAATCCCGCCTCCCTGAAAGCAGCCAGGATACCTTTCTCATGAAAGAGACGTTCGAAATCCTCTGCTGATGCAGCCGACAGGAGCATAGGAACACTCTTATGCGTAGTATTACTCTGGGTTGTAGCATCGGGAAAAGCTATGATTCCAGGAGTCTTGGAAAGCAAAGGATTGGTATCGCGCGGATAGCCATAGAGACTGAAATTGTGGGCTCTCGCCGTCTCTCCCACCACCATCACATACACCTCGGGAGCCTCAGCATCGTGCTCGCTCCTGGCATCAAACCTGAAATTCCTGCTTGCCTCCCTGTAATTCTCTGAAGCCGCATTACGCTCGAAAGCAAGATAGAGATTATAGCAAACGTTAACAGGATAAAGCTGGTTGCGCAAGCGATAATCATCTACAGCCACATAGCAAGCCAGCAGACAGAATAAACCGACAGCAGCTATCTCCAAAGCCCAACGACGCACTCGATGCTGGAGTTGAACCACTATCATCCCTTTCTTGCTGATATTGACAATAGCCAGAACCAGCAAAGGAAGATAAAGCACAAAAACACCCACCACAGCAGGCAACAGATTACCAAGCAGTTCCTTCACCTCGCCAGGATTGGTAGTTACAAGATTCAGAAACATATCTACCGCTATCACTCCCGTCCCGAAGAGATAAAGCAATACCAGTTGGAAGGCAGCGAAAAAAACAAAAAGAAAAGCCCACCAGATCATCTTACCCGGGCATCTGGTTAACGAAAAGAACCACATGTAGAGTGCCAAAGGCAGCAACACATTGGCACCACAAGCCCAAGGAGCCAGACATTCGGTATAGCACAGAGCTATATTAGGCAACAACAATGCTACCACAGCATACCCGTAAAGGAATGCGCCCGATGACACCTTATTATATATAGGCAACACCACCTTATTATATATATCCGTAAAACTGTTCATTCTACTTTTTCATTAACACTTTAAAGAGCATTATCAAACTACATAAAGAGCATTATTACTAAAACGCTTCATTGATATTGAAGAGAAAACCAGACTGCCCCGACTTACCGAATCCATAATCCAGACGTACATTCACATTCTTCTTAAATTCCCAGCGATAACCTACACCGGCATTCGGCAAAATCTGTTTAGAGCGCAATGCCGAGAATTTCGGGAAGATGGTTCCTGCTCCAACCCACACTACGATGCCATTACGCTTCCATACATGTTGGCGCAACTCAACCGTAGCTTCCAGAGAATGTTTATCGCGATAACGGCCTTCATAATAGCCACGCATGGAATGAGTACCACCCAATTCAGCCATCATTCCCCACGAAGGATTACCAAAGTTGAGGTTAGCCCCAATGTCCTCGGCAAGAACCGTTCCCTTACCCAGTCGCTGATAGGCATCAAAACGAAATGCCGTCGTACTGAAAGCATAATCATTCCCCATAAATCCAGGTCTGAACATCTGATTGATATTCAGATAGATACCACGATGTGGATTCGTAAGATTATCTCTGTTATCATATACCAGAGAAACGCCAGCTCCTACATTCCAAGTATGCTGATCCATGCCTTGCAGTAATTCCGGACGCTCAATATGTTTACCTATTACATAGTCATAACTCGCCATCGGTCCGATATAGAAATTATCTGCTACACGAAACAGGAAGCTAACTTCAGCCTGAGCCTGCCAACGCTTCATGTCACTCTTATTGGCATCGTTATCGCCCATTTCATAACCTATTCCCCAAAATTCAGAGGGAAAAGAATAGAAATAAAGGTGATAATCGATGCGATATCTTCCTTTAGGAGCAATATGGTTACCACGGACACCCAACATATAGAAACCTACAGAACTGACATCACCATAAAGCGAGACATTAGAAGGAGGAAGAATACTGTCATTCGGATCAGTACGGTATAGTCCTGCTGCCACCAATCCCAATCCAAACTTGGTATCAGAGGCATAATGAGGACCACCTATCACACTAAAATCGAAACGCTTATGCTTCTTGTTTTTGTTGGAATCATTAAAGTAGTCAAGAATCCGGTTCACCCATGATTTCCCGGCATGTAAAGTCGTCGTATCCACCTTCTCTGCAGATGAGATACTATCGGTTACAGAAGGCTCAGAGGCATAGCTGCCCAATGCCAACATCATAATAAGTATTGTCAGAATATGCTTCATTTTGTCGATTTTATTATTTTAATACACTAATGCTACATTATCAATCCACAAGGTATTGCCTGGAGTTCCGATATAGGCTCCACCATCGGATGAGGAGAACTGAAGAATCAGATGAGTAGGCTTTTCGTTAGCACTCGCCCATCCTACTTCTTTTACCGGCACACTCTTACCCTTGCTGTTACGGGCATAGTCAGTGGATCGCAGTCCCATAGTAGCAGCCTGATAACCTGCCATGTGGCGGATATCGCCATAATGGATTGTATAGGTAGCATCTTCCACCCATCTATCGGTACTCTTTCCGAATCTGACTACCATCGTACCCACACGTTTAGCTGTTATATTTCCCTTAGCATCTTCATGCCGTTTCTGCAGATAGAGCACAGCTATAGCATGATCTCGACCTGCAACCGTAGAGGCTCCGCTAAATCCATTCTGCTTGATACGATTGGCTGCATGAGGGAGAGATGTCTTATAATCAAAGCGCAAAGCCTTAGGACGTGCGGTGAATGGTATACCCCAGTTGATGGCTTTAGGACCATCCTTGGTACTTGTTATCGGTTCACGAACATTACCCAGAAAGAGAGAACCGGCTGCCAAGACCTTGATATTGATGAGTCCCAGCACTTTTACTTTCTCAATATGGGTTACCAGTTTGGCACAATATCCACTACCATGTTTATCACGAAACACAGAGTTATTCGTCTTATAGATGCCCGATACATGTGCCAGGACATTAGAGGAACCCCAAGGCGAACCACCCTTATTGGTATAAGGAATATTACCATTGATAGTCATATTAGGCCCAACGGCATAAACTGTTTTCTGATTTCCTCCGATAATGCCTGATTCTTTGATATTCCTGATTACCCAGTGGTCCATATTACCATATTTAAAAGGAACCACCTTTTCCTGTCCCTTAACGGGAAGGCACGACAAGGTAGCAACCGCCATGACGATGCCTGATAACATTATTTTCTTCATATCTGTTTCTTTTATATATCATTAAGGTTGCAAAGATAGAAAAATATTTTCTAGTTTTCAGTTTTCTTCGACATAAAGCATAAAAAATTAAGAAATAATAATATATTTACTGCATTTTAATTGCCATAAAACCAAAAAGTCCTGCATTTGCTGTTATAAACAAATACAGGACTCCTGATTCAATATACAAAACAGAATCTCTTGCACCGGTTACAATAGAAACATGCACCGGTTACAATAGAAACATGTTCCGATTACTCCAAAAGCTATTATCGGTTTGAATACATATTATCGTAATACTTCTGGTAATCACCCGATGTTACGTTATCCATCCATTCCTGGTTATCGAGATACCATTTTACGGTTTCCTCGATACCCTCCTCAAACTGGAGAGATGGCTCCCAACCCAATTCCTTCTGAAGCTTGCGAGAGTCGATGGCATAACGCATATCGTGACCCTTTCTGTCTGTTACATAAGTAATGAGATCCATATCCTCGCCTTCCTTTCTGCCGAGCAATCTATCAACAGTCTTGATTACCACCTTGATGATATCGATGTTCTTCCACTCGTTAAAACCACCGATGTTGTAAGTCTCGGCAATCTTACCCTTGTGGAAAATCATATCGATGGCACGGGCATGATCCACTACATACAACCAGTCGCGCACGTTCTCACCCTTACCATATACTGGCAATGGCTTGCGATGACGGATATTGTTGATAAACAGTGGAATCAACTTCTCAGGGAACTGATATGGACCGTAGTTGTTAGAGCAGTTGGTCACGATGGTAGGCATACCGTATGTATCGTGGAAAGCACGGACGAAGTGGTCTGAGCTTGCCTTGGATGCAGAGTATGGAGAGTGAGGATTGTACTTGGTTGTCTCCAGGAAGAACTCCTCGCCATAAGCCTCGTGGTTCTTATCGCTGGATGCCTTGGTGGTGAAAGGAGCAGGAACGCCCTCTGGATGAGTCATCTGCAAGGCACCGTAAACCTCATCAGTAGAGATGTGGTAGAAACGCTTACCCTCATATCCCTCAGGAAGACTCTCCCAGTAAATCTTTGCCGCCTGGAGCAGAGACAGGGTTCCCATCACGTTGGTATGAGCGAAAGTGAATGGATCCTTGATACTTCTATCTACATGGCTCTCGGCAGCGAGATGGATGATGCCATCCACCTTGTAGTCCTGCATCAGCTTCAACATCAGGTCGAAATCGCAGATGTCGCCCTTAACGAAAGTATAGTTAGGCTTGTCCTCGATGTCCTTGAGGTTAGCCAGATTGCCTGCGTATGTCAACTTGTCGAGATTGATGATGTGATACTCAGGATATTTGTTCACGAAAAGTCTTACTACGTGTGAGCCGATGAAACCAGCACCGCCCGTGATAATGATATTCTTCATTTCAATTAATAATTTATAATTAATAATTATTTTGCTGCCGCCAATTCAGCGATGCACTTCTTCAAACTGTCAGTCCAGTATGGCACCTTGAATCCGAAAGTCCGCTTCAGCTTACTCTTGTCAAGTACAGAGAAGTGAGGACGCTTCACTGGGCTTGGGAACTCCTCGCTGTAGCAAGGCTGTATATCGCAAGTATTTCCGCTCAGTTCGCAGATAATCTTAGCGAAATCAAACCAAGAGCAGACACCCTCATTAGAGAAGTGGTAGATGCCCGTCTTATCCAACTGGTCAGTTTCGATGATATGTGAGATGACAGCAGCCAGGTCGCCAGCGTAAGTTGGAGTACCCACCTGGTCGAAGACCACCTTCAGGGTGTCGTGGCTTGCCGTGAGACTCTGCATGGTCTTCACGAAGTTCTTACCCCACTGCGAGTAGAGCCATGCTGTACGGATGATGATATGCTTGCATCCAGTAGCTTCAATACTCTTTTCGCCTGCAAGTTTCGTTTTACCATATACCCCCAAAGGATTCGTTTCCCAATCTTCACGGCAAGGTATATTCTTGTCGCCCTGAAAAACATAGTCGGTAGATACATGAATCAATGTACCATCTACCTCCTTCATAGCCTGTGCCAAATTTCCCGCAGCAGTATTGTTGAGCAGATTAGCCAAATCGTAATCTGTTTCAGCCTTATCTACGTTGGTATAAGCAGCGCAGTTAACAATTACCTGAATATCATTCTCCCTCACCTTTTCTCGGATAGCGTCAAGATTGGTGATATCCAGTTTTTCATAGCCTTCAGCCACATCGGTGAAGACAAACTTGTGATTGCTTTTTTGGGCACAGATTTGCATTTCATGTCCCAATTGACCATTAGCGCCTGTTACTAATATATTCATTGTTTTAATATTTTATTCAATATAATATTTTAAAGTCTACTTACCATTTCCCTCTACACATGAAGAAAAATGATATTTTCTTTCGAAATCTATTTCCTACTACTATATATAAATCCATTCATCTATATATAAATATGTGGCAAAGGTAAAAAAATAATTTGAGTTGACCAAAGAAAAGAAAAAGAAAAGAGAAGAAACTAACATATATTAAACAAAGACCGCCACACTTTTTCACAAAAGCATGGCGGTTTTCCCTAAAACATAATAGATAAGCTTTGCCTTTAAGGGCAAACTTGAATCATCAAGTAGCCTAGTCTATTACCAATCCTTTTTTCCCTAATATAAACTAAACCTGTTTTCCTATTTAAATCAACATACTAAATCAACAAAAGGAATTTTCTTTATCATTAAATACTTTTAGAAGACTTGAAGTGGTAATTAAACCATTAAAACTACTGTTTTCTGATTTCGTTTGCAAAGTTATATCATTTTTTTCAAAGTTGTATACCTAAGTAGTATTTTGGTAAAAAATCAGTCTACTAAAGAAACAGATAACTCATTAAAAATCAGACACTTTAATATATTAACTATTTTTATCTAAAGTAAATGGCATTATATGAAAGGAAATTTGTATCTTTGCACCACAAAACGGACAAAAGGACGAAAATAACATTTAAAAGACGATTTTATTATAATTATAAAGAAGCATTAAAGATGAAACTACTTATATATTTACTTCTTTTGCTTACTATGCCATTGGCTGCTCAAGGCAAAACGGACGAGAAGACTTTATTGGATCGTATTGACAAGATGATTGAAAACGACCAATATTATCAGGGAATCAAGGAAAAGGAATTGAAACATCTGAAGCGGCAAGCTTATGAAGCTGAAGACGACCAAACCCGACTACTGTTTCTTGACAGCATATATCATGCCTATAGTGCTTATCGCTACGACTCAGCATACGCATATATGAAACAGGGGCTTGAATTGGCAGAAAAATGTCATAACACCTATTATATATTACGCAACCAGATAAACCAGGCGTCAATACTTTCGGTAAGGGGTTTTTATAGCAAAGCAGAAAACATACTCAAATCTCTCAATCCTGATGAGATGCCATACCAGTTGAAGCTATACTATTACTTCACATACGCCTGGCTCTACAGCTATTGGGAATCATACTCCAAGAACTCAGATTACGCCGAAGAATTCCGTGCCCAGAAGAAACATTATATGACCCTTCTGATACAGAGTTTCAACGAAAACAATAAGCATAATGTCTTCTATCAGTATCTCATGGGCGAATACGCCTATCTCCACAACCCTACCAGCAAGGAATCGCTCAACTATTATCTGAAGGCACTGAAGATGTCGCCAGCCAAATCCCGCATACATTGCCATGTCGGCTTATGGTATAGCCAGATATTACAAAAATACCGGCAAATTCGACCTTTACGAGGAATATCTCGTAGAGGCATCCGTGAGCGATGGATTGTGCCAACTCAAAGAAACTATTGCGCTTCAAAAGCTAGCCTACTACCTCTTTAAAAAGGATGCGAGCAACAGTAAGAGAGCTGCCAAATATATCCAGCACACGATGGAAGATGCACAGTTCTTCAACAACCAACTGCGCATGATGGAGATTTCCAACATCCTTCCAGTCATCGCTTCAGCCAACCAGCAGGCTGCCGAGCGCTCGCGTACCCGCTTTCTCTGGGGGTTCATTGGTGTAAGCATAGCGCTGGTCATCATTCTCATCCTCTCATTCGTCAACAACCGACAGAAGAACAAGCTGAAGAAAAACAAGGCTGAGATTGAAGAACAGAACGAGAAGCAGAAAGAGATGAATGCACAGCTCACCGAACTGAACCAGCAGCTGATAGAGACCAATATCAAGCGAGAGACCTACATGCGCCTCTTTATGGACATCAGTGCGGCTTATATCAGCAAGTTATCAGATTATCGCAAACTGGTAAGCCGTAAGATCAAGGCAAACCAGACCGCCGATTTGTTGAAGAGTCTCAACACTCATAAATTGGAAGAAGAGGAATCACAGATGTTCTACAACCGGTTCGATAAGGCATTCATGGAGTTGTATCCGGGTTTCGTTACTGAGTTGAACAAGCTCCTGCTGCCAGAATGTCAAATGGAAGTTCCTACTACGCACGACCTGACTACTGAGATTCGCATCTTTGCCCTGATGCGACTGGGTGTAACCGACAGCCAGGAGATTGCCACCCTGCTGCATTACTCCACCCAGACCATCTACAACTACAAGTCTGGAATGCGGGCAAAGGCGATAAATCGAGATACATTCGAATCAGATATCAATCAGCTTTGCCACATCATTAATAGTTAATAATTAATAGTTTACAGTTTATAGCATAAACCGCTTTGACTATCTTGCTCAACGGCGCAGCCTCTATAAACTATAAACTATTAACTGTAAACTATTAACTAGCTTCTGTGTATCACGGTTCCGTTAGCCTGATGCGTAGCAAGAACCAGAACCTCAGCTATTTGCACGTGTTCTGGAGCACTTGCAGCATAGAAGGCTACATCAGCCACGTCATCGCCGTTCAGAGGCTCTATGCCGCGGTAAACGTTGTCTGCGCGGTTCTGGTCACCATGGAAACGGATGTTAGAGAAGTTTGTTTCAACCAAACCCGGTTTCACATTGGTAACACGCACTTTCGTATGTGCCACATCAATGCGCAAGCCGTCTGTAATAGCCTTTACAGCCGCTTTGGTAGCACAATATACATTACCACCCGCATAAGCAGCGTCACCCGCCACACTACCTATATTGATTACATGACCATGATTACGCTCCACCATACCAGGTACAATCAGGCGAGTCATGGTTAAGAGGCCCTTGATATTGGTATCAATCATCTGATCCCAATCCTCAAAATCGCCCTCATATTCAGGTTCCAATCCACGTGCGAGTCCTGCATTATTGATAAGCACATCCACATTGCGCCACTCCTCAGGGATGTAATCCACCGCTTTCTTGGCAGCTTCACGGTTACGCACATCGAAAGCCAAGGCAAGCACCTCAACGCCCTCAGCCTCGAGTTCTTTCTTCAGGATTTCCAACTTTCCCGTGTTTCTACCTGTAAGAATCAGGTTATAGCCGCCACGGGCAAAACGACGTGCACAACCTTCGCCAATACCGCTTGTTGCGCCTGTAATAAGAGCAATTTTATTCATATTCTTTGATACTTTGAATTATACTTAGAACTTTTGATACTTTGAGCTTTATGATTAGCGAAGCAATTGAATTCTTCACTCTTCACTTAAAGAATAAGGACTCTGACCTCAGCATTCGCCATTTTCTCAATCTGGTTCATCGGACGTTTATAATAAACACTCTGGATAGCCTTGTTGATGATGCCATGCCCCACAGCAAGAACGGTCTGGTCAGGATAAGTAACCTTGAGCCAGGTAAGGAAATTCTGGGCTCTTGATTTCATCTTTTCCAGCGTCTCTATGTTGTCCGGCCAATCCTTTGGGTCCTTCGGCAGGTCAGGGATGAATTTACCCGTAAAATCGCCCCAATCGCGCTCTCTGAGCAAGGGAGTGGTGACAACGGGATGCGAGCCGGCGATAATTTCACAGGTCTGTATACTGCGATAGAGATCGCTCGATACGAAAACATCGATAGGTGTACCCGCCATTTTCCTGGCCACTTCCTCAGCCTGCTCAATACCTTTCATATTGAGTTTTCCCGGTGTTTGTCCCTGCATAATTTGCGCCTTGTTATCCACCGTTTCACCATGGCGCACCAAATATAATTTTGTCATTGTCTTTACTTTTTCCGTCTATATCAAAAATGAGTTTTTACTTTTCCTAAGTCTATACTCCAGACATAGTTTTTACTTTCACTAAGTCTCTTTCCAAGACATCATGTTTCTGATTTTGCTTACAAAATTACGGCTTTCTATCGAGACCAACAAATAATTTGCGTTAAATATAGCAATAATTAGCGTTAAATATAGCAATAATTTAAGTTTATATAAAAAACTTCTTGCTAGTTTCGGATTTCTTTCGTAACTTTGCCCCGAAATAACAAAATCAGTTTTAGTATGAAGGTAATACACAGTTCAATATTCCGCGCAGTATGCGCCATCATCGTAGGAGTCCTGCTCATCCAATATCGTGAGCAGACCGTCACCTGGATAACCATCGCCATCGGTGTTTTGTTTTTCCTTTCAGGTGTCATCTCCCTTGCCAGTTATTGGGCAGCCAAGCGCAATGCAGAGAAGATGCAGGGCCAGATTCTGTCTGATTCCAATGGTAAGCCTATCATGGGCATGATGCCTAAATTCCCGCTTGTGAGTGTAGGCAGTCTTATCCTGGGATTGCTGCTTGCACTGATGCCTCAGGTGTTTATCGCCTGGCTGATGTTCATCCTGGCATTCATCCTGATTCTAGGTGCTCTGACCCAGTTTGTCAACCTGGCTTCAGCAGCTAAGATGGGACGCGTAGGCATCCTCTTCTGGCTCTTCCCTT
>ENA-OOZS01000170-OOZS01000170.1-human-gut-metagenome-genome-assembly--contig:-NODE-170-length-12373-cov-6.336012_pt1 | contig 12373 bp, 9 predicted proteins | sample MGYA00241191_ERZ501405 | MGnify/ENA primary metagenome ERZ501405 (study PRJEB25962, sample SAMEA2042917) | human gut metagenome | biome: human gut; feature: human-associated habitat; material: faeces...
GGGAGTGGGAATGAAAGTTAAGAACAAGCCTTGACACAGTTTAATTTACACCCCCGACAGAAGTGTGATACAGCTACTTATTATGGACGCAAACTTGTCGCCCTGTAAGGGCAAAAACTTTAAAAACCAAGGATTTATAAAGCTTTTGCCCTTACAGGGCGCCTTGCTGATTGCTATTATACCCAGGGCGCTGCCCTGGGCTAGGAGCTTTTGGGCCTTCAGCCCGTTCTTGAACCACATTCGAAAGTTCAGTATCTTATTTCTGGTCATATCCGTCAGAAATCTTTTTTCCCAGTGCTAGCGCCAGTACAACCTTGGCACCATATCCTTCCAGCTGGTCGGCAAACTTGGCTACCGAACTGCCGGATGCGATGATGTCATCAAAGAGAATAATCTTTTTGCCCTGGAAGAAAGCCTCGTCGATATGGAGTTCATCTACAGGATCGCCATCTTCATCTACATCATGCGTGTAGCTGAAGGCAGGGTAGGCGTTGGTCATGCCCGTAGCCTTGCATATCTCCTCGCTGAACTCCTTGAAACGGCGCTTGGTATGCGCCTCAAGAGCTGCTGGAATGCAGACCAGGGTAAACTGTGCTGCCTCTTCGCCCAAAAGACTCTTCAGCTTGTCTGATACCATTCCGATAGCCTTCTTCAGGGCTTCCTGATGGTCCATCTCCGTAGTGAGCTCAGAGTTACCTTTAAAGTTGACGATAAGGTCGCGTTTTTCCCATTCCTCTGCTGTGAGCTCAAAAGTACCGAAGGCGCTGAATGCAGCGTAGTCGACAAGCCATTTGTAGTGCAGTCCGTTTTTCAGAACTGGCCACGAGTTGATTTCATTTTCGTAATTAGCCATAGACTAGAAATTTTTGATTATTAATAATGCATAGTTTCTGCAAAAATAGGAAATCTTTTCGAATTAAGGTGCCGGTTTCATAAAAAAGATTTGTTTTTTAAGTAATATTTCACGTAGCTGCCCTTTTTTTACTTATTTTTTAGTACCTTTGCACCGCATTTTAAGAAATACGTATATTTATATGACGAGAAAAACAAAACTTCATGAAATCCGCGACTACGTTATCATTGCTCTGGCGATGATAGAAGGTAGTATCGGTTTGAACATCTTCCTGCTTCCCAATCATATCACGATGGGTGGTGTAGGAGGTATCGCTTCTATCCTTTATTGGGGATTTGGCATCCCGGCATCTGTATCTTATCTGGCGCTCAATGTGTTCCTGCTTCTCATCGCATTCCGCATTCTGGGCTATAAGTTCTGTCTGAAGACCATCTATGGTGTTGGTATCTTTGCCTTAATTACCCGTCTGATAGAGACGCATACGGTAGGCATGACGCCGCTGCTTCACGACCAGCCGTTCATGGCAACGGTCATCGGTGCGTTCTTCATGGGCAGCAGTGCCGGTCTGGGTCTTTCCTGCAATGGTTCTACGGGTGGTTCTGATACCGTAGCGGCGATGATCAACAAGTACTGGAACATTTCCCTGGGTCATGCCATCATGATTTGCGACCTGTGTATCATCACCAGTTCTTATCTGGTATTGCGCGATTGGGAGATGGTGATTTACGGTTATGTCTGCCTCTTTGTGCAGTCGCTCTGTGTAGATCATGTGGTGAATGCGTTGCGCCGTTCGGTTCAGTTCTTCATCATCAGCGACAAATATCTGGAGCTCAGTGCAGCCATCAATACCGCCGCCGACCGAGGTTGTACGGTGATGGATGGTCATGGCTGTTACAGTGGCAAGGATGTCTACATGCTGTTTGTATTGGCGCGTCAGCGTGAGTCTCAGAAGATATTCCGTCTTATCGACGAGATAGATCCTACCGCTTTTGTCAGCCAGAGTGCCGTCATCGGTGTTTATGGCGAAGGTTTCGACCGTTTCAAGGTAGGCAAGAAGATAGGTTTGCCGAAGAAGAAATAGATAAATAGAAAAAGCCCGATAGGAGAGCGTTGCTGCTTCCTGTCGGGCTTTGATTATTGTGAATCGTTTACGCGATTTGTAAAGGCTTAACCGATTACTTGTTCTTGTACTTGACAACTACCTTGTTGGCATAAATGCCTTGTGCCTGTGAAATGGCAGCACCTGTGCTCTGTATGGTCATAGCGTTGTTCTCAAATGAACTCTCAATACCTGTTGTGGCTTTGATCATTTCTCCTGTCTCCATATCCTGATCATCAGCAACTACCTGATTTGGAACATAGGTAGATACCTTTACGTTGCGGTTGAGAAGGAAACCAAGGAATAAGTCATCACGGCTCATTAACCAGCTAAAGGTGTTCAGCAAATAATAAGGCTCTACGGTGTTTGGACATGTACGGATACTCTTATTTGTTGTGAACTCGTTAGTTAAACTTAGAGTATAAGCAGACAAGTTGCCATCAGTATAAGTGCTCAGGAAATTTACATCAGCGTCATCTGCTGTACCTACCTGCTTAACGCTTGTGAGGTAACCGTTTGCATCGTAGCTCCAAGTATAAGTTACCTCGTCGCCTGTCATCATATCCATACCTGTACTGCTGATAACGCGCCCCTGGTCATCAAGAGTATAAGTATAAGGATTATTCTCTACAGAAACAGTTTTTCCGTTGTAATTGAAAACCCAACCAAGACTACCATTAGAAGTAATTTCCTTGAGAGTTCCATCTTCATTGTAAGACATGTTGAGAGTTAAAATGCCTTCTTGAAGACCCAACATAGAAGCATACAGATTGAGCATCGAATTATCTGTAATGGTGATGCTCTCTACCTGGCGCTGCAGGAAGGCATATACCTTACCCAACTCCCAAGAAGCATTGCCGCGAACCAGAGATACGGCATATTCGCCCTCTGCCAAATCTGCAGGAATAGTAACCTTTACGCCATCAGTTGTAACTGTTGCCTCTAATGTCTTGCCACCAACTACAATCTTGTCGCCCTGGGCAAAACCGATACCGGTAAGGGTTACTTCCTCGCCAATACCCATCTCGCCTGGCAATGACAAGGTAGAGATTGGGTTGTCAGCTGCAAGAAGAGTCATGCTGCCCAATGTCCAGCTATCATTACCAGTCTTCAATACTACGTTTACCTTACCTTCAGTCATGGTGTAAGGAATGGTGAAGGTTGCACCGTTAGAAGACATTTTGGCATTGGTGTTAACCTCAGTTCCTTGCTCAGGCTGGAGATAAAGAGTCTGACCAGCAGCGAAACCGCTACCCTGTACTGTGACCTCGGCACCAATCTTTGCAGAAGTTGGAACCACTGCATTGCTTACTGGGTTAGTAGGACCATCGTCGTCTGATGAACACGCTGAGAAAGTGATGAATGCACAAAGCATCAACATCATTGAAATCAATTTTTTCATAGTGCTGTGTTTTAATTAATTAATAAATAAATATATTGTTTTTAAACTCTATTCTTACAACCCAGGCTGACTGTTCAGAATCTTCTCTGTGTCCTCGCTTGAAGGACGGGTCATGTCTGGATTCACGATTCTGCCGTTAGGATCGAGGAGGATGAAGCGAGGAATGCCGCTGATGCGGTAATCGCTCTGGAACTTGCTGCCCTTACCGATATAAAGTTGGGTACCGCTCAGTGCACCGCTCTTCACCCTGGCAGCCCACTTCGCCTTGTCCTGGTCGATAGAAAGACCTACGAAGACGATGTTTCTGCCCTTGAATTTCTCTTCCAGTTTCTTGAGGAATGGCAACTCTTTCTGGCATGGTCCGCACCAGGTAGCCCACATATCTATATATATGTACTTGCCACGGAAATCACGGAGCGTCATCTCCTTGCCGTTTACATCCACACCCTTGAACATAGGTGATGGACGGCCTACTGCCGCTTTGTCCCATTTGGCACATGCTTTCTTGAAGATGTCATTCAGGCGAGGCGATGTAACATAGGTATAGTACAGATTCTGCAGATCGGTGATGTTCTCCACACCATTACCTTCAACATAGGTGAAAGCCAGGAAATGAATCAGCGATTCGCGCACCTTGTCGCTCTTCGTATTCTCGCCGATATAGCTCATCTCTGCAAGCACCTTAGGATAGAGTTGGCGGATGTTCTTTCCCGCTTCATCAAATACGTGGGCTGTCTCAATCATATAGTTGCGATACTCATCGTTGTCGGCGAGATCATCATCCTCCTTCACATACTGGCGTAGGGTATCGTAATAGTCTTTACCCAAAACCAAAGTGGTATCCTGAGTGAGATAAGTATGACTTACCGGATACATCAGGAAGGCATTGGCATAGAAGTAGGTGATTCTGCCTTCTTCCATCTTCAGAAATTTGTCGTCGGCAGCAAACTTGCGTGCCTTCAGCAGGCGTTTCATCGAAGCTATCTTCTTGTCAACGGTAGCCTTAAACTCGCTCCAAGGCTGGATGTAAGCCTCATTAGGCAAGCCGGTTAACTGAATCTTGTTCAAGTAATCGATAGCCTTCTCGTTGCCGCCCTTCACGGCGAAGGTGTTGTCGAAATCGTTGGCATCGAACGAGATGGTTACATCGTCGCCCTTCTGCAGATATACGTTCTTGGTCTTCTCGCCATAATAAACATTGGCGTAGAGAGCATCCATGCCGTCGAGCTGCACGGTAGCCTTTCCGTCGGTCTGTGGAAATTCGTTGACGCTCATGTGGTAGACGAGTACCACATTGGAGAGCACCGGATTCTTGACGTCAAATCTAACGGTGATGCCCTCAGCTGCGTGCATGTTCACTGCAGCAAGCAGGAACAGAAACAATGATAATATTCTATTCTTCATTTTTACTTTCTTTTTTAAAGTTGATGATTAGTTGGTACGTTCACGGTAAGTAGCATCTACAATCTTGCCGAAGCCTGAATAGCTGGTAGGTGCAACCTTAGAGAAATCGCCCTCTGCGCTCATGCCGTTGTAGATGCGGAGTGTACCCGAACCATTGCTGTTCTCTGAACCTACGATGAGATCGTAATCATGGGCTGAAGCTGAATTCTGATAGAAATTAAACTTCATCATCGTGATGGTTTCGCCGTTGAAACTGAACTGGCGCTCTGCCTTCAATGGTTTCTCCGAGAGGTTCACGCGATAAACGGTACCGCCTACAGCATAATACATGTAGTTCTTCTGCGAACTGAAGGCGAAGCAAGAGGCATTGGCGATGTCTTTGCAGTCGCTCAAGTCGCCGTAGTAAGCCTTACCCAGTGCAAAGGTGCAGTCGGCATAGCAGAGCATATCACCCAGTTGGATGCCATACAGTTCATATTTTTTTCCGCTGCGCAGGATGGTATAGGTGATGCCCATCTTGGCGTTTCCCGGGTCATATTTCGTATTTTCCATATAGACGAAATCCATGCCGGTAGGATATTCACTGAAGGCTTTGCCGGTTACCATATCCGATCCCTTGTATCCGGTAGCAATCTCTTCCATATCCTTCATGCTGTGATAGGAAACATCAGAGAGCGAAAGGCCCGGCAGGAATGGACAGCAGGACATGAAGCACTTGTTCACATTATCATAAAGCAGATAGATGGATGCGTAAGAGGATGCTCCGATGTTGGCTCCTACAGCTGGTGCAAGAACAGGCTGTTTGTTGACGGCAGCGAAGAGTCCCTGGATACCCATGTTGGATGCCGAATATGCATAGCCGTCGCTCACAATCATTCTCATCATGCCGCTCTGGTCGCATACCATGCTCTGTGGCTTCAGATTGGTCTGCTTGGCTACCTCGTACTTGAAGTCGTAATCCTTCTGCCATACAAAACTGTTATTTGACAGACGGGTGGCTCCGTCGGCAGTAAAGAGATAGAAAGGAGAGTCGGAATGTCCGCTGTTTGGCGCATACTGGATGCTGTATGGATGATTCAACTCAGGCATTCCGCTGGTCTTGAGGATGTCGAGATAGGTCTTTCCTGTAATCTTCGATATCATGTCGAGACGGGTCTTGCCGTTCACATCACAGAGCACCATCCAGCCTTCTGAAGAGGTATCGCTCACGGTGAGTGTATAGCTCTGCTGCCAGAAGAGTCCGGTCTTCTTCTCTGTTGCGGTGAAGTAGAGGGTATATTCTCCTGCAGGAAGCGTCATTTCCTGCACGAGATGTTTTTCGTTGCCAAGCACGGTCACCTCGTTGTCGCCCGACTTATTGATGACCTTCCACTCGTAGTTGTAGGCATCGAGGTCGGTGATGTTGTCGCCCAAATTTGGGTCGAGGTCGATGTTGGCATGGGTGAGTACCGAGATGGTCTCAGGTACGCCGGTGATAGTAGGCTCGTTCAGACTGTGATAATCGTAGTTGCCCTCATCTTGCGAGCATCCTGCCATCATTGTAGCCATCATCAGAGCCGCTGCCATTATTTTATAATTTCTCATAATCTTCCAGTTTTTTTTATTCTCCATAGAAAGCCAGCGCATTGCCCTTTGCATCGAATGCATCGTTATCGTATGCCTCGCCGTTGTTGCGAAGTTTCTGCTGCTCTCTCACATAGCTCTGCATCTCAGAACTTACATAGCTCTGCATGGCAAGCGTCATCTTAGAATCATCGTTGAAATCGGCTGGGTCCAGGTCGAGTACCTTGCAAGCCAGTTCGAACTTCTGCTGGGTGAAATCGCCGAGCAGATCGGTCTTCCATGCCTTTGGTGCCGTGGTAAACTTGTCAGAGAAGATAATCTGATAAGAAAGGGTAGAAACCACATCGCCGTTGGCTGTCGTCTCTTCGGTAACAGGAAGAGTGAAGTTCTCGTTAGGCTGCAGACTTACCTGTATATGCTTCTCCTGAGTTTTCAGGATGGCAGTACGTTTCAGCGTAATCATATATTCCAGTACGGTTTCGCCCGCTGGCATCTCAGCCTTTTCCGGCAGGATGTAGTCTGTGCCTTCCTGTGCATCCTCCGAGCTAACCATTAGGGCTATCTCGCGAGGCTGGTCTGTAGGACGGCCTACCAGCTGTATCTTAACAGGCACCTGCATCTCATCGCCTTTCTGATAGACAAAGGTCACATTGGTGTTTGCCTGCAGGATATTGGTGTTGGAGCGATTGTTCAGGTAAACGCCGTTAATATTCTGAAAAACATCCGGTTCCTGTTCGCTGCATGAGCCTAGAGATAGGGCTGCCATCGCTCCAATCAATAGAGTCTTTATCTGATATTTCATATAAAAATCGTATATAATTAGTCTTAACTATAAACTATTAACTAGTTCTCTGTCTCAGAGTCAGGCAGTGGAACCACGAAGATGAGGTCGCTTGCCTTTGGATTCTTGTTCGCGTTAGAAGAGGTGATGATGTCGCTGTTCAATCGCTTGTAGAGATAGAACAGCTGGCCTTCGCCATACAACTCGCGGATGTACTCATACTTCAGTAAATCAGGAGTAAGGGTCTGAAGGTTTGCCACACCACGGTTTCTGCGCAGGGCGTTGACATACTGTACTCCCTTTGCCAGATCGTCGCTCTGGCTCTCGGCTGCTATGAGGAACATCTCACCCAGACGTATCATCGGAATCATCGTGTTCTGGATGCTTCCGTTAGCCACCATATCGCTATACTTGTAGAAATAACGGTTGCTGCCTGTTGCTATCCAGTTGGCACGGTAACGGTAGTCGTCCTGATAGCCGCCGGTTGTCGCTGCACCGCCATACACGATGTTGCTCATCAGGTTATCGTCCATGCGGAACACATAGTTTGGCAATCGTGACGGATCGTAGAAATTCTTGTGAATCTTGCTGCGGCTGGTGTTGGTCAGTGCAAACAGTACCTCTGATGAGAAGATGCGGTCAGGGTCGGCTGGCGAACCTATAACCAGACTCTTGTCTACGAATGGGAAGATGCCCTGGTCGGCTGTCTTGATGACATCGGTGGCATACTTGAACGCCTCGGTCTTATTGCCCATATAGAGATTCACACGAGCCAGAAGGGCCTCTACGGCATAGTAGTTGAGTCGGAGAGCACGGTAGCGCATGAAGTTGCTGGTACCGTCCTGCGAACCGCTCATCAGGGTTCCTTCTGTCTTCACCGGGTCGTTGGCAAGCAGGATGCGGGCTTCCTCCAGGTCGGCAACCACCTTCTCTGCCACCTCCTTGGCTGTGAGGATAGGCTCCGGACTGTTGGTCTGCTTATTATAATAAGGTATCGCCTTCTTATCGCTGTCCTTGGCATAAACCGGACCGAAGAGGCGTAGCATGTCGAAGTGCAGCATCGCTCTCAGCGCCAGTGCTTCTCCCTTTACGGCATAATAGTTGCCGCCTGTAAAGAGATCTTGGTTCTGGTCGATATTCTCCAGAATCTTGTTGCAGTTCAGAATCAGCGCATAAGCCTTGTTCCAGGTCTGGTCCAGGCGGTTGCGCCAGTATTCTGTGCCATACTGGTAGTTGGAGAGGTCTTTGTAGTTGCCCCATACGCTGTTGTCGGTACCGATGGCATATGCACCACCCATCACCTCAATCATCTCTACCGACAGCGACTGGCCGTAGAGTGCATCGCTGTTGAGGTCGATGTAGATACCGTTGAGCATTTTCTGGTAGCCTTCTTCTGATTTCTGAAGCTCGCCCTCCGATATCTTATCGTATGGTTTCACTTCCAACCAGCTGTCGCACGATACCATCATCGTGCTGCAGGCTAAAATCATTGTATATAATATCTTTTTCATTGCGTTCTGTTTAGAATGTTGCACCTATTGAGAATGATATGGTACGGGCAAAAGGATAGTCGATGCCTCGCTCTGCCTTCACGGTAGACCAGCGGAAGATGTCGTTCATGTTGGCTTGAACTGAGAGTGCCTGCATGCCAAACTTCTTGGCGATGTTGAGCGGGAATTCGTAACCCAGATTGATTGACTCGCACGTAAGTGTATTCTCATCCATTACGAAGCGGGATGACTTGTCGGTCTTCTGTACCATCGAGATGCCCTTGAACTGGGCATTGCGGTTGTTGATGCTCCAGCGGTCGTAGAGGGCACGGCGGTCCTGGTTGTTGTAGATGTCGGCTGTTCCGATGTTCTCTACCTTGTCGAAGAGCGAACTGTTGAAGAGCTGGCCGCCATACTGGTAGCGGAAGAAACAGCTGAATGAGAATCCCTTGTAATAGAAGGTGGTTCCCAGCAGTCCCTCTACATCCGGTTCGGTATCGCCGCATACTACCTCGTCGCTGGCATCATAGGTAAACGAATAGGTGCCGTCGCGCTTGATGAACAGCTCCTTGCCGGTAGCTGGATCGATGCCTGCAGAACGTACTGCCCAGATGGCTGTTGGACTTCCGCCGTCGTAATAGCGGGTGGTGTTGTGGAGTCCTGTCTTTCCGCTCTCGTTCAGTGCGCTGAAGGCATTGCCGATGTTGGCATATTTCGACTTGGAGTGGGTGGCACTCAGCGAGATATTCCAGTTGATGCGCTCATGAGGCATATAAATAGGAGAGAACTTGATGGTGGCTTCCCATCCGTTGGTCTTCTGCTTACCGGCATTCAGAGCCTCGCTCGTTACACCCATAGAACCTGGGGTGGTGATGATGGCGAGCAATGGGTCGGTGTTCTTGATGTAGTAATCAAGTGTCAGATTCAGACGGTTGCCCAGCGTGGTGATATCGGCTCCCACGTTGTAGTTGATGGTCTCCTGCCATGCCAGATCGTTGTTGCCCAAGCTGTTGATGATGACACCGGTACCGAATACGTTGGTCATCAGACTGTTGAACATATAGGTGGTATAAGCCTGATAGGCAGAGAAGTTCTGGTTGCCCGGATTACCCACAGAGGCACGCAGCTTGAGCATCTGGAAGATGCCGTTCTCCTGCATCCACTCTTCGTTGTGGATATTCCAACCCAGACCTACTGACCAGGTGGTACGGAACCGGTTGTCGGTGCCAAACATTGAGGCACCATCGTTGCGCAGGTTGAAGTCCAGCAGATAGCGGTTGTCGTAGGCATAGCCACCGTTCAGATAGAAACTGGAGGCATGCTTGATGCTTTCGCTGTAGCTTGGTTTGCCGCCTGTAGGGTAGTTGTTGGCAAAGGATGGGGCATCAAACTGGTCGTCGGTAAAACCGGTGGCTGAGTAGCCATTGGTCTTGCTGGTGGTATTGCTGAAGTTGAAACCCAATACGGCGTTTATCTGATGTTTCTCTGCTATCAGCTTTCCGTAGGTGGCAGAAAGGTCGCCTTCGTAGTAGAGATATTTCTGCAGGCTGTGTTGGAATAGTCCCTTCTGGGTTGCTTCCTGGTCATCGAAGTCGGTATGCTCTGGCGAGAGGCGCTTGTCCTGGGTATCATCATACTTGGTGATACCGAATTTGCCACGCACACGGAGGTCATCTGTAGCAAACCATTCGGCGATGAAGTTGTTGGTAAAGCCGAAACGCTGTCCCTTGTCGTAGTTGTTGAGATGCGCATTCCAGAGTGGGTTTGATACAGGGTTGTCATTCAGCCCCTCTTCCGGATAGTAAAGATATTTGCTGATCTTGCCGTCGGCACCATACTTTCTGTAATATGGGTTGGCATAGGCATATTCCGAGAAACTAACGGTCGGGTTGTTGGTCTCCAGATAGTCGATGGAGAGTTTGTTACTGAACTGGAATTTGCCGGTGCGGTAAATCAGGTCGAGGTTTCCGCCCAGAGTCTGGCGGTCTGAGCCCTTCATCACGCCGTTCACCTGTCCGAAGTTCAGTCCCAGTCCGTATCTCACGTTGCCTTCTCCACCTTCGGCATATACGTTGTGCTTATGGGTGAATCCGGTGCGCAGGGGCACACTGAGCCAGTAGGTATCTACGCCCTGCTCGATATCGCGCAGACGGGAATTGTAGAGATTATCCAACTTAATCTGGTTGAACGGATCGTTGGTATTGTCCTTGTATACGCCTGCCAGTTTTTCGAACTCCAACTTTTCGCGGGAGTTCATCAGATTGTAGTCTGAAAGGTCAGCGAAATCCAGACTGTAGTCGCCCTTATATGAAATCTGCAGCTTACCCTTTACCGGAGCCTTGGTCTCGATGACAACCACACCATTGGCAGCTTTTGAACCGTAGATGGCTGTAGATGCCGCATCCTTGAGCAGCGTAACCGATGCTACGCGGTTCATGTTGAGGTTCATCACGGTTTCCAAGGTTGTTTCGAAACCATCCAGGATAAAGAGTGGCTGGTTAGGGTCGGAACCATATTCCTCCTTCAGTCCGGCAACGCTCGACTTACCTCGGATTTCCACGTCAGGCATCTTGTTAGGGTTAGATCCTGAGAGTGCGTTGTCCATAATCTTGAAAGATGGGTCCAGGGTTTTCAGACTCTGGAGCACGTTCTGTGCACCCACGCTCTTGAGTTCATCGCCCTTGAAGGTAGCCGAAGAACCGGTAAAGCTTTCCTTCTTGCGTCGGTATACACCTGTAACCACCACATCCTTGATACTCTGGGCTTCAGATTTCATCATGATGCGGGCAAAGTCGGCATGGTTGCTGCCTGTAAATCGGATTATTGTCTTTTTGTAGCCGATGAATGAGAGTACGATGTTGCACTCCTTCCTAACAGGCAGTTCGAAGTGTCCATCGATGTCTGTCGTTACGGCGTTGGTTGTACCTTCGATAGCTACGGTTACACCAATCATGGGTTCATGGTCACTGCTATCGAAAACTTTTCCCTCTATCACTCCTTGCTTAACAGCAATTTCTGTTTGGGCTGCTGCATTCCCATTCACATTCTGTGCCTGTATCGAGGCAAGGGATGGGGGGGTGAGGCAACAACCTAGCAAAATCCAGCGGCAAGCGCTAGGGGTAAACTGATTCTTTTGCATAAAGTTTATTTTTTGTTTCTCGTATTCTTTTTCTAGTTTTTCTGCAAGCTCTTGCTTTTTACTGTGTATGTTTTTTGCAAATTCTTGCTATATCTTCTGCAAAGATAATGCAAATGAGCGCAATGAAAGCTTGCTTTCAAATTGCCGAGTGCAGCTTTTCTTCTGCAAAGATAATGCAAATGAGCGCAATGAAAGCTTGCTTTCAAATTGCCGAGTGCAGCTTTTCTTCTGCAAAGATAACATATTTTTTGAAAAATAATCTCTTTTAAATGTTAATTCTGCACTTTTTTTTTCACATTCTTACAAATTGATGCTATTTTTTCCATTTTCGTATATGATTTTTCTGATAAATAGTTCATATAACGCCGATGAAAAAGAAAAAGCCCCCGCAGGAATACTACCTGTGGGGGCTTGAATCAACTTAAAAAATAAATACAATGCAATCCAATTTTCTTCTGTCGTTGCGCATATTTGAGAGATTTGTACGATTAGCAGGGATTCGGGAAAAATTCCGTTATATGAGGAAAAAAAGTAAAATAATGCATTTTTTTTCAAATTCATTTGGCACTTTCAATAAAAAAATGTAGTTTTGCAATTGCTAAATAGAAAAAGATTATTATGGCAACAATTACATTAAGACCA
>ENA-OOZS01000180-OOZS01000180.1-human-gut-metagenome-genome-assembly--contig:-NODE-180-length-12167-cov-1.238441_pt1 | contig 12167 bp, 11 predicted proteins | sample MGYA00241191_ERZ501405 | MGnify/ENA primary metagenome ERZ501405 (study PRJEB25962, sample SAMEA2042917) | human gut metagenome | biome: human gut; feature: human-associated habitat; material: faeces...
CTTCGCAGGCTGCGCCGTTGTCATCTCCCACGACCGCTGGTTCTTAGACCGCATAGCGACCCACATCCTCGCCTTCGAGGGTGACTCCCAGGTATATTTCTTCGAGGGCACCTACTCCGAGTATGAGGAGAACCGCCGCAAGCGCCTGGGCACCGACGAGCCCAAGCGGTTCAAGTACAAGAAACTGATGGAATAAAGCCTACACTGCCAGCGTCTCTAACGCACGGTCGAGCAGATAAGACTCCAAGCGGGAGGGCTCAGCCTCTCCGAAATACCTCATAGCTGCGGCATAGAGATAGAGCACCGTCTGATCCGTCCCCGTAAGTTCTGGATTCCTCCACGTTCTTCGGGGTATGGGATCAGATATGCGTCCGCAGCGGCTGATATCCATGGAGAATAATGATTCTCCCCGGTCAAAATAAGACACATAATAACCCGGAACTTTAGGGAATATCGGAAAGACCGGCAGGCCGGCATACCTTGCAAGCAGGAAATATACCATCGATATACCTACAACACCTGCCTTGCGGTCCTGTATGATGTCTGGAATCAGGACGACGGTCTCATGGCCGTCATCCGCGCCCCCGACAAGGCTGAAACCGAAACTGTCAAATACTAAATAATTGAGCATCTCGACCTTCTCCACTGCCGTCATGGAATCCCGCAGCTCAGCCACCAACTCATCGGCCATCGCCTCATACATAGAAGTGAATCCGCGGAGGGACAGCTCAGGTTCCATAATACGTGTCAGGAAATACAGGCCGTCAGGCAGGTAGAACGAGTCAGGACCCGGCTTGAGCAGTTCAGAAAGCTCCTTCAGGGCATACACCGAAGACGTGTCCCACACAAAACGGCGCACCCTCTCCCTCCTGTCAGGAGGAATATTCCGGTCAACATGTGCAAGGCAGTAGGATATCGCCGGCCAGCCAAGCACGCAAAGCCGGTCACGGACGATCTTGAGAGTGCGCACATCCTTGTCAAGCATCAGCTCGAGAAGACTGTCAAGCTCACTCATGACTACTTTGAAAGACGGTCCAGACACATCTCCACGAGCTCACCCATCATGGACTTGTAGTCCGTATCGGCATCCTTGGCCCAGCGGTGAGCGATAGCAAGACAGACTGTAGCGCCCTCATGACCGAGCTTGCGGGCAAGTCCGGCTATGGCCGACCCCTCCATCTCGAAGTTGGTAAAACGGAGCTCTCCGAAGCGGAATGACTCAAGTCGCTCAAGCATATCCGGCATAGCCAACGGCAGGCGCACCACCCTGCACTGAGGGCCGTAGAAACCGGACGCCGACACCGTCATTCCCGGTACCGTACAGTCCTTGAACAGAGACGTCAGCTCATCCGATGCCTTCACGAAATAAGGTATCGGAAGATATTTGTTCCAGTCCATGTGCGCGAGGAAGGCCTCCTCCACATCCTTCATAACTGCAGCGTCACGGTCTCCGTACCAGTTGAGAAGACCGTCAAAGCCTGCTGATACCTTTGAAAAGACATAGGAGCCCAAGGGTATGTCCGGCTGGATTACACCGCAGGTACCTATCCTCAGAATCGTAAGCTTTCTCCTCACGGGCTTGATCTCACGGGTAGAGAAATCTATATTGGCAAGCGCGTCCAGCTCGTTCATCACTATATCGATATTGTCACAGCCTATACCCGTGGACAGGACAGTAAACCTCGTCCCCCAGTAATGTCCGGTAACACTGCGGAACTCCCTCGATGAGGAAGTGCTCTCTATATCCGAAAAGTACGAGCTGACCAAGTCTACCCTGCCCGGATCTCCGACCAGGATTACCTTGTCCGCTAAGTTCTCAGGACGGATATGCAGATGAAACACTGAGCCGTCGCTGTTGATTATCAATTCAGAATCACCTATCTTTCCCATGGCTGACATGATTTATTGGTTTTAAAGTGATACCAAAGATAATACAGTTTTCCGATTTTTACCTATTTTTGTCCCCGCAAACCTATAAAATCGACTGATTATGTTTTTTAGAATACAGAGTCTCTTTCTGACCATCGCAGCCGGACTGCTCATTTCCATGTTCTTCGCCCCCATGATCCGCTTCGTCGGTGAAGACACCGTAATCCACTTCGTCGAGGTAGCCGCCTTCAAAGGATTCACCCTCACCACCATCTTCCAGATAGTGTGCGCAGTCCTAAGCATCGTGATACTCGTATCGTTCAAGAACCGCATCCGCCAGATCCGCCTGTGCAACCTCAACACCATCATCCTCATCGCCTACCAGATCATCATCGCCATCTACTTCCTCCAGCGCAACAACCCCGAGAAGCCCCTCGGCCTGCTCCTGGCCAACACCGGCGAGAGCCCCATATTCACCATTCCCTGCATTTTCCCCATATGCGCCGCCATCCTCACCTTTATCGCCATGCGCTACATCGCCCGTGACGAGGCCATGGTCATCGCCTCCACCCGCCTGCGCTCCGGCAAGAGGGGACACCGTTCCGGGAAATAACCCTACTCCTCAGTATCGCAGTACTTGTTGATTACACTGTAAGCCTCATCGATGCCTAACTCACCGGCCTTGCTGAGGTCGAGACATCCCTTTGCCTTGTCCTTGACATAGATAAGGACAAGCCCCCTGTTGTAGTAGGCCTCGCCGAGACGGGGATGGAGCTCAATGGCCTTCGTGTACTGGGTGATGGCTTCCGGCATGTCGTTGGAAAGACAGTAGAGATTGCCGAGATTGTAGTAGATAAAGGGGAAGTCCGGATAGAGGGACGCCGCCGTATTCATGTCGCTTATGGCCGAAGAATAGTCATAGCTGCGTGATGAGCCGTCGCGGACCCGGGCCTTGGCCGTACCGGCATTGTCCATGGTGAGCACCTGAACATTGTTCTCGATAGAGGAGATGAAATCTATCATCTCCGACTGCAGGGCTCCGCGGTTGATATAGTAGAACACCTCCTCCGGGCGCCGGTCGATAGCCTCGGAATAGCACTGAAGGGCAGCATTGAACTGCTTATTCTCACTTTCAAGCAGAGCCTTGGCAAACAGCACGCGGTCATCATTCCCGGTGCGGCGCAGCTCATCATCCACTGCGTCCATCAACCGGCTGTTGTCAACAGAGGCCGCGCCCGAAAGCCTGCACGATATCTCCACATCCACCGGCACCGCAGCCTCAAACTCCGTCATACGCGCATCCTCATAGTTGTTGCTCAACAGGATGGGCATACCGTCAGCACCTGTCGTGGTCCGGGAGATGACAAAACGGTAAAGAGGCTTGAGGTTGATGCTGACATTGCGGTTCTGCAGCAGTTCATCGTTAAAATCGCTTCTGGCAAAATCCGAGTCCAATGCCAACAGTCTGTCATACTTACGGGATGTATCCGCAAAGGCAGCACGCCCGGCACTGTCCGAAGTCATCGAACGGTACTTCGATATCTTGCCCTGGGCAGTCCGGTAATCCTGCTCAGCCGAGGCATACTGACCGATCTGATTCTTGACATAGGAACGGTTCATATAGGCATTGGCAAAATCAGGATACAGCTCAATAGCACGGCTGAGGTCATCTATGGCATCCTGCCAGCGGCCCATCTCGATGAAAAGGATTGAGCGGTTGTAATAGGCCAGGACATTCTCAGGATTGATGTTCAGAACCATGTCGTAATCCTCGAGAGCACGGTTGTAGTCTCCTATCTGAGAGCGGATAAGCGCCCTGTTGTAGAGAGTAAGGGAGTTGTCCGGCTCACGGGAAAGGACTTCGTCAAAGTCACTCAGAGTCCCTCCGATATCCTTCATCTCATAGCGGATGAGAGCCCGGTTAAAATACGCGAATGTATTGGCCGTATCCAGCTCAATCGCCTTGTCAAGATCATGCAGGGCATCCTCTAAACGATGCTGCGAATAGTAGATCCTCGAGCGGCGGATATATCCCTCCGGGTCGAATCCGCGCAGGGTGATGGCCCGGTTGTAGTCCTGCAGGGCCTTGACAGTGTCGCCGAGAAAGAGATAAGAGGCCCCTCTGTTCAGATATGCATCCGGCTCACGCGGTTCCTGACGGATGAAACGGTTGAAGTCCTCCACCGCCTTCTCAAACTGCTGGGAGAGAAAGTAGGTCACCCCACGGCTGAAATACAGGCCGGAATAGTTGGGGCGCAGGTCCACAGCATGCTGCAGGTCCGCTATCGCCTCATCATACCTCCCGAGACGGCTGCGGGTAATAGCCCTGTAATGATAAGCTAAAGTATAGACCGGATTGATCTCTATCGCCCTGTTGAAGTCAGATTCAGCTCCCGCAAAATCCCCAAGATTATACTTCGCTATCCCACGGAAAAAATACGCCTCATACAGAGAGTCGTCAAGCCTGATAATGATGTTGAAATTATTGATTGCCTGAGTATACTGACCCTCCATCATCGCCCTCTGCCCCCTGAAGAAGAACTGGTCGATGTCATACTGCGCCCTCGCGCTCCATGCCGTCAGCAGCAGGAGCAGGGTCAGTAGCGGCCTCATCAGTACAGACATTCTGCGTTTCATGGCCGCAAATATACTACTTATATCATAAAAAACACTCTAAATATCTCTACTTGACCTTCCCTGAATTTGGTTGTCTTATTTTCCAATGACGAAGTTACACTTTTTCCAACGAATGCAATCAAGTGATGACCAAAGTCAGTGCCGGCATTGCTCATATAAATTACAAAAACATCGTCATATACACAGGAATATACTCAACCCCATTTTCCATCCTGTAATCCTTGGTATAAATCAGATACTTGTTCAATATCAGGTCTGAGAATTTGGCACAAAATTGATCCAATGACTTATGAGTTTTGTAGCCTGATGATTTCACTTCTACTGGCGAAATTTTATGCTTGTCCGGAATGACGAAATCTATCTCGTAATACTTTTTCCCTCCGGCATATGGAATGGTATGATAGAACAGGTTCTTTCCAGCAGTTCTCAGCATTTGGGCTATGACATTCTCATAGACATACCCCATATTGGTACTTAGTTTATCATTCAGCAGTTTGTCATAAATCACATTCTCTGTAATATCGGCATCCTTGAACGCAAGAGTGACAAACAGACCGGTATCAGATGCATACATCTTGAAATACTCTTCATTTTTTGTCAAAGCCAATCCTGCATTCGGGTCATCGGAATGATACACGACATTAACCGTCATGGAGTCCTCCATTTCTTTCACGATATTCACTATCCTTTCCGCCCTTTCATCCGAGATAGCCTTACTTACTTGATAACGCATCGTATTTCTGCTGAGTTGGGCAGGAATCGCATCGTATAAAGCCTTGGCCCTTCCGGAATCGTCAATCTTTCCGAAGTCCTCTTCATAAAGCTTCACCAAATTTTAAGCACACAAAATGTCAATATCCACCAAATTTATTTAAACCATCTGCCCACCTACACCAAATCTATGCAAGCCTCTGGAGGCTTAAAATGCTATCTGACCAAAAAAATCCCGCAACCGGCATACACCTGATTGCGGGATTCTATTACGACCAATCTTATTAAATGCTCTACAAACTCTTCACAGCTTCCTTGATATGCTGCTCCTGGGAAATACTGCTTACGAGCAAAAATCCGTCATGTTCTGAAATTATACAGGAATCCAGACCATTCACGACTATCCTGCGGCCGCCTTTTTCAACATGCGCCACACAATTCCGACAATCGCTCAACAACACATCGCCGACAACCGCATTTCCGTTCGAATCATGAGGAAGATGGTCCCGAACTGCGCTCCAGCTCCCGAGGTCGCTCCACCCCACATTGTCCGATATCACATAGATCGAGTCAGACTTCTCCATCACCGCATAGTCTATCGATATGCTCTCGCACTGAGGAAAATACTCATGCAGGGCAGCCCTCTCGCCGTCTGCCCCGAACGACTCCGACATACGCTCCATCAGAACGGCTATCCCCGGCGCATACCTCCGCATCTGCGACAGTATCGTCGACGCACGCCACACGAAGATGCCCGCGTTCCAGTAATAGTTGCCCGCCGCAAGATATCCCTTCGCTGTCTCTATGTCCGGCTTCTCCCTGAACGCAGACACCCTAACCACCTCCCGCTCCTTTCCGGACTCCGCACAGATGTAGCCGTAACCAGTCTCCGGACGGTCGGGCGTGATGCCTATCGTGACTATCCGTTCTCCCTCCTCCGTATATGACAATGCCTTGCGGACAATCTCCACAAAAGCGTCAACACCGGTAACAAGAGCGTCCGAAGGCGTCACGATGATATTCGCTTCCGGATCCTCAGCATATATCTTCCACGAGGCATACGCTATGCAGGGCGCAGTATTCCTCGCAACCGGCTCCTGAAGGATGTGCTCCCGCGGCACCGACGGCAGCTGCTCAGCCACCATCCCCGCATAACGCTCCGAGGTCACCACCCAGAAACGCCCGATATCGCACACCGGCAGGAACCTCTCCACCGTCATCTGCAGCAACGACTTCCCTGTCCCCAGCACGTCGATGAACTGCTTGGGATGCTCCGGAGTACTCAACGGCCACAGACGGCTGCCGATGCCGCCGGCCATGATAACGAGGTGGGTATGGGTATTATCTGCCATATTCTTCTTCCTTAATCTCATTATCTTACTATCAGGCTCGTCAGTTTCGACAGAGTACCCAGGCACAGGAGAGGATAACTGCCTCTAAGCCCGTTAACCTTGAAACTGCTGTACTTCTCTTTGATTATACGCCACTTGGCACGGACACCGTCCGTGCTGACTCCTCCTGTCCTCATCGTGACCATATCTTTTGCAATATACGAGATACGGATGTCATGCATATAGATGAAACGGAGAAGGAGCTCAAAGTCCGCCGCTATCCTGTAGTCGGTCCTGTACAGACCGAATTTATCAAAGCACTCCTTCCTGCAGTAAAACGACGGATGGGCGGGCATAAGGCCGAGCCTCATCTTCTTACGTGTGAAACTTCCGGAAGAATAATATCTGACCGTTCTGTTCAGATTGTCCGGGTTCACGAAATGTATATCGGCGTAAACAGCGTCCAAGTCCCCTCCAGACATCGCGCACGCAACGCTCGCAAGGACATCCGGCGAAGTAAAGAAATCATCGGAGTTTATAATCCCGATAACATCGCCTGTCGACATCCTTATGCCCTTGTTCATGGCATCATACAGACCCGAATCCGGCTCACTTATCCACTTCATGCGGCCTCCGAAACGGGGCTCGTAATCCTTGATAATCTGAACCGTATTGTCCTTGGAGCTGCCGTCCACAACAATATATTCCACATCCCCGTATGTCTGGCTCAGTACGGACTCAATCGTGTCCTTCAAAGTCTTACCGCTGTTGTAGGTAACGGTAATAAGAGATATTTTCATTGATTTTGTTATCGCATTGATTTATAAAGAACCGCGTATGCCCCAACGCAAATAAAGCACAGCATCGGCAGTACAAATCCCGCCGCCATGCTGTGCTCCCCCATCAGCCCCATGAGCACGGGGGACACCGCTCCGCCGACGATCGACATCACTAAGTACGAAGAGGCTGTCTTCGTACCCTCGCCGCGTATGTCATTCAACGCCATCGAGAATATCGTGGGGAACATCACGCTCTCGAAGAGGTATGTCAGGCACAGCGCTGCGATGCCGGCCGGTCCGGTGCAGAAGATCACAAGCACCATGCATATCACGGCGCCGGCGGAGCACACCGTCATCATCACCGCGGGACGGACCGAGCGCATTATCACGGAACCGATAAGGCGGCCGGCCATGAACAGCCCCATGCCCCCGAACGACAGCATAAGCGCTGCCGCACGGGCGCTGATGCCGGGGTCGGACTCGACGACGTAGTTGATGAAGAAAGAGTTGATGCCGGTCTGGGCGGCGACGTACAGCAGAAGCACCGGTACCCCCCAACGGAATGACCTCACACTCCATATTGAGCCGCGCCCGCTGACGGAGGTGGAAGCCGCGGCATCTTCCGGTTCCGTGTCCGGAGACGGAAGCCTCAGCCGAGAGAACACAAGGCCAAGGACAATCACCACAGCGCCTATCACGGCGTAAGGCAGGGAGATGCCGCTGCTGTCGCCAAGTATGAGAAGGCCGCCCAGAAGCGGCCCGACGATCCATCCCAGTCCGTTGAGAGACTGCGCAAGGTTGAGCCGCCTGGCAGCGCCGCGCCTCTCACCCAGCACCGTCATGTAGGGATTGGCCGACGTCTCCAGGCACGTCAGACCGCAGCCGATGATGAAAAGGCACAGCAGGAAGAACGGAAACGACATCATACGCCCGCCTGGGATGAACAGCAGGGCACCGATGCCGTAGAGCACAAGGCCCGTCACGATGCCGGCACGGTAACCCCACTTTCTTATGATCATTCCAGCCGGAAGGGCCATGAGGAAGTACCCGCCGTACACCATAGCCTGGACAAGGCCGCTCCGCGCCTTCGAGATCACAAGAACGTCCTGGAAGTGCTTGTTCAGCACGTCGAGGATGCTGTGGGCGACGCCCCACAGGAAGAACAGCGAGGCCACGAGCACGAAGGGGACGAGATAGCTGCGCCCGGCGCTGTCCCTGAACAGATTCCCTCCCATTTCCTTTATAGTTTGAATATACGCTCCATCAGCTGCCACTTCCGGTTCGAAGGCATGTCAGGAGAAAAGCCCTGGAACTTCGCGACGTAGGCCTCCCACTCCGCCTGGCCGGGAAGACGCGACAGACGCTCATTGTCCTTCTCCCAGTCGAACCCGTCAACCGTGTCCACGATCATGAACAGGATGTTGCCCTTAAGGTATATCTGCATGTCCAGGATGCCCACCTCGCGGATGCCCTCCCGGATCACGGGCCACACGTGGCGGTGGGCCTCCACGTACGCCGCTACCGACGCAGCATCGTCGACAAGTGTAAGTATCTGGCAGTAACGCTTCATATTGATTATGTTTACGGTGATATGTCTATTTCCTTCTTATGCTCAGCCGTATCGCGCCGTCGGGGAACCTGTCACGGCACACCAGGGCGAGGTATCCGCCTCCGCCGGCACCCGGCATCTTCCACGCAAGCACCCCGTCCATGGCGGAGTAGCGGTCGATGTAATCCTGCACCCCCGGCTGGATCATCGCGGGGAACATCGCCACCTGGGCCTCGAAAGAGGCCCGGTAGGCTCCCGCGAAACCCTCGAGATCCTTTCGGAGGATGGCGCTCCAGCAGGCATCCGCGGCATTTGCCAGGGCCTCCACGCGGGGCCTGTCTATCTCCGACCCCTCCACAACAGAGCACCCGGGACGTCTCGGGAACATCGGGATCAGGCACAGATGCTCCTCCAGCCAGTCCAGCACGCCGCCGTCAAGGCACGTCTCGAACCTGGAAGGCCAGTAGTGACCGTCGTAGTAGTGGCGCACCAGCCCCGGCATGCAGATCCCTATCGCGTCCTGCGCTCCCGAGATGATGCCGTCCGAACGCTCCGGGTCGTTCTCGAAGCAGAACACCAGCTTCGCCAGGATCTCCGGGTCCATGTCCGGAAGCTTGTAGGGCCAGATGTTCCTGATGCAGTTCCGGGTCGACGTGGACAGACCGCAACGCTCCCGTATCTCGAACGTAGGCTCGAGGGACACCGTCAGCGCCCAGCCCGGGGCGTAACGCGACACGTACGGCTGGTCGATCCACGTCCCCGCGAGGTCCAGACGCGTGGGGATGCGGCATGAGTCACGCTTGAGCGAGGTGCTCGAGCGCGCGTCAAGGCCGTCCGCAGGTACGCGACGCAGCACCACGTACTCGATCCCCCTCTCCCTGCAGAACGCCTCCTTTTCGGGGGTCGACCCGTCCTCGTTCACCACGAACACGTCAGGCTTCAGGGCCTCCACAGTCGGGACGAAGTCCATGACGCCGCTCCCGGAGTTGATGAACGCGTCCTTGACGTACCTTATGGACCTGACCATGAACAGGCGCTCCTGCTCCGGATACACAGTGTGGTGGTGCTTGTAATCCTGTATCGTCGCGTCGGAGCCGATGCCGACGTAAAGGTCGCCGTAGGACGACGCCTGGCGGAAGAACTCCACGTGACCGCTGTGGAGCAGGTCGTAGCATCCCGACACGAACACCTTTTTCCTGTCTGTCATACTGATGGTTTTTTTATGCTTCCGGTATGTTTCCTTGGTTGTTCTGCAGATTCCGCGCGCGGCTACCGCTCTGCCCTCATCGGACTGCTCAGGAAGTCCGCGTACGCCAGACGGATGCCATCCTCCAGCTCAGTGCGGTAACGCCACCCCAGGGACGCGGCCTTGGACACGTCCAGAAGCTTGCGAGGAGTACCGTTCGGTCTTGACGTGTCCCAGCGGACCTCTCCCGTGTATCCCACGACCCTCGCCACTGTCTCAGTGAGCTCCCTGATGGTGACCTCCCTGCCCGTGCCCGCGTTGACGGTCCCGCTGCCGCTGTAGCGGTTCATAAGGAGAACGCACAGCTCAGCAAGGTCGTCCACGTACAGGAACTCCCGGAGCGGGCTCCCGTCGCCCCAGCACGTAACGTACGGCAGACCATGTTCCTTAGCCTCGTGGAGCCGGCGGATGAGGGCCGGAAGGACGTGGCTGTGCTCCGGGTGGTAGTTGTCGTTCGGACCGTACAGGTTCGTCGGCATAACGCTGATGAAGTCCGTGCCGTACTGACGGTTCAGATATTCGCAGTACTTAAGCCCCGCTATCTTGGCAAGCGCGTACGCCTCGTTGGTACGCTCCAGCGGGCCAGTAAGGAGGCAGTCCTCACGCATAGGCTGGGGTGCAAGACGCGGGTAGATGCACGACGACCCCAGGAACTCCAGCTTGCGGCAGCCGTTACGCCATGCGGAATGGATGACGTTCATACCGAGCATCATGTTCTCGTACATGAAGTCCGCGGGGGCAGTGTCGTTCGCCACGATGCCGCCGACCTTGGCAGCCGCGAGGAACACGTACTCAGGCCTCTCCTGCGCGAAGAAGGCCTCCACGTCGGACTGGCGGGTAAGATCCAGCTCCGCGTGCGTCCTTGTTATTATGTTGTCGTAGCCCTGACGCCGCAGCTCGCGCACGATCGCCGAGCCCACCATGCCGCGGTGACCCGCGACGTATATTTTGGAATTCTTCTCCATATGATTCAAATATCTATTTGACGATGCCTTTCTCCAGGTACTCCGCCAGGTTGGTGCGCACCTTCGCCGCGGCGCCCTCGGCCGCGACCTTCGCCATGTCGTGCTCCACCATAAGCCGCACCAGCTCTTCGAAGGACGTCTTCTGGGGGTTCCACCCCAGCTTAGCCCTGGCCTTCGTGGGGTCGCCCCAAAGGTTCACAACGTCCGTGGGACGGTAGAAGTCCGGGCTCACCTCCACAAGCACCCTGCCGGTGGCGCGGTCGACGCCCTTCTCCTCGGCGCCCTCGCCGCTGAACTCCAGCTCGATCCCGGCATAATGGAACGCAAGCTGGCAGAACTCGCGCACGCTGTGCTGAACGCCCGTCGCTATGACGAAGTCCTCGGGAACGTCGTTCTGCAGGATAAGCCACATGCACTCCACGTAGTCCTTAGCGTAGCCCCAGTCGCGCAGGCTCGACAGGTTGCCTAAGTAAAGCTTCTCCTGAAGGCCCTGAGCGATGCGCGCCGCAGCAAGCGTTATCTTGCGCGTCACGAAAGTCTCGCCCCGCCGCTCGCTCTCGTGGTTGAACAGGATGCCCGAGCAGCAGAACATGTTGTAGGCTTCGCGGTACTCCTTGACGATCCAGTAGCCGTAGAGCTTCGCCACGGCATAGGGGCTGTAGGGGTGGAACGGGGTCTTCTCGTTCTGCGGAACCTCCTCGACCTTGCCGTAGAGCTCCGAAGTCGAGGCCTGATAGATGCGGCAAGTCTGGGCCAGACCGCACAGGCGCACGGCCTCGAGGATACGCAGCACGCCCGTGGCATCGACATCGGCAGTGAACTCCGGCGCGTCGAACGACACCTGCACATGGCTCTGGGCCGCCCGGTTATAAATTTCGTCCGGGCGCACCGAGCCGATCACAGCAACCAGGCTCATCGAATCGCCCATATCGCCGTAATGCAGGTGGAAATGCGGGTTGCCCTCCAGATGGGCAATGCGTTCACGGTAGTCAACGGAAGAACGACGGATGATGCCATGTACATCATAGCCCTTCTCAATCAAAAACTCTGAAAGGTAAGAGCCATCCTGGCCGGTAACAC
>ENA-OOZS01000181-OOZS01000181.1-human-gut-metagenome-genome-assembly--contig:-NODE-181-length-12114-cov-3.342234_pt1 | contig 12114 bp, 7 predicted proteins | sample MGYA00241191_ERZ501405 | MGnify/ENA primary metagenome ERZ501405 (study PRJEB25962, sample SAMEA2042917) | human gut metagenome | biome: human gut; feature: human-associated habitat; material: faeces...
CCTTTAAATCTTCGCTTCCAGCTCTTATCTCTGTCCTGATAGCTTTCATATTCTGTATCGACATTAAAATATACTGTTTTAAGGTCTTTTCTCTGAAAACCAAGTTTCTCAAACAAATCCTTGAGAAGCTCTGTATCTTCTGTTGACCTTCGGAGAGTATCTTCATATTCTTTGCAAAGTTCTTCCTTGTTGACATATAACCGGATTTTATCCGGCTTTACTGCTATTTTCCCTTTTCCTGTAACTGCCCGAAAAAAGGACATAAAAAAATCCCTCCAAATTTAAAAACAAATTCAGAGGGTAATTTAGGGTATAACAAAATAACCCACCCGAATATCGTTTTTTTTATTTGGTGAGTTTGTTCTTTCAAATACGAAACAAAAAGAGCCGATGATTCGTGAATTGTTCCACAATTTCATCGGCTCTGCGTCTTAAGCGTCTGGCTCTTTGATGACAGTTATCTTCAAGTTGTCAACTTTAATCAATCTTTCTTGTCTGCATTTTGGACAATAAAGGGGATAATTCTCCAAAACAGTGTCCTTCCTAATTTTATTACGGGTTTTGCTCCCACAAACAGGACACAATATCCATTCGCATTTCATCATAATTAGTCTCTAATCCTTTCAAATCTCATTTTATATGACTTTTGCAAGCTGTTAAGCTAACTTGTGGAACATATGCCGAACCTTATCTATACGGCTATTCGGGCGGCGGGGTTGGCAAATAAATTTACCAATAGCTGGCTGGTATCCTTTTAACTCTGTCAAGCAGACTCCCTGCCCATTTGTGAAATAAGTTAAATCGTTCCTGTATTCTTGAATACATCTAGCAGGGATTTCTCCTTTCAGAATGACCTCGTCATTCTTTATCTGAGTACTTACAATATCTGCACAATACCTTGGAGCATCATGATACGCCCGTGAGAGATATTCCTGCGGTGCATAAATTTCAAAGTGGAGATATGGCTCTAATAGTTCTGTCCCTGCTTTTTTTAAAGCCTGCTCCAATACGATAGGGGAAAGCAGCCGAAAGTCTGCGGGAGTACTTACAGGACTATAATACAATCCATATTCAAAACAGATTTTACAGTCTGTCACTTTCCATCCATACAGCCCCTGCTCGCAGCCATAAAGAACCCCCTCCATAACCGCATTTTGGAACGATTGATTTAAATATCCAAGTGAAACTCTGCTTTCATACTGCACTCCGCTTCCAATAGGGAGCGGCTCTATGGACAACCCGACAGAAGCCCAGAAAGGATTTGGCGGGACTTCTATGTGGATGGTATATTCTGCTTTTCTAAGCGGTCTTTCCATATATATAACAGTAGGCTCTTTTATTTCTGCCTCCACATGATATTTTTCCTCAAGGATGGCACAAATGACTTCCATCTGCACATTCCCCAAAAAAGATAACATAATCTCATGTGTAACAGTATCAATGTCAAAATGCAAAAGAGGGTCTGTATCAGCAATCTCTGCGAGGGCATTTAACAGGGCTTCCCTTTGCTCCGGCTTTTGCGGCTCTACCGTTGTCCGAAGTAATGGCATGGGATTATCAATCCATGTTTTGTGAGGCAGGAGTTTTTCATTTCCCAGAATGTCGTTCAGTTTCAAAGTATCATCAGCTAAAATAACAATTTCTCCCGGACAGGCATGGTCAGCCGGGACGATTTCACCATTTGACGGAACACACATCTCTGTGATTTTTATTTTCTCTTTTTCAGATATTCTAATAACATCCCTCAAATGCAATGTTCCGCTATATATACGCACATAAACAAAACGCCGCCTTTTCTCTGAATATTCAATCTTAAAAACCTGCCCGCATAGTTCAGATTGACCTTCAGGCGTTGATGAATAAAATTTACTGGCAATTACTTCTATAAGCTGCCGAATCCCCAGATTGTTTTTAGCGCTTCCGTGATAAACGGGAAATAACGTTCCGTTTTGGAATCTCCTGTTTTCTTCCTGTTCCAGTTCTGACATTTTAAACGGTTTCCCTGACATATATTTCTCTAATAGTTCATCGTTTCCCATAATTACCGCATCCCACTGTTCCATATCGTCATTGTCCGTTACATTTATATGGGGATGCTGCCCAACCTTTTGCTTCACTATAATTTCCGAAGAAAGCTTTGCTTTCATTTCCCGATATACCATTGGCAAATCAATCCCCTCTTGGTCAATTTTATTGATGAAAAAAATTGTCGGAATCTTCATTATCTGTAGTGCATGAAACAGTATACGGGTCTGTGCCTGTATGCCATCCTTTGCAGAAACTAATAATACTGCTCCGTCTAATACGGATAAAGAACGGTATACTTCCGCCAAAAAATCCATATGGCCTGGCGTATCTATAATGTTGACTTTTACATCCTCCCACTGAAAAGATGTCACTGCTGTCTGGATAGTGATTCCCCTTTGACGCTCCAAATTCATTGTATCTGTCCTTGTTGTGCCTTCATCTACGCTCCCTAGTTCTGCAATTGCACCACTGGTATACAATAAACTTTCCGTTAATGTTGTCTTTCCTGCGTCAACGTGAGCCAGAATGCCTAAGTTAATTATTTTCATGTGATTTTCCTCCTATCAACACCCAAAAAAGGGCATAAAAATACCCAGTGATAAATACTCCTATCACTGGGTAAATAACTCCAATAGCCCCAAAACACTTATATGTTTTCGGGCATATAAAATTACATGATAAAAGTATTCTTAAACTGGGTACAAAAAACTAAGCCCCATATTAAAAGTGAAACGGGACTGCTACTTTTTGTTCCCACTATCAAATTGACAGTTTATTTAAGAATACCTTGCCGCATATTTATTAACTCCTTGTATAATACTGAATCTAATTATATTCCTTAACCCTTTATTTGTCAAGCTGACAAACTAAAGCAGAAAAAGCGGCAGGATTTCCCCCTGCCACTAATCATCTGTTTATGCAAAAATAATTTCCTTTTCCACAATCTCCCTCGCACAAGCCCTTATGTTATTGAGGCATCCTGTCCATTCTAAGGCGTTTTCTGCCTTTAGCTGTTCCGTTATGCCCTGTGCCTGTTTCATACCCTCTATGAGCCTTTCAAAGCGTTCCTGTGCCTGTCTGTTGATGTCGGCAAGGTAGGCGTTTAGCCTGCCGCTTGTAAGAAGATTGGTGTATGTAACTTTACGGTACTGTTTTAGATAATCTAAATGCCGTTGCCCCCAGATGCCTATTGCCTGTTCTTCTTCGGCGGGTACAGTTAAGCACGGTATCAAATAATCCCCTTGCCTTTCGTATTTGCCGCCCAGTTCCTCAAATAATGATTTTGCCATTGTCTGTTACCTCCACATTCTTTTTTATTTTGAATGTCCGCAAAATCCGTCCTACATCTATGGGATTACTTGGAAGATTCCAGTGCATAATCACACGACAATAATTATGAAAATCCAATCCTTCCTGTCCGATTGATGTTGTGGCGAGCACAAATGGACGCATTGGTGAGTTAAAGGCATTTCTGATATTTTCTTTACGCATGACTACCTTGGAATTATCTCCTGCATCCTTTGTAAATCCAACTGCATAACTCGACCTTATTCGACATCCATCACTCTTCCTGTCAGCTCCGTTAATACGTTTTTTGAAATCAGGATAAGTATCAGCGATATAGGTGGCTGTACTGTAAGTGGTAATATAACATCTCCATATTCATGTGGTTTATATACACCGGTAAGCTTATCTGCTATTGCCCATATTAGGTCTGCTTTCTGATCTATTTTTGCACTTCTCGTAGCCATTTACATTTTCCTCCATAAGGTAATTTACTTTTCTTTGTTATCTGGTACATAGTCAATCAAATCTCCAAAGTTACAATCCAACTCTTTGCAGATTTTTTCCAAAACAGATAGTTTCACCGACTCGCAGTTTGTCATCTTTGCTATTGTACTGGAGCTAAGACCAGTCTTGGCACACAAATCTCCTTTTTTCATTCCGTGGTCAATTAACTGTTTCCATAATCCATTATAACTAATTGCCATCCTCTTTTCCTCCGTTTAATGTGCAATCAATATCAAAATTATTTTATCACACAAAAAACTCCTTGTACAATTCGCATTTACAAATATCACATATCTTTTTTCAAATATTGAATATCTTTTTTAATTTATTCACAAACCTTTTGAATTTATCTGCTACAGATACTCTTTTCCTAATTGATGTGGTTAGAAGAAAAACATCTCCAATCTGCTTTCATTATAACGTTCAATCCATATTTACGCATTAAAAAAGGATGCAGGGATTGACTCCCTACATCCTTCATTAGAATTATAATATTATACTTATCTCACACCCCGATCAGCCCCTCTCTCCGGCTTATCTTTTCCCTGCTTTTCTTGAATAATCCTCTTATTAATCTCAAGCCGTTCATGAATGGATAATTTCTTATCTTTTCCAACTACCGCCTGCTTCTGTTGTACCTGTTTCCTATCTGCTTTTCCTGCATCCTTGACCACTGCATTCGCTTCGGTACTTGTTCCCCGCTCATCTGCTCTTCCTTCATTTCTTTCCGTTATCTGCTGTTCTCGTCTCTCTTTCACACCTTTTTCTTCCAGATTGCAAAAGCTCTGCAGATACGGAAGCACATGATTCTGCATGTCTGTCAGATCTTCCATATATTTTTGGAACTCTTCACTTCCTTTACCTTTCTGGTAATTGATCCAATACTCATCTGTAAGCTTCATTTCATTATCATACTTCAACTGACTCACAATACCGCCATGTCCATTTCCAATATCTATTGACTTCTTGAAATGATGCAGCATCTGTTCACCTTTTTCCGCATAATATACAGTCACATATATCTTTGTGATTTTTGTAGGTTCCTCTGTCTTCGAATCACGTTTTGCATACCATTCTTTATCCATTTCTGCTGTTTTTGCATCCAGCTCGGATAACTTCTGACATCTTGGATTCATGAGAGCACTTTCTTCACAATAGTTTACATACACCATTGGTTCCAGATTCTTTGGAAACTCCGGCTCATAGACTTTCAGTCTTTCAATCAATACACCTGCACGCACAGACTGGTCACATTCTTCGTCTACAATATCCTTCAGATAAGAAATATAAGAATGTGTATTGCCACTCTGCAAATCCAACATCACCTCTTGTACCGTATTTTCTCCCGTCTCCACATTATCTCGATACTCATACGGATCAAAAGCTTCTGCAATCTCATCCAATGCCTCTGCCAACTGTTCTGTGGTCATCTTCTCTGGATACATTGCTTCCCGAACATCCCGCATTGGTACATACTTATAGTCCGGCAATGCATCATGAATTTTCTCAATCCCTTCCCGTATCAGTGCAAGTTCTCCATAAAATCGAACATCGTCCATCAGATTTCCAAGTACTGTATTTCCTTTTACGATTGCAAATTCAGCATCATCATAGTAACTGTCTTCCGGATCACGATAGATAATCCCCATACTGCATACTCGATAGGCATTCTCAGGATTCTCCCTATATTTTTCATAAACCGCAGCAATCTGATTAACATCGGTACTTTTTTCATAAGCTCCCATATCATGGAACTCATCACATTCTGCGGCAAAGTATTCCAGATACGGTTCTTTCTTCGGTGGCATATTATTGAGGACATTATCAATCATGTTATAATTTGCCTCTTCCAGTTCTTCTACCTTTGCCAATGGCTTATATTCGCCCTGGCTTTTCTGAATCTCTGCCATTACAACCTCATCCATTTCTTCTACCTTTTCCATCAACTGATCATAATCCCCACGGATGTGTTCTCCAGTCCATCCTTCGTCTTCCAAAAGTTCCTCTGCCGCTTCTTCAATAGAAATTTCACCATTTTCATAGACGCCACCATCCATCAGGCGGAAATCTTCATCGTAAAAGGAATAATCATATCCTCCTTCTGTTCTCTGAATAGCAAAGTAACGTTCTCCTACCTCATATGCCAGTTCACTAAGAACCTGTTCTTCCAGATTCAGGAAAGAATCTAGCTGTTCAAAACTGATACTGTCTACAAAATGAGCGGTTACCTTTCCCCCCTCATTCAGAACTACGATATCACTGACAGACAGGGAATGTCCTCGAAAGTCTTCTGGTCTGTCGATGTTGAATCGTTCAAATATATCATCTAGCGACATATTTCCAAATAATTCTCCCACATAGACCAGTTCATAGTCTTCTTTTTTAATCTGCATCCCGTGACTTTCAATGAAGCTCATATTCATAAACGCATAGTTTTCACCTGGCAAACCATCTCTTATTTGATAAATACCGAATGTTCGTCTTGTCCCTAATAGCAGATTTGCCTCTTTCAAAGACTGAATCTGCGGATATTTCTGCATCTCCCATTCCAAATTGCGGAATCGTTCCAGTTCTTCTGTAGACATCTGATAATGCTCCGGACCTCGTTCAATCTCCATTCGCTCTGTAACATAGATTGGTGATGAAAAATTGGTAATCAGATAGATATCTGCTCCGGCATCATATAATTTCAGAGCTTCTTCCTGTCCAATCACATTCATCGGCTCCTGAAATGCTCCAAAATCTTCATCTGCATAATCCAGATCCTGATCCCTTATCCGTTCCCACATCTGTGATTCCATGCCAAACAGCCCTTCATGTGCCTGTATCATTTCTTTACTTGCATACTCTCCCTTGCTGCCATCACTACCCAGGCAATAGATTTTAGAACCCATTCTGTGATAATCCAGGGCTGCTGCTTTTCTAAGCGGCACCATATCCTCTGCTGTATATCCATAATCCCGAAGTTCCAGCTTGCCTATGGTTGGATCTGGTAAGTCCTGAATATCCATTTGGGCATCATCCAGAAGTTCCTCTACTCTATCTTCATCTGACCGATTGACTGCATCTGCCAGATTTCTTACCAGCGTCCTTACTTTCTCTTCTTCGCCAACCAGATTTGCATATTCAAAAATCTGTTCTTTTACGTCCGCTGGAATTGCTATTCCCATGTGTTCTGCACGGTCTATTTGTTCCTGTGTATATTCCTGCATTTTCTGCGTTTCTATTCCTGTTATCATGTTTCTCGCCATATAAGTTCCTCCTGTATTCCCAAAAGTGGCATAACCGGCAGAACATTCTTTCTACCAAATTATGCCATCTTTCCTGTTTTCTTATTCCAGACCGAAGTCCCTTTTTCTATCTTCCCTGCCATTCTCGCTTTCCCGCTGGCTTTTTTCTTTATAAATCTGCAATTTCTCATGGATAGAACCACGTGCCGGTCGTTCTTCTTTCTCTTTCGATTCTGACTGCTCTGCTTCTGTGTCTTCCCGTTCATCCATATTAAGAAGGGCATTTAGTTCTGACAGTCGCTCCAGTTTCTGGTTCAGTTCCTCTTCTTTTGTGAATGGCTTTCCAACTTCCTCTTTGGCATTTGTAAGCTGCTCCTGTACCGTTTCCAATCGTTGCTCCGCTTCTGCCAGTTTCTCCGGATAGCTTTCCAAAAGATTATTGATACGGGTGATATTTCCCAGGGCATCTGCTCCCAGATGAACTTTCGATACCGATTCATGCTTCACAGACAGGATAAACTCCTTACTCCAGCTGTCGAACTGGATTCTCATGTTGAATCCCTGATAGTTTCCGATATCCATTGCTGCATCGACTGCTTTCATGTCCTTGCAGACTGCCAGTAGTGCCGCTCCTGCTTCTTTCTTTTCTGTAAATACTTTGCCGCTGATCTCCATGGAAAACTGTTCTGGATCTGTGATTTTATGCTCCTGATAATGGGCAATATCCGCTTTGTAGCTATCAATAGTCTCGGTCAATTTTGCAATCTGCTGTGGAAAATTTCTTGCAATATCATCTTCCAGACGGTACTGGTTATTCATGTGATTGGCTTTTAAAAGTTTCAGTTTTGCCACATCCACGTCCAGTGCCATCTTTTCTTTTACTGCCGGATTTCCAGTTGCCAGTGCCTTAACCTCTGCATAGGACAGTGCCGCTTCGTCCACATCTTCGCAGCTTCTGACCGGTGCTTTGCTCGTCATAATCTGGGAGATGAACTTCTGTTTATTTTCGATCAACTGCCACATGTAGCTGTCGAAGGTGGATTCTGTCACATACCGAAAGATATGAACCTTTTTATTGTGATTTCCCTGCCGGATGATACGTCCTTCCCTCTGCTCCAGATCAGACGGTTTCCAGCCAATATCCAGATGATGCAGAGCAATCAGACGATCCTGCACGTTGGTACCGGCACCCATCTTTGCTGTTGAACCAATCAAAAAACGAACCTGCCCAGATTTTACTTTTCCAAACAGCTCCGTCTTCTTTGCTTCGGTATTTGCATCATGAATGAATGCAATTTCTTTTTCCGGTACACCTTTCGCCATCAGCTTCTGTTTCAAGTCATCGTAAACATTGAAACTGCCATCGCCTTTCGGTGTGCTCAAGTCACAAAAAATGATCTGCGCCGATTTCTGTACAACTGTATCTTTCCAGATTTCATAGCTTTTTTCTGCACAGACCGACACTTTACTGCCCGGATCGTCTGGCAATAGTTCATTGACCAATCGCTGATCCAGTGCCAGTTTTCTTCCGTCATTGGTAATTTTCAGCATATTGTCTACACTAGCATCTACGCCACCGTTTCTTACCACTTCCGCACGCTCTCCTAGGCTTGCTACGATTTCTTTCTGCTGTTCTGTTGGTTTCAATACTACAGTTTCGTATTCCGCTTCCGGTACTGGAAGATTCAACTGATCCGAAGTCTTGATATCTGCAATCTCCTTGAACATATTCATCAGTTCCGGGATATTATAGAATCTGGCGAATCTGGATTTTGCTCGGTATCCGGTTCCTTCCGGTGCAAGTTCAATGCTGGTCACAACCTCTCCAAACGTGGATGCCCAGGAATCAAATAATCCCAAGCCCATATTCTGTAATTTGCTGTTCTGCAGATATCTCTGCATGACATAAAGTTCCGTCATGCTGTTGCTGATCGGTGTGCCCGTTGCAAAGGTAATGCCTTTTCCACCGGTAATCTCATCCAGATACTGACATTTATTAAACATATCTGCTGATTTCTGTGCTTCGTTCTGGGCAATTCCGGCTACATTTCTCATTTTTGTATAAAGGAACGCATTTTTATAACTGTGTGCCTCGTCTACATACAGATGATCCACTCCCAGTTCTTCAAAGGTAACTACATTATCCTTTTTCTCTTTCTGATTCAGCTTCTCCAGTCTTGTCATCAGCGTTTTTCTGGTCTTTTCAATCTGCTTTACCGTATAGCGGCCGCCATCCTGCTCATATCTTGCACTCTGGATTGCGATTTCCAGATCGTCAATCTGCTTCCGCAGCATGGCTTCCTGCCTCTCATCAGAGATTGGGATACGCTCAAACTGGGAATGACCGATGATAATCGCATCATAGTTTCCCATAGCGATTCTGGCACAGAACTTTTTCCGGTTCGCCGGTTCAAAATCTTTCTTGGTTGCCACCAGGATATTGGCTCCCGGATATAACTGCAGGAACTCGGCTCCCCACTGCTCTGTCAGATGGTTCGGCACGACAAATAGATTCTTTTGTGATAATCCCAGACGTTTGCTCTCCATTGCAGCCGCTACCATCTCGTAGGTCTTCCCAGCTCCTACTACATGAGCCAGAAGCACATTATCCCCGTAAAGCTGATGTGCGACAGCATTTTTCTGATGTGGGCGAAGTTCAATTTCCGGGTTCATTCCTGGGAAAGTCAGATGACTGCCATCGTATTCACGGGGACGGATACTGTTAAACCGTTCATTATAAACTCTTACCAGTCTTTCACGTCTCTGTTGATCTTTGAAAATCCAATCCTTAAATGCTGCTTTCATGGCATCCTGTTTCTGTGATGCCAGCATAGTTTCTTTTTTATTGAGGACACGAATCTCATCCCCATTTTCATTGACACTCTTATCATAGATACGAACATCTTTCAGATTCAGTGTATCTTCCAGAATCCGGTAAGCATTTGCCCTCTCGGTTCCATACGTTGCATAGGCAAACGCATTTCTTGGACTGTCTGCATTTTTCCCGGTAATCCGCCACTCACCATTCACCTCAGAATATTTTACCTGTATCTCCTTCTGTGCAAGATACCACGGAGTATGAAGCAGTTCCCTCATAAAGTCCTGATAATCCGATGGTTCAATCCAGGTTGCCCCAATCCTTACTTCGATTTCAGATGCTTCCAGTTCTCTTGGCTGAACTGCTTCCAATGCACGGACATTCGGTGTGAATTCCGGGTGATTCTCTGCAAAGGTTCTTGCTGTGTTTAACTTCTCCCTGACATTTCCAGATAAATACTCATCTCCACTCTCCCACTGGTCTGTCAGTGGGTTCTTAAATATAACTCCAACCAGTTCCTCCGTGATTTTTTCTTCTGTCTTTCCTGTCAGCTGTGCCATATAGGACAGATCCACCTTTGCTCTTTCATTCAATGATAATGCTAAGGCTTCTGTCGCAGTTTCCACACTGGTTACCGCCACTGCCTTTTTGATGGTTCGTTTCGTAAACATGTCTGCTTTTCGCTTCAATGTTCCATCTTCGTTCAGGTCTTCCAGAGAACACAACAGACAATAAGAAGCGTCATCAGAAAACGCCCGCTTGTTTGCATTACTTCCGATGACTCCATACTTTGCTGTGTAAGCATCATATACTTGATTCAATTTCTCCTGCTGTTTGTGAATTTCTTCATCTGTTACGGATTCTTCCATCTGCATGGCAATCAGTTCACGCACCGTGTCTCGGATCTCCACCATACCTTTTACACGTTCTGCAGTAGCGGCAGGCATCTTTACCTGATTCATCAGAGAGTTAACACGGTAATATACCTGATCATCTACAACCGCATAACTGTAATTACGAACATTCGGATCTGCCGGGATACTCTCTGGTACATCATCCAGTTCTGCATCCACATCAACTGCAGGTGCCATATTTCCATGAATATTCCTGACAGCTTCTGCAAGCTGGACTTCAAGATCAGCACCTTCTATCGGCATACAGGTTGTTTCCATACCATACGGACCGGATACCTCTTTCATCTCACCCAGAATCATTTCCGGATGGTCTGCAAAATACTGATTGACCGTAATTCCATTGGCATCACTTCCAAGATTCACCCACTCCGGCATCTCTTTTGTCATGCTGTCACGCTTCTGGAAGAATAAAATATCTGCACTGACTTCCGTTCCTGCATTTGCTTTGAATGCTGTGTTCGGCAGGCGGATGGCTCCAAGGAGATCGGCACGTTCTGCCAGATACTTTCGGACTTCCGGTGATGCTTTATCCATGGTTCCTTTTGTTGTGATCAAAGCTGCCACACCACCCGGACGCAACTGGTCGATTGTCTTTGCCAGAAAATAATCGTGAATCATAAAATTATAGCGGTCATATTGCCTGTCATTCACTTTATAAGCTCCAAATGGCACATTTCCGATTGCCACATCGAAGAAATCATTCGGATAATCTGTCTTCTCAAAACCTTTAATCTGGATATTGGCATCTGGGTAAAGCAGTTTTGCAATTCTACCGCTGATACTGTCCAGTTCCACACCATAGAGTTTTGACTGGTTCAGCTTCTCAGGAAGCATTCCAAAGAAGTTACCAACACCCATGGATGGCTCCAGGATATTTCCTTTTGTAAATCCCAGATTTTCCAACGCCTGATACATACTTTCAATCACGATTGGCTGTGTGTAATGGGCATTTAAGGTAGAAGCTCTGGCTGCTGCATATTCTTCCGGTGTAAGGACTGTCTTTAATTCCAGATATTCCGTCTCCCATGCGGATTTTGTTTCATCGAAAGCATCAGCAAGACCTCCCCAGCCTACATATCGGGATAAAATCTCCTGTTCGTCTGGTGTGGCATTGCGGTTTTCTTCCTCGCATTTCTTTAAAAGCTGGATTGCCATGATATTAGCACGGAACTTTTCCTTTGGTGTTCCCTGTCCCAGTTCATCATCTGTGATATGGAAGTTTGTTGCTGGAATATCAGACTGTTCTGGTGTTATATCTTCCTTTTTTTCTGCATCTTCTACTGCTTCCGGTTGTGTCTCAACCTCCGACGGTTCCTGATTTTCCTCTCGTATT
>ENA-OOZS01000217-OOZS01000217.1-human-gut-metagenome-genome-assembly--contig:-NODE-217-length-11290-cov-1.311526_pt1 | contig 11290 bp, 9 predicted proteins | sample MGYA00241191_ERZ501405 | MGnify/ENA primary metagenome ERZ501405 (study PRJEB25962, sample SAMEA2042917) | human gut metagenome | biome: human gut; feature: human-associated habitat; material: faeces...
CCCCATGGCTCGGTCTCAATTATTGAAGAGCGTCTCACCACCATGCCCACAGTCTCGCCAAGCAGTTCCAGAGCCGCGGCAATGCCCGCATGCCTGTCTCCGATGTTTGCTCCGAGAGAAAGATAAACCTTATGCGTCATAATAAAACAATCCGTTCTGAAACATAAACGGGAGCGGGACTTGACGCCCGTTCCCGTTTTTATCCATATGAATGCCTGTCGGAAGGCGGTTCAGTCATTTACAATGAGAAGCGCGTCACCGTAGCATCCGAACATGTATCCGTGCTTCACGGCGAGATTGTATGCCTCCATCACGAGATCGTAGCCACCGAAGGCGCAGGTCTCCATGAGGAGAGTTGAGTAAGGATGGTAGAAGTTTGATACCATCGAGTCTGCCAATCCGAAATCGTAGGGCGGGAAGATAAACTTATTGGTCCATCCGTCATACTCCTTGAGCATTCCGTCCGTACCTACAGCAGTCTCCGTAGCCTTAACGACGCTTGTGCCAACGGCGCACACACGGTGGCCGGCACGCTTCGTGTCGTTCACGAGCTTGCAACAGTCGGCGTCTACACGCATCTGCTCCGAGTCCATCTTATGCTTTGTAAGGTCCTCCACTTCGATGTCGTGGAAGTTGCCCAAACCGCAGTGAAGCGTGATATAGGCGAAGTTGATGCCACGAATCTCCATGCGCTTCATCAGCTCGCGCGTGAAGTGAAGTCCTGTCGCCGGAACCGTGACAGCACCCTCGTTCTTGGCGAATACGCACTGGAAGTCGCGGAAGTCATCCTCCGTTCCGTGGTGATTCTCGCGACGGTCGATGATGTATCTGGGCAGCGGAGCCTCTCCGAGAGCGTAAAGCTCGCGCTTGAACTCGTCGTGCGGACAGTCGTAGAGGAAGCGGAGCGTGCGTCCGCGGCTGGTTGTATTGTCGATAACCTCAGCCACCATAGTGCCCGAGTCGTCGAAGAACAGCTTGTTGCCGATACGTATCTTGCGTGCAGGCTCTACGAGCACGTCCCAGAGACGCATCTCCTCGTTGAGTTCGCGTAGCAGGAACACCTCAATCTTCGCGTCGGTCTTCTCCTTTGTGCCGTAGAGGCGCGCCGGGAATACCTTTGTGTCGTTGAAGATGAACGTGTCGTGCTCGTCGAAATAGTCGAGCACGTTGCGGAAATCGAGATACTCGCCCTCGATGGGGTTGCCGTCAGCGTCTTTCTTGTACATTTCGATGGTCTGCGACTTCTTGTGCAGCACCATCAGGCGACACTCGTCGCGACGTGTGATGCGGAAGGTCTCCTTCTCGCCTTTGTCGTTTTCGAACTCGCGGTAAATGCTATGCGGATAAAGAGCGATGAGCTCTTCTGGTAACTTAAACTTGAACTGTGATAACTTCATAGTAGTTTTTATTTATTCATCTTCACTGGTTTCTATTGTCTGATTGGCGAGCCACTCCTCAAACTTGTCGAGCTCGATGCAGTTCTCCACGCGCTGATCGCCAGAGCGTGTGCGGCAGAGAGCCGTGAGATAGCCGCCGGAGTTGAGCGCACGACCGATGTCGCGTGCCAAGGCGCGGATGTATGTGCCCTTTCCGCACGCCACACGTATCGACATCTGCATCGTTTCGGGGTCGAACGCCGTAAGCTCTATCTCATCGATGTGTATCTGCTTCGGCTTCAGCTCCACGTCCTGACCCTTTCGGCGCAGGTCGTAGGAGCGCTGTCCACCCACCTTGCACGCCGAAAATGTCGGCGGAACCTGCTCTATGTCGCCCACGAACTGCTTCAGAACATCTTCTATGCGTTCGCGTGTGATGCCGTCTGTGGGATAGGTGGCGTTCACGGGATGCTCCATGTCGTAGCTGGGCGTGGTGGCGCCGAGCTGAATGGTGGCTGTGTACTCCTTGCCGTGCATCTGAAACTCCTCAATACGCTTCGTGAATTTGCCGGTGCAGAGCACGAGCACGCCCGAAGCAAGCGGGTCGAGGGTTCCGGCATGGCCTATCTTTATCTTCTTCACCCCGAGGCGTACGCAGATGCGCTTTCGCACTATTGCCAAGGCACAGAAGCTGGTCATGCCAAGGGGTTTGTTTATGGCGATGACTTCGCCTTTGGTGAAATTCATTACTTGTTGTTGATTTTTATACTAAAGAGCAAACGATGGTCACGGCACCTGCAATGGCGCAATATACGCCGAACCAAACGAGCTTGCCGCGCTTCACGATGTTGATCATCCACTTGCAGGCGATGCATCCGCTGACGAATGCAGCCACGAAGCCAACAACGAGGGGCAGTGTGTCGATGCCAGCGAACGCGTCTTCGCCCTTAGCTGCCTTCAGAACGTCGAGCAACGCCTCGCCGAGTATGGGCGGAATGACCATAAGGAACGAGAACTGGGCGAGATTCTCCTTCTTGTTGCCAAGCAGCAAGCCGGTAGCAATGGTAGAACCTGAGCGCGAGAGTCCGGGCAGCACGGCTGCAGCCTGGGCAAGACCGATGATGAAGGCGTCCTTCATAGAGATATGCTCGCGCTGACGCGGCTTGGCGAAATAGGAGAATGTGAGCAGCAAGGCTGTGAGAAGCAGACAGCAGCCCACGATGAGCAGACCCGAACCGAAGATTTCCTCGACATAGTCCTTGAAGAAGACACCGACGATGCCTACCGGAATCATCGAAACGACGATATTGAGGAAGTATTTTGTCTCGGCGTTCATCTCGAACTTGAAGAGTCCTTTCAGAATCCAGTCGATTTCTTTCCACAGTATGACGAGGGTGCTGAGCACTGTTGCTACGTGCACCATTACGGTGAACGCAAGGTTGTCCTCGCCCTGCACACCGAAGAGTGCCGAGCCGATTGCGAGGTGGCCGCTGCTACTAACGGGCAAGTATTCTGTGAGTCCCTGGATAACGCCAAGGACCAATGCTTGTAACCAATCCATTTGTCTAATTTTTAATTATTAATTATTAATTGGTGATTATAGAATATTACGGCTATCCGCAGTGTAACAGCTTCTTGATAGCCGTTTTTTTATGGCTATAATACGTCTCTCGTATTGTTATTGCACAAAAAAAGGTGGAACAATACGTATGATTGTTCCACCTTATATAGTGTTAATGTCTTAGTTTTTCCCGGATTTCTTAAAGGCTGTCAGAAAGGATTTTGAAGAAGTCCTTGTGCAGCGCCTTCGAGATGTCTGCAAGCATGGCAGTATCGATACTGTTGCGTCCTAATGCTCTGTATACAGTAGAGCGGTTGCAGTGAAGCTCTTTGGCAAGCCAGCCTGCCGACCGTCCTTGCTTTTCGAGTTCTTCCTTGATGAGTTGTCCGATGTTTACCATTTTCTTATGCTTGTATTGTGTTTCCGACTGATTGTTTGTGCGTGGTGTTAGAAGCTAACACCGACACCGATTGACAAACGCTGGCTGCCCATGAAGTCCTTCAGATGAGAGTCCATAGCGAAGCGATACTGATAGGTGAGGCGGAGTGCGAAGTAAGAATACTTGGCGCAGACACCGATAACCGGCGAGATAGCCCATGCAAGGTTCGCTTTCTGGTCGTCCTTGGTGTATTCCTGAATCTTCTTGTTCTCCTTCTCGTCATCCTTCGGCTTCAACACGCCGTCCGGGTCGTTAGGATAGCCCTTCTTGTTAGGATAGATGTCGTCGTGGTCGTCGGTCACCTCGTACTTGCCGTAGTAAACCTTGGTTGTTGCGCCCGGACCGAAGAAGATCCATACCGGATTCACAATCTTCACCGTCCAACCGAAGTTGACGTTCACCTCAGGCATATCCGGAGTGCGGCAGTCGTTGCGCATCATCTCGAACACCTTCGAGTTGAGACTCATGCTGAAGAATCCGCCCACCTTATGCTTCTTGTACTTGCCGTAAGAGAAGCCGATAGGGGTGTCCTTCGAGAACTCGTATGTGAACACTCTTGCATGGCTCTTCTTGTCTACCTTAATCTGGTCGATGCGGTTTATCTGCTCCTGCGCCTGCACCTTTGTAGGGCAGTTGTTCTTCACAGCCAGAGCGTACAGTTCGCGTGCCTTGTCAAACTGCTTCTCGTTGTAGTAGAAGTCGGCCTGCTTGTAGGTCATGTCGCACTCGCTGAAGAACTTCGTGAGGCAGTTGTTGTAGCGGTTTGCTGCGAGGTTGTCGTACGGGTTCAGCTCCATAACTCGGTTGTAGTACTCGCTGGCTCCGTAGTAGTCGAGCAACTTGAACTTCTGTTCGCCAATCTCGCGGTAGTGGAGGATGGTGTCTACCAGAGCAATGTTGTTCTCGTTCTCAAGCGAGTCGACATCAGTACAGCCGCGTGCCACGACAAACTGGTCGCGAGCCTCCTGATAGTTCATGTTCTTGAGCTCCTCCATACCCTTGTTGCGGTGTCCACGGTAGCAGCCAGCGTCGACGGTGCTGTTCGGGTCGATAGCCTGATAGGTGAGCACCTGCTTCGGCTGCAAGTCGTCGATGAACACGGTAGCTGGCGCATAGCCCGGCGAAGTGATGGTGAGCATACGTCCGCGATACTTCTGTCCGGTAGGGAACTCGATGTAGTAAACCATGTCAGAGCCTTCAAGCTCGGTGTTGTAGGGCGTAGCGCTCTTGTCCATCGACGATTCGAAGGTGAGCGGAATCGACTGGTTGCACTTGAAGATGACAGCAGCTCTGTCGTTGTCGCCGGTATACACATCGTTAGGCTGCGATATGTCTGTAATCTCCAGCAGGTTCTGTGAGAAAGCGACGCACGCCATGAGGCACATCACGGCGAGTGAGATAATTCTTTTCATAATGATTACGTTAAATGTTTATGTTTTATGTCTGTTTGTTTTTTAGTCAAGTCTTTATCTTACTATTCTGAACGATCCGAGGTGGAAGACGTCTTTCTTCTGTGTCACGATGTTGCCTGCTGTGTCTTTGTACGGCTGCCATGTGCGCACCTGGATGAGCGGATTGTCCGAATCGCGGAAGTCAACCATCAGGAAGAGATAGCCCTCGTCCTGATAGCGGTCGGTCTTCCACAGCTGTTTCAGCGTCACGCCGTAGATGTTGTCGTACTTCGGGTGTTCTACTATTTCGATGTCAGAGAACTTCACGTTGATGAACTTCACTGTCTTGAACACCATTGCGAGTTTGGACAGATACTCCTGCTTTGTCTGCTTGATGTATACCACTTTGTTGTTGGCAAGCGTCATTTTAGTCATGTCGCTGTTCGGCTTCTCTCTCACCACGCGTCCGGTGATGATGAGCGCCTTGTCGCTGAACACGCTGTTGAGCATCGCATTGTCCTTGCGGTTGTACGCCGTGCGGAAGTTCTCTATGAAGTCTACGATAATCTGACGTCTTGCATAGTCGAGCTCCGACTCCTTTGCAGCCATCAGTTCCTCGTAGCGGTTCATCTCGATAGCTATAGCCACGCTTGTGATGAGTCCGTTGTGGTCGTAGTTTACGGTGAGTTCTTGGCGTGCGTCAGCTTCGTCAGCCTCAAGCATGTCTACCGGAATGCCACGCACCTGATAGCCGTCTTTAGTCTGCAAGCAGCGGCAGCGTATGCTCATAGGCGGACAGCTCAAAGCGCTGCTTTTCCATATCTCGCGAATCTCCTCGATAGCCGTTTTCGATACGTTGTCTTTCGAGAGTTTTATGGTCTTTTCGCCGTCGTCGGCAGCCTTTCTGAATGCGTCGAGCAACGCTTTTGTGTTGGCTTCCATACGGTCTTTCAGCTGCGACTCAACAACGCCGTCCGTAATCTTGAATGTTGTATCGGCAAGCGCGCTGCCTGCACATGTTAAAACCAATAGTAAAAGAAATAGTCTGCTTTTGATTTGTGTTATCATTTTCATTTTCTTTTTTTGCTATATATGTTTTTAATGTCGTTCTGCGGTATGTTTGCGTATAATTCAGCCTTTATGTTGCCTCCGTTCTTGAACAGTTCGTTGGTTGGAATGCTCACTACGAAGAGATGTATGATGTTCTGCTTGGGGTTGTGCATCACAAGGTCTGCCTTTATCAAGTCTTTGTCTATCTGTGTTACGTTGCAGTAGGTGTCCATCTCGTTTGTCAGCACGAAGAATACCGAGTGCAGCGGCATGGTGAGCGTCTTCTTCACGTTGCCGTACTGATGTTGGGTGAGCGTAACATTGCAGTTGCCTGCCAAGTTCATCAACAAGTTCACCGCCGACTCCATAGGATAACTATGGTCGAACACCGGCTTCCATGTTTTTGCATCGATGAACACGTCAGAACGCAGCGAATTGATTTGGAACGACTTGCCTGGCAGCAACTTAATTCTCTCCTCGTTGGTGTCTGTAAGGTTCTGCTTGTTAAGTATCAGTTTCTTGCAGAAGTCTTCTCCTCCCGTGTTCTTTGAGAGTTGCTCGTATACGAACTCGTCGGCGTTCTTCTTGTCGAAGCGGTCTTTCTGTGCCTGCATAGCTGAAGGCGTAGCGAGAAGGGTGAGAAGCAATACGATTCCCGATAGTTTGTGTCGCATATAGTCTGTTTTTTTAGTTTATATTCTAATGAATGCTATACATGATTCCAATGAATGATATATATAAATCTAATGAATGCTATATATAATATATTGATGATGTATATAATATAATGTGTGGCAGAACTATTCTGTGAGAAGATTGAATCTTGCCACGCCCACCTTTGCATCGGTTTGTTGTATGTCGCCCTTTGTAAGCGGGTTCATCATGATGCTGAAGTTGACAGGCTCCTCAGTTGCTACAAGCACGAATGCGTCGTGCGACGGCATGTCCGGCGTTATGAACGGCTCCGACTTGAAACCGACGGTGCTGTTAGCCGGAACAAGCAGGTTTGAGCACGTTGCCTCTTCGTCCATAGGCAGGATGAGATACTTGTTGCCGTCTTTGTCGATGTTGAGGATGTTGACGTAGAGTGTCTCCTCGGTGTTGTTCTTCACGCGAACGTAGCACGGCGTGTTGCGCTTTGCGCTGTTCGCAAGCGGCAGACCGGTTTCGACGTCCACAAGTTCGAGACTCACGTCGAAGTCAGACGCAATGGCATTCTCGCTGTTGAATAGCTGCTGTTCTGCAGAACCTTTTGCAGCTGTGCCTTCGTTGAGTATCTCAATAAGACGAGCTGCCATGAGCGAGTCTTTAGACGCAGCACGATAAGATGTGCCGGTCACCTGCATGTAGGTGTCGGGATGCACCATCTTCTTAGACGAACTGAATAGCTGCTTCACGAGATAGCCCATATACTGCTTCGTGAGATTCCTGGTGCGCTTCGACGACATGCTCACAAGACTGCCTACGGTGTTCACTCCTTCGCGTGTGAAGGACAGCATCTTCTGCTTGTTCTCGTCGATGATAGTCACCGCACTCTCAGAAGAAATCTTCAGCTTCGTAGTCGGTGTGACGTATTTTCTTGCAGAGAGCGGCGTAAATGTTTTGCCCTCTTGTATGTAAGCCTTGCCCACAACAGAGTAAACCACGTACTTTTGTGCGCTGGCTGCTATCGGAGCGAATGTGAAAAGCAAGGTGGCAAGAGCCACCAGTGTCTTATTTCTCATAATTGAAAATGTTAAAGTGCTCAATTCCACTTGGGTTAATGAATATCGGAGTCTGCTTGAAGTCGGTGAGTTTTCTCACCTGCTTGTAGAGGAAGTGCTCAAGTTCCTGAGTAGAGAGACCCTCAGCGTGCTCCTCCTTTGCAGCTCCGTTTAGAGCTTCTACCAGCGCCTTGGTGAATGCGCCGTTCTCCCATGACTCGTCCTCGCGCGACTTTGTGTCCGACGAGCTTGAGGCGTAGAGCAGCATACCGTTCTTCGAGCGTTTCAACTGCTCGATGAAGTGGGTTGTGGCAGCCGATCTGCCGCCCTCAAAGAGAGCGCCCGAATAGCAGGCGTCTACAAAGGCGATGAGTTTGCCGTGAATATCCTCCGCCTCGTTTCTAAAGTCGGAAGCGCTGAAGCACTCATACAACTTGTTCGTATTGCATCCGTAAGGCATGAAGTAGAATCGGTCTTTCTCGTCGCGCATTCCGTGTCCGGCGAAGAAGAATATGCAGACATCGTTAGGCGACGATTCCTGCTTCAGCCATTCCATAGCCTCGAATATATCAGCTCGTGTGGCCTCGTTGTCGCAGAGTATCTTCACCTGCACATCCTCATAGGGCAGTCCCTTCTTTGATGTGATAGCCTTCGAGAAGTCCTTCGCATCCTTGCATGTGAATCTCAGCTTAGGCAGTTTCGGGTCGTTATAGTCGCCCACACCGATAGCCACAACGAAGAGTTTCGGCAGTTCCATTGACGTAGCCTCTCGGATAAGGCGTATCGTTGCCGGCTCGCTGTTTCCGTTTTTGTTCTGAGCGTACATCATCACGGTGCAGTCGTGGCGTGGCAGGTCTACGTCGATAGTGTTAGCAGCTCTCACCGCTCTTGTCGTAGGCTGTCGCTGTCCGTCCACCATTACAACGATGCTTGTGCTGTCTGCACAGTTGCCAGCAATCAGCTGATACTTCAGTTTTATCTGGTCGGTATGGAACATCGACTGGTCCTCTGGGTATAGAATCTTAAGTACCGGAGCCGAGTTGGCTGCCGCAAATTCCTCTGTAGGTTTGGTTGTTTCTGCATTGGCAGCGTTTTCCTTTTCAGCCTGAATCTGTGTCGGTCCCTTTATTATACGAGGCTTCGGCTGTTCTTCTGTAGGCTTCGGCGCGGCGGGTTGCTCTGTTGTTGGTTGCGGCGCGGCTGGTTGTGGTGCTGCAGGTTGTGGTGCTGCAGGCTGCGCAACGACAACGGGTGCTGTCGGTTGCGGCGTACTGTTCATTCCTGGGATATCAACCTCGATATCGAAGTCGCCGTCCAGTGTCTCCTTCTTTGTGTCAGGCTTTTCTGTAGCTTTGTTTGCAGGAGCCTGAACGATGGGTTCTGGGGTGGGGATGTTAGGTATACTAGGTGTGCTGGGTGTGCTAGGGGAGCTAGGTGTGATAGGGGTATTAGGGGTATTAGGGGCGCTGGGGATGCTGGGCGTGCTGGGGGTATTAGGAGCAGCCGGCTCTGTTTGGGGCTGTTCGGGCTGCAAGTTCGCAGCCATAGCCATCCACTTCTGGCTTTCCTTCTCGTTCTGTTCCACAAGAATGCCGTTGGCATAGCAGTCGGCGAGTGTCAGCTGCGCTCTCTTATAGTTGTTGTTAGCAGACTGGTGGAGCAAGTCGAACGCCTTGTCGTAGTCGCGTGGCACGCCGCGACCGTTCATATAGCAATAAGCCAGGTTATATTGCGCCTTCGCGTAGTTCTGTCTTGCCGAACGCTTGAACCACATAGCCGCAGAAGCATAGTCGCGCTCGATGCCTTCACCGTTGAAATAAGCGTAGGCGATGTCGAACTGCGCCTCGGCATTGCCCTCATTAGCCGAAATGAGATAAGCGATAGCCGCCTCCTCGAAGTTGCCCTGGCGATAGAGCGAGTCGCCCTTATGCAGCAGCAACTTGCCTTGCTCTTCGTTTGGCGCAGCCAGTGAAGTCATAGCTGCGAGTAGCATTGCCGGAAGTATTGTCAGTCTTGTTAGTTTTTTATTTCTCCACATAGTATATTGACTTTTTGATGAATTTCAGTTTAGTGTGTCTCGACAGCATCATCACAATCCATTTGTACTGCAGACGCGCCGTCTCTACAAGAGCCAGTCCGATGAGCGGGAATAGCAGACTGATGTAGAAGTTGTATTTCGAGAAGAGCAGGAAACTGATCCACACCAGGAACGCAGTAAGCAGGAAGTAGTAGAACTTTATCCAGTACAGATAGTAATACTTATGCTTCTGTGTGAGGTACGATCCCACAGCCGACGACATATAGCAGAGCACGATGGTGAGCAGAATGCAGAAGAAGTCGTTCAGCACGAACACCTTGTGGTGCGACATCGACGAGAGCATGGCATACGCCTGAATCTTCATGCCCGGCATCTTGCCCAGCGGCGTGATATGCGTGTCAGCCTCCTCGTTGATAGTACCGAGAATAACTATCTTGTTCTTTATCAAGTTTTTGTATTTAAGCACATCGTTGTGCGGAATCACCACAAAGTCAGTGTGGCTGTATTCGATGTTGCGCTGTTTCGGAGTCGCCTCCTCCGGTTTAGTGTTTGTGTATTTGCATACCGCCATGTATGGCAGCGAGTAAATCACGTTGTTGTTGATGTGTTCGTTCTGCGAGTATTTTCTTATGCAGCCGTAGCCTTCGCCCGATATCACATTGCTGAAAGCCCATGTTATGCCGTCGCCTTCATAGCTGAAGAACGAGCGTCGCACTTTTCTGAAACGGTCGTTGATGTAGTCGTAGTCGGTGAGTTTGCACGAGAACATGGCGTTGTTGAGGCTCGATACGGCATTGATGAGATATTCGTTCTCGCCCTCGTCGTAGCTCGGGCGCTCGAAGATAAGGTCGACGACGAGCACCTTCGGGTTGCATTTGTTTATGTTCGTCATGCAGTCGGCAATCTTGCGTCTGTCGTACAGTTCGGTCATATCCACCAGCACGATGTCGTTGTTTATCTCTTTCACGCCGCTGCTGTTCTGTATCTCGTAGAACACGTCAGTCATGGAGAAGTCGCTGAAAGCCTTCTTCACGGGGTTCACCACCGTGAGGTTTATAGACGCGAAGGCGAGCAACCACCCCATGAATAGCACAAGCAGCGTGATGCAGAGATGGTCGATGCTTATGAGTTGGGTCAGGTCGCTTCGCCTCGGCCTCCTTAACTTGAAGTTAGGCCTTTTTATATTGAGTTTTGGTGTTTTCAAATTGTTCTTAGTGTTTTGTAATTATATGCGGCATCGCTGCCGGTTGTAATCTCATCTTAGTCTAGACCTAAAAAATGTGATTTTTAGATAATTTTTGCAAAGTTGGTCATAAAAGTTGAATATTTATAATAATGTATGTTGCATAATTGCAACAAGTATATAATTAATATATGTATAAGCATATAAACACCCACCGCAGCACAAAGTTTTAATGTGATTGGCGTTTTTTTTCGTGTTGCAAAGAAATTAATTCTGTAAAAAGTTGTGAAGTTGGTTTTAATGATATATATTTGCAAACAAATTATTAAAGTGAAATTATTACAACCGCTAAAAGACCGCTATAATATGAGCAAGAACAATCTGTTATATAAGACATTCCGCCTTTACGTTGACGGATTCCGTAGCATGACAATAGGAAAAGTTTTGTGGACCGTTATCCTCATAAAACTCTTTGTGATGTTCTTCGTGCTCAAGCTGTTTTTCTTCCCCGATGTGCTTGAGCAGAAAGCCGCCGGCGAAAAGGCTTCG
>ENA-OOZS01000232-OOZS01000232.1-human-gut-metagenome-genome-assembly--contig:-NODE-232-length-11055-cov-14.673636_pt1 | contig 11055 bp, 7 predicted proteins | sample MGYA00241191_ERZ501405 | MGnify/ENA primary metagenome ERZ501405 (study PRJEB25962, sample SAMEA2042917) | human gut metagenome | biome: human gut; feature: human-associated habitat; material: faeces...
TTCTGAAGCCAAACAAGGGACTTACGATTCTGCTGGCGGGCCGTCCTTATCATACTGACCCGCTGATTCAGCACAAGCTGAGCGAGATGATAGCCAATCTGGGAGTCAACGTCATCAGCGAAGACATCGCCCGGGGTAATCTCTTTGCAGATTTCAAAGAATTCAATTTGGAGAACCTGGCGGCAGAAAGAAATGAGGCTGCATTAGCCAGCCAAGACAACAACGAAGCATACAACTGTCAGCCAGAAACTTATCTCGTGAAGCAATGGGCGTATATGAACCGCATTCTGAAGGCAGCACAATGGGCAGCCGAACAGGGCGATGAGGTTCATTTCGTCCAGATGACCAGTTTCGGCTGCGGTCCTGACAGTTTTATCCAGGACGAGATTCGCGACATCATGAAGCGCCACAACAAGCCGTTCACGCTGCTGAAGATAGATGATGTGAGCAATATCGGCTCCCTGAAGCTCCGTGTCCGCTCGCTGATAGAAAGCCTGAAGGGAGTAAAGGAAGTGAAGAGTGAAGAAAGAAGAGTGAAAAATTCAACAGCAGAAGAAATTCAACATTCAACACTCAACATTCAACATTTACAACAGACCAAGGTATTCACCAAGCAGGATATTCATCGCAAGATTCTCGCTCCTTTCATGACCGAATACCTCACCCCTATCATTCCGCCTATCCTGAAACTGATAGGCTATGATGTAGAGGTACTTCCGATGAGCGATGAGGTAAGCGCCGAACTCGGCTTGAAGTTTGCCAACAACGAAGTCTGTTATCCGGCAACACTCATCGTCGGCGACATCATCAAAGCCTTGAAATCAGGCAGATACGACCTGAATAATACGGCAGTAGTGATGAGTCAGACGGGCGGCCAGTGTCGCGCAACCAACTACGCTGGTCTCATCAAGCGTGCGATGATTTCCAATGGATTCCAGGACATTCCGCTGCTCACGCTCGGTGTAACAGCCTCAACAGGCGAAGCATCAGGCTCAACAGACGACAAGCAAGACTATAACGAGCAGGACGGCTTCAATGTGCCTTGGCTGAAATACAGTCAGATTATCGTTACCGCCATTTTCTATGGCGATGCAATCAACAAGATGTACAACGCCTGCATCGTAAGAGAGCGTAAACCGGGCATTGCCAGAGAGTTGCGCGATAAATACATGCAGCTGATAGACAGACCTATCGCCCAGAATTCAGCCAAAGGACTCATCCGACTCCTGGAACAGGCAGCCGAAGAATTCAACCAGATGACCCTCGACAAAACGTTGCCGAAGGTAGGAATCGTAGGCGAAATCTTCCTGAAGTTCAATCCTTTCGCCCACCAGTTCCTGGAGCAGAACATCATTTCGCGCGGCATAGAGGTGGTTCCGCCTCTGCTTGCCCCCTTCTTCCTGCAAGAATTTGTGAACGTAGAGATACAGAAACACATGCGGCTGAGTTGCACCAAAGTGCCCGATTTCATCATCAAGGGCGCTTATCAGGCGCTGATAGGCAGAAGATTGCGCCAGGTAAACAAGGCAGCCGGCAAGTTCCGCTACTTCCGTCCGTTCACCAATATCTATGATGATGCGAAGGACGTACAGGGACTGGTTTCGCTCGCAGCCCAGTTTGGCGAAGGCTGGCTTCTGCCTGCCGACATCGTAGGTTACATCCGTGATGGCGTGAACAACATCATCTCGCTCCAGCCTTTCGGTTGCATCGCTAACCACGTGATTTCCAAGGGCATCGAGAAACGTCTCCACGACCGTTTTCCAATGCTCAACCTCGTATCACTCGACTTCGATTCCGGTGTTTCAGAGGTAAACGTCACCAACCGACTGCTCCTCTTCCTGGACAGCATCGCAAAATAATACAAGCCAGACCCATGTATGGTAAAACACCGTACATGGGTCTTTCCATCTTTCATCCCTCAAAAAATCACTCTAAAAAATACAAAAAACCGTAGCTATTTCTTTGTCATTCAAGAAAATAATCGTATCTTTGCACTCAAATTTTATTGAGACATTAAGAAAATGAGTAAAGATACATTAACTCATCAGCTGACAGAGACCATCGAGGAGCTTTCGAGCGCCGAATCTTTGAAGGGTCTCTTCCATCAGCATCGAGACGGGAATCCACTTCCTTCGGGCAAGGCGCTCGAAGAAATCATCAGTTTGTCCCGTTCTATCCTCTTTCCGGGATATTTCGGTAATTCTTCGGTAAATATCTCAACCATCAAATATCATATTGGAGTAAGAGTAGAGAAACTCTATGAGATGCTGTCAGAGCAGATTCTCGCCGGTCTCTGCTTCGCCAACGACTGCGAAACGGAAACCCAGGCTGAACTGCAGCACCAGCGTGCCAAGGCAGGCGTGATTGCAGCCAAGGTAATCATGGAATTTCCGAGACTGCGCAAGATTCTGGCAACCGATGTAGAGGCTGCCTACGAGGGCGACCCGGCTGCCATGAGCCACGGAGAAATCATCTCCTGCTACCCGGTCATCAAGGCGATTACCAACTACCGCATCGCTCACGTGCTGCACGAACTGGGAGTGCCGCTCATTCCGAGAATGATGACCGAACTGGCGCATTCGGAAACCGGTATTGACATCAACCCAGAGGCTACCATCGGCAAGCACTTCACCATCGACCACGGTACGGGTGTGGTGATTGGAGCTACCTGCATCATCGGCGACAATGTGAAACTCTACCAGGGTGTAACCCTCGGAGCCAAGAGTTTTCCACTCGATAAGGACGGCAACCCTATCAAGGGAATCCCTCGCCACCCTATCCTCGAAAATGATGTCATCGTCTACGCCAATGCCACCATCCTCGGTCGCATCACCATCGGAGAAGGCTGCGTAGTGGGAGCCAACGTATGGGTTACCAAGGATATGAAACCGAAAACAAAGAAATATAAAAAAGAAAAACAAAGTTTATTAGATATAGAATTCAATAATGGAACAGGAATTTGAACTCATTGCCAAGACCTTCATGGGCCTCGAGCCTGTCTTGGCTGAAGAGCTCACCCAGTTGGGTGCCAATAATGTACAGATCGGTCGCCGCATGGTGTCTTTCACTGGCGACAAGGAAATGATGTATCGTGCTAACTTCCAGTTGCACACAGCCATCCGTATCTTAAAGCCTATCAAGCACTTCAAGGCTAGAAGCGCTGAAGAGGTGTATGATCAGATTCAGAAGATCAAGTGGGATGACATCTTAGACGTGAAGAAGACTTTCTCTGTTGACTCAGTAGTCTACTCAGAGGAGTTCCGCAACTCACGCTTCGTAACCTACAAGGTAAAGGATGCGATTGTTGACTGGTTCCGCGAGAAGCAGGGTACACGTCCAAATATCAGCGTATCTAACCCGGATATCCGCCTCAACATCCACATTGCAGAAGACAATGCCACCTTGAGTCTCGATTCGAGTGGTGAGAGTCTGCACCGCCGTGGCTACCGCCAGGAGCAGGTAGAGGCTCCTCTGAACGAGGTTCTCGCTGCAGGTATGATTCTGATGACCGGCTGGAAGGGCGAATGCGATTTCATCGACCCGATGTGTGGTTCAGGTACCATCGCCATCGAAGCTGCCCTCATCGCCCGCAACATCTCTCCAGGTGTATTCCGCAAGGAGTTTGCCTTCGAGAAATGGAACGATTTCGACCAGGATCTCTTCGACATGATCTATAACGACGACTCTCAGGAGCGCGAGTTCGAGCACCATATCTATGGTTACGATGTTGACATGAAGGCTGTCAATACAGCTAATCTCAACGTGCGTGCTGCCGGACTGAGCAAGGATATCACCATCGCCCAGCAGGACTTCAAGGACTTCACCCAGCCAGCAGAGAAGAGCATCATCGTGATGAACCCTCCATACGGCGAGCGCATCTCTACCCCTAACCTCCTGAACACCTACAAGATGATAGGTGAGCGCTTCAAGAAGGCTTTTGCAGGCAACGAGGCTTGGGTATTGAGCTACCGCGAGGAGTGCTTCGAGCAGATTGGTCTGAAACCATCTATCAAGATTCCTGTATTCAACGGAAGCTTGGAGTGCGAATTCCGCAAGTATGTGATGTTCGACGGCAAGATGAAGGACTTCCGTTCTGAAGGCGGTATTGTGAAGACTGAGCGCGAGAAGAGCGAGATGGCTCAGAAGCACCGTTTCAAGAAGGAGCGTGAATTCAAGAAGCGTGTAAGCGAGGAGACTGAAAACGAGGAGGACGATATCCGTTCTTTCAAGTTCCATACTCACCGTCTGGAAGACTTCGAGAAGAAGCGTGCTGAGTTCCATAAGGGCGGCTGTTCACGTATCGGTGGCGGTCGACGCAATGATGACGACGATGACAAGCGTGGAAGCCGTAGCTTCAAGGGCGACCGCAAGGGTGGCCGTGACTTCGGTGGCAAGCGCGACGGAAAGCGTTTCGAGAAAGGCGACAAGCGTGGTGGCTTCAAGGGCGACAAACGTGGTGGCCGTGATTTCGGAGGCAAGCGCGGAGGCAAAAAGAACTTCAGCGTTGACTTCGATGACGAGGATTAAAGACATATCGACCCATACGTCGTGTTTCACGACGCATGGGTGGTAAACCCGATAAAGTAAAGTAAAGAATATAATGAATCTGAAGAATTCAATTTATAAATTATCTTTTGCTGCTATGATCATGATGGCTATGAATGCAACCGACTTACAGGCTCAGGGCGTGGTTCCTGCTCAGAAAGGCGAGAAAACCTTTACATTGGAAGACCTGAACTTCGGCGGCAACAACTATCGTAACATGGTAGCTAAGAACCGCTGGTGCACCTGGTGGGGCAATGAACTCGTTCGCCAGGATGTGGATGCCTGCTATCTCGTCAACAAGACGACAGGCAAGGAGACAAGACTCTTCGGCATCAATGACATCAACCAGTGGATAGCTCCTACCAAGGACATCAAAGTAAGAGCCCTCTACAATGCTCTCTTCCCTTTTGCAGGCAAGAGCATCGTGATGGTAAGCAACGGCAGCAAGACTTATACCGTAGACTTCAAGAAGCATAAGCTGCTGAGCGAGATGGATTTTGCTGACGGCGAGAACCTCCTGGAGGCTAACGCCCAGCAGAACGCCTTCGCCTATCTGAAGGGCAGCAACCTCTATGTGCGTACCTTCGATGTAACCAGCAATGCCCTGACAAAAGAGAAGAAATCTCACGATTTCCAGCTCTCAAAGGACGGAAGCCGCGAAATCGTTTATGGACAGAGTGTTCACCGCGATGAGTTCGGTATCAGCAAGGGAACCTTCTGGAGTCCGAACGGCGAACTGCTCGCCTTCTATCGCATGGACCAGAGTATGGTAACCGACTATCCGCAGGTCGACATCCCGGAAATCGGTTTCAATCATCCTGAAACACAGAGTTGCATTGCTACTCCTGCACCAGACAAGTATCCGATGACTGGCGAGACATCACACAAGGTAACCGTAGGCGTGTTCGACTGCATGACCGGCAAGACCGTCTATCTGAAGGCTGGCGATCCAACCGACCGCTACTTCACCAACATCGCATGGAGTCCGGACAGCAAGACCATCTATATGTTCGAACTGAACCGCGACCAGAACGACTGCCGTCTGACTGCCTACAATGCAGAAACCGGCGAGAAGACAGGCGAACTCTATCGCGAGACCGACGAGAAATACGTGGAGCCTTGCCACCCTATCCAGTTCCTGCCTTGGGACAGCAACAGCTTTATCATGCAGAGCCGCAAGGATGGCTACAACCACCTCTACCTCTGCACCCTGGGCAAGCACGGAAGCCGCATGGCAAGCAACACGGAATCGCTCGAAATCAAGCAGTTGACTTCCGGCAAATGGGAAGTGATGGAAGTGCTCGGTTTCAACAGCAAGCGCAAGAGCATCATCATCGCATCCAACGAGAAGTCGCCTATCCAGAGAAACATCTTTGCCGTAGATACAAAAACCGGCAAGCGTACGCTGGTAGATGATTGCGGAAAGGGATGGCACAGCGCCACTTTGAGCGAGAACGGACAGTATGTCTTCGACAACTACTCTACTCCTACCGTGCCTCGCAAGATTGCCCTCGTGAATACCGAGAACGGCAAGCGCACCGCTTACTTCACAGCCGAGAACCCTTGGAAAGGCTACAATGTGCCTGAGTACAGCTGCGGTACCATCAAGGCTGCCGATGGCGAAACAGACCTCTACTGGAGAATGGTGAAACCGGTAAACTTCGATCCAAACAAGAAGTATCCTACCATTATATATGTATATGGTGGACCTCATGCCCACAACGTAGATGCACGCTGGAACTACTCTAGCCGTGGTTGGGAAACCTACATGGCAGAAAAGGGCTATCTGCTCTTCATCCTCGACAACCGTGGAAGCGAGAACCGTGGCAAGGCTTTCGAGCAGGCTACCTTCCGCCAGCTCGGACAGATTGAGATGCAAGACCAGATGAAGGGTGTGGAATATCTGAAGACGCTTCCTTACGTAGATGCTGACAAGATTGGCGTTCACGGCTGGAGCTTCGGCGGATTCATGACCATCTCGCTGATGACCAACCACCCTGATGTGTTCAAGGTAGGCGTAGCAGGCGGTCCGGTAATCGACTGGCACTGGTACGAGGTGATGTATGGCGAGCGCTATATGGACACCCCACAGACCAACCCAGAGGGTTACAGGAAGACCTCCCTGCTCTATCAGGCAAAGAACCTGAAGGGCAAGCTGCAGATTATCCAGGGCTTGAACGATGTGACCGTAGTGCCACAGCACTGCCTCACCTTCCTCAAGGCTTGCATCGCAGCAGGCACCCAGCCAGACTTCTTCGTCTATCCTGGCGAGCCTCACAACATGAGAGGTCATCAGAGCACTCATCTGCATGAGCGCATCAGCAATTATTTCTTCGATTATCTCAAGTAAATATCTAGGAGTAAACATCCCCCGAAAAGGGGAGTTTACTTCTACATCAAATAACAAACAATAACTTACAGCAAATGAAAATTTTATTGTTAGGAGGCGGTGGCCGCGAGCACGCCTTAGCATGGAAAATCGCTCAGAGCGAGAAGTGTGAGAAACTCTTCATCGCTCCTGGTAATGCCGGTACACAGAATGTCGGCGAGAACGTAGATATCAAGGCAGACGACTTTGAGGCGCTCAAGAACTTCACAGTAGAAAATGGCGTTGATATGGTGGTAGTTGGTCCGGAAGACCCATTGGTAAAGGGTGTTTACGATGACTTCAAGAACGATCCTCGCACCCAGAACATCCCTGTCATCGGTCCATCAAAGGCTGGCGCCGTACTGGAAGGCAGCAAGGACTTCGCCAAGAAGTTCATGAAGCGCCACAACATCCCTACTGCCCAGTATGAGACTTTCGACGGCGAGCACGTAGAGGAAGGCTTGAAATTCCTGGAGACACTGAAGGCTCCTTATGTATTGAAGGCTGACGGTTTGTGCGCCGGTAAGGGCGTTCTCATCCTCCCTACCCTGGAAGAGGCTAAGAAAGAGTTCAAGGAGATGCTCGGCGGTATGTTCGGCAACGCTTCTGCACGCGTAGTCATCGAGGAATTCCTCAGTGGCATTGAGTGCTCTGTATTCGTATTGACCGACGGCAAGAACTACAAGATTCTGCCTGAGGCTAAGGATTACAAGCGCATCGGCGAGCACGATACCGGTCTGAACACCGGCGGTATGGGTAGCGTTACCCCTGTACCATTCGCTACCAAGGAGTGGATGCAGAAGGTTGACGAGCGCATCATCCGTCCTACCGTAGAGGGACTTGCTGAGGAGAACATCGACTACAAGGGATTCATCTTCTTCGGTCTGATCAACGTTGAAGGCGAGCCTATGGTCATCGAGTACAACTGCCGTATGGGTGACCCTGAGACAGAGAGCGTGATGCTCCGTCTGAAGAGCGACATCGTGGATCTCTTTGAGGGTGTAGCAGCAGGCGATTTGGACAAGCGCAGCATCGAGTTTGATGAGCGTGCAGCAGTCTGCGTGATGCTCGTAAGCGGCGGTTATCCTGAGGCTTACAAGAAGGGTTATCCTATCCAGGGCATCGATGATGTAGAAGGTTCGGTAGTATTCCACTCCGGTACAGCCATGAAGGATGGTCAGGTAGTAACCAACGGTGGTCGTGTCATCTGCGTAAGCAGCTACGGCAAGGACAAGGAAGAAGCCCTGAAGAAGAGCTTTGCTGAGGCACAGAAGATCCAGTTCACCGACAAGTACTTCCGTTCTGATATCGGACAGGACCTTTAGATTTTAATGTTGAATGTTGAATGTTGAATGTTGAATTAGGCTAGCGCCCTTGAGTCCGTTAGGCAATTCAACATTCAACATTCAACATTCAACATTGTTTTAAGCATTCAACATTGAATTAGATGTTAAGAAAGAAAACTTTTCAAAATAAAGTAGCGGCTAGCCGCTACTCTTTACCTATTACTGCAACCCTTGCCACGCTGGTTTGGGTTGCAGTAGGTTTATTGGTATCCAATATCTGGGTAGAATTTGCTTTCACAGCCATGTCTACCCTGCTGATGGTGGAACTGAACAACCGTAATGCCCTGATGCGTACCTACAGCCGAATGGTATCCTGCAGTTTTCTGGCATTAATGACGATGGCAGGACTCCCCCACCTCTCTTTAAAAAGCAGTATTGTGACGATGTGTTTCATCGCCTTTTATCTCATTATCTGGAATTGCTATCAGGATAAACGCTCTACAGGCTGGACTTTCTACGCCTTTGCCTGCATCGGTCTGGCATCGATGATTTTCGTGCAGATAGGCTATTTCATGCCTATACTGTGGATTATGATGATGGTGTTTACCCTCTCGTTTAGCGTAAAGACATTCTTTGCATCCCTGGTAGGTCTCATCGTGCCCTATTGGTTTGCAGCCGGTTATTTCTTCTATACCGACAACATACAGGGGCTGGCTGACCACTTCTGCAAATTCATCAACTACAGCGAACTCTTTGATTATTCGCAGGTTACCGACCATCTGGTTCTGAACCTGAGTTTTGTTACCCTGCTCACCATCATCGGTTCCATCCACTTCATACGCACCAGCTACGGCGATAAGATACGCACCCGCATGATCTACGAAACGTTTATCATGATATCGGTTGCCTGCATCATCTTCATCGTCCTCCAGCCTCAACATATACAGGAACTGGGCGGCATCCTGATTGTGAATACAGCACCGCTTATCGCCCATTTCATCACATTCACCAGAGGTAAGTTTACCAACATCTCCTTCATCCTGCTGCTCATCATGCTGGTACTTATCATGGCTTACAACATACTCGTACCAGAGAGCATATTACTATGAGTTGGATAATAGATTTCCTAATGAGCTGGGGCTACTGGGGCATGCTGGTATCAGCCTTCCTTGCCGGCAGCTTCTTTCCCTTCAGCAGCGAGGTGGTGATGTCGGGCTTACAGGCTGCCGGACTGGAACCTATCCAGCTCGTACTGTATGGAAGCATCGGCAATGTGCTCGGTTCTATGTTCAACTATGGCGTAGGACGGATGGGCAAGCTTGAATGGATAGAGAAATATCTGCATGTAAAGAAAGAGAGTCTTGACAAGGCTCAGCATTTCATGGCCGACAGAGGAGCCTGGATGGGATTCTTCGCCTTCCTGCCCCTGTTGGGAAGTGCCATCACCATCGTTTTGGGACTGACGAGAGCCAACATCGTGATTTCTGTCATCAGCATCACCATCGGAAAGGTGTTGAGATATGTACTGCTGGTTTACGGACTCAGTTTCATCTTTTAAACAAGCTGCAAAGAAAACAAAGAATTGATTTATATAGATTGACTGCTTATGAGAAAGTATTTATACCTTATTATATTATGCGTGGTTTTCGCGGGCTGTAAAGGCAGCCAGCAGAAAGGCAACACCGCAGAAAGTAACGGAAAGGAATCTGTCGCCAACAGCGATGGCAAACCTGCTGTTACCGTAACTATCCCTCCCTACAAGTTTTTCGTTGATAAGATTGCCGGAGATAAGGTGGATGTCAACGTGATGGTATCCAACGGCAACAATCCTGAAACTTACGAGCCTTATGCCCAGCAGATGATGGAACTCTCCAGGAGTTTCCTCTATCTGAAAGTGGGCAGCATCGGTTTCGAACAGACCTGGATGAAGAAGCTGCAGGACAACGCTCCTGACATGAAGGTGATAGATACCTCCACAGGCATCATGCCTGCCAAGACACCAGGCGGCAATACCGACCCGCATGTATGGATGAGTTGCAAAAACGCCCGCATCATAGCCAGCAACATCCTCAAGGCGCTCTGCGAACTGGAGCCGAAGAACAAGGCATTCTTTGAGAAGAACTATCTGTCGCTGCTGAAGATCATCGACAAGCGAGACAGCACCATCAGAGAGGGTTTCAAGAATCATCCCGAGATGGTACGCAAGTTTATGATTTATCATCCTATCCTCACTTATTTTGCCCGCGACTACCAGTTGGAGCAGCTTGCCATTGAGGAAGAAGGCAGGGAGCCTAGTGCCTCCCAGCTGAAGAGCCTCATAGAGAGAGCCAGAAAAGAAAAGATCAAGTTCTGCCTGATACAGGCAGAATTTGCCAACCGCAACACCACAACCTTCATCAAGGAGAGCCACACCAAGCCAATGGATATCAATCCATTGCAGGGCGACTGGAACTGGGCGATGCAGGAAGCGGCTGCAGCGGTACAGGGCAAGAAAATCGTTGTTGGGAAGTAAAAACTACAATAATATGACTCCAATCATAAAAATCGAGCATCTTTCTGCTGGCTATGAAGGCAAGGAGGTGCTCCACGATATCAACCTCACCGTCTGCAAAGACGATTATCTTGGCATCATCGGTCCCAACGGTGGTGGCAAGACAACCCTCATGCGCCTCATCCTGGGGCTGATGAAACCCACAGACGGCAGCATCCGCTTTTATAAAGATGGGGAGGAAGTAAGGGAAATCAGCATGGGATATCTGCCCCAATACAACCATCTCGACAAACAGTTTCCTATCTCCGTTTATGAAGTGGTACTCTCAGGACTCAGCAAGACCAAAAGTCTCTTTTCGAGATACA
>ENA-OOZS01000233-OOZS01000233.1-human-gut-metagenome-genome-assembly--contig:-NODE-233-length-11035-cov-16.327231_pt1 | contig 11035 bp, 7 predicted proteins | sample MGYA00241191_ERZ501405 | MGnify/ENA primary metagenome ERZ501405 (study PRJEB25962, sample SAMEA2042917) | human gut metagenome | biome: human gut; feature: human-associated habitat; material: faeces...
ACGAAGATAGTCTGCTTATTGACGCTTTCTACATCAATAGCTTCATCGCCACAACTGGTGAAAGTTGCTGCTAGAGATAGCGTACATATAAATAAGGTGAAAAGCTTCTTGATCATAATTAAAAATGTTGAATGTTGAATGTTGAATGTTGAGTTGCAATCTTGCTAACGAATCAGCTTGACTAATTCAACATTCTACACTCAACATTCAACATTAAATATAATACTATTATTTCTTCTTGAGTTCCTCGATGGTTGCCTTGAGGGCAGCAATCTTCTCAACAGAGTCGCTTTCCTTCTTGCGCTCCAGGGCTACTACCTTCTCAGGTGCGTGAGCTACGAAGTTCTCGTTGCTGAGCTTCTTGCGTACACCCATCAGGAAGCCTTCCAAGTGCTTGAGCTGAGCCTCTGCCTTCTCAATCTCGGCAGCTACGTCGATGAGGTCGCCCAATGGTACGGCAAACTCGTCGGTACCTACCATGAAGCTTGATGCATCGGCACTCTTCTCAGCGATGACCTCAATCTTATCAAGGTTCGCCATCTTCAGAGTAACGTCGTTGTAAGCCTCGAAATCGTTCTTGCCTACTACCTGAAGAGACAACTGCTCCTTCTGGGCAATGTTCTTCTGGTTGCGAACGGTACGAACACCGGCGATAATCTGCTTCACAGCCTCAATGTCGGCTACCAACTTCTGCTCCTCGGCTGTAGGTGCAGGAATATCCAGCTTCTCGCGCATGATGCTCTCGCCATCCTTGCGGTCGTAGATGTGCTGCCACAACTCCTCCGTGATGAATGGCATGAATGGATGCAGCATCTTCAGGAGGGCATCGAAGAAACGGAGGGTAGCATCGTAGCTCTTCTGGTCGATAGGCTGGCCGTAAGCTGGCTTCACCATCTCCAGGTACCAGGATGAGAACTCATCCCAGAACAGCTTATATACAGTCATCAATGCCTCAGAGATACGGTAGTCCTTAAACTGCTTCTGCATCTCTTCGTTCACCTCTTTGAGCTTGGCATCAAACCACTTCACGGCGATTTCTGCACTCTTAGGCTGCTCGATATCTGCAGTCTCCCAACCCTTCACGAGGCGGAAGGCATTCCAGATCTTATTGTTGAAGTTACGTCCCTGCTCGCAAAGGCTCTCGTCGAAGAGGATGTCGTTGCCGGCTGGAGCACTGAGCATCATACCCATACGAACGCCGTCGGCACCAAACTTATCAATCAGATCCAATGGGTCTGGTGAGTTACCGAGACTCTTGCTCATCTTGCGGCCGAGCTTATCGCGTACGATACCTGTGAAATATACGTGCTTGAATGGCATCTTGCCACGATACTCGTAGCCAGCCATGATCATACGTGCTACCCAGAAGAAGATGATATCCGGACCAGTTACGAGGTCGGAAGTAGGGTAGTAGTAGTTGATCTCCTCATTGTCAGGATGCTCGATACCATCAAACAGAGAGATAGGCCACAACCATGAAGAGAACCAGGTGTCGAGGCAGTCGCTCTCCTGCTCAAGATCCTCAGCCTTGATGTTGGCATTCTTCTCCTGAGCGAGTTTCAGAGCCTCCTCTGCAGTCTCGGCTACCACGAAATCCTTCTTGCCGTCATTGTCGAAGTAGTAGGCAGGGATGCGGTGACCCCACCAGAGCTGACGGCTGATACACCAGTCCTTGATGTTCTCCAACCAGTGGCGATAGGTGTTCTTGTACTTCTTAGGATAGAACTCGATATCATCGTCCATTACTGGAGGAAGGGCGATGTCGGCAAAGTGCTGCATCTTGAGGAACCACTGTGTAGAGAGCTTTGGCTCGATAGGCACATTGGTACGCTCAGAGAAGCCCACCTTATTATTATAGTCCTCAATCTTCTCCATCAGACCGGCGTTCTGAAGGTCGATGGAAATCTGCTTGCGCACGTCCATGCGGTCCATACCTACATAGAGACCTGCTGCCTCGCTGATGGTACCGTTGTCGTTGAAGATATCGATGGTCTCCAAACCGTGCTTCAAACCGAGGGCGTGGTCGTTGATATCGTGAGCTGGAGTTACCTTCAAGCAACCAGTACCGAACTCGATATCTACGTATGTATCCTCGATAACAGGAATCTCGCGGTTTACGAGAGGCACGATCACGTGCTTACCCTTCAGCCAGGTATTCTTCTTATCCTCTGGGTTGATACACATGGCAGAGTCACCCATGATGGTTTCAGGACGGGTGGTTGCTACTACAGCATAGTATCCCTTCTCATCCTTGTGTATCACGTTCTCCTCATCCACCTGCTGGCAGTCCTGCTCTACTACATAATACTTCAAGTGGTAGAGCTTAGAGTGCTCGTCCTTGTAGATAACCTCCTCGTCAGAGAGTGCAGTCTGAGCCTTAGGGTCCCAGTTAACCATGCGCACGCCACGATAGATGAGTCCCTTCTTGTAAAGGTCGCAGAATACGTGGATTACGGCACGAGAGCGGGTCTCGTCCATGGTGAATGCTGTGCGGTCCCAATCGCAGCTGGCACCGAGTTTGCGGAGCTGCTTGAGGATGATGCCACCATGCTCGTGAGTCCAGTCCCAAGCATGCTTGAGGAACTCCTCGCGGGTAAGGTCGGTCTTCTTGATGCCCTGCTGAGCGAGGCGGTTAACCACCTTAGCCTCGGTAGCGATACTGGCATGGTCGGTACCTGGTACCCAACATGCGTTCTTGCCCTCCATGCGAGCACGGCGAACGAGAATATCCTGGATAGTATTGTTGAGCATGTGTCCCATGTGGAGCACACCCGTTACGTTTGGTGGAGGGATAACCACTGTATAAGGTTCACGACCATCTGGCTTAGAGCTGAAAAGCTTGTTGTCGAGCCAGTACTGATACCATTTACTTTCCACTGCTTGTGGATCGTATTTACTTGCTAATTCCATTGTTTATATCTAATTTTTATTCTTTTTCTTTCTTTTTCTTTAAAAAACGGTGCAAAGATACTAATTTTTGGGCGAAAAATACTATCTTTGCATCAAAATTATTAATTTTTGCACAAAACGATGGTTAGTAATACAGGAAAAGGACATACGAAAGAAGAAAAACTGGCGGCGTTCAGCCGCTTGCTGGATGTGCAGGACCGTTTGCGCCTGCAGTGTCCATGGGATAAAAAGCAGACATTCGAGAGTCTTCGTCCGAATACAATCGAGGAGACTTTTGAGCTTTGTGACGCCTTGATGAAGCGCGATTACAAGGATATCAAGAAGGAGTTGGGCGATGTGTTGGAGCACGTGATGTTCTATAGCATCATCGGCAGAGAAGACGGCGAGTTCGATATTTGCGATGTTTGCAATCAGGAGGCAGATAAACTGATGTTCCGCCATCCTTTCATCAACTGGAAGGAGGAAGGAAATTGGACGGTTTCGAATCCTGATATGTATATCAACGATGAGGGACAGGTGGTATATAGAGAGTCTGAAGAAGCAGAAACCGGGAAGGCTGGAACTGCCAGTTCGGAAGAAACCTTGGCTCTTGGCGCCAGCAAGCCGAAAACTGCTACTTCTGTTGAGAAAACCTGGGAACAGATCAAGCAGCAGGAGAAGGATGGTAATGAGCGGGTGTTGAGCGGTGTCCCAAATTCTCTTCCGTCTCTTATCAAGGCTTATCGCATTCAGGATAAGGCTAGAAATGTAGGCTTCGACTGGAAAGAAAAAGAAGATGTGTGGGACAAAGTGCAGGAGGAACTGGAAGAACTCAAGGTGGAACTGGCTAAAGGCGACAAAGAGAATTCTACCCGGGAATTGGGCGATTTCATCTTCTCTGTAATCAATGCAGCACGTCTCTATAAACTCAATCCGGATAATGCGCTGGAGAAAACCAACCAGAAGTTTATCCGCCGTTTCAACTACGTAGAAGATCATAGTTTAAAGCAAGGTAAAAACTTGAAAGATATGAGCTTAGAAGAAATGGATAAACTATGGGATGAAGCAAAACTTCAGGAGAAAAAGGATGATAAATAACGGTGAATCAGATAATCTTATCGACTCATCAATATAATAATAAAAACTAAAGTGTTATGAAGAAATTAGTTTATGTAACAATAGCTTTGGTGGCGCTTTTCGCAGCCAACAGTTGTAAGAACAAAAATAATGTTCCTGTTATCAGTGCAGCAGATTCGGTAGAGGTAGAGGATGCAATGAACGATTCTACCATCTATGGTGTATGCGGTGAGGGAACCTCTATGCATAGCCTGGAGCTGATTTCTGATGATGGTGACACCCTTTCGGTGTTTATTGACGATGAGAATCCTGATGTTGTTCAGGGAGGATTGCTGGCTGGCGACCGTATTGCTCTTATCGGTTATAAGGCTGAGGATGGAGAGATGATGGCCCAGAAGATTATCAACCTGACATCCCTCTTGGGTAAATGGACTTCTCTGGATAAGAATTTTGATATCTTGGAAGGTGGAGAGGTGAAGAATAATGTGAAGGCTGAAACTAATCCTTGGACTAGCTGGAAGATACTCAATGGTAAACTTTTGCTGAATAAGGATACTTTTGCCATTGACAAGTTGGGTTCTGACAGTCTTATGTTGGAGAATACTCAGGGGATCTTTGTTTTCAAGCGCCAAGAGTAAGGTCATCATGTTGAACCTGTAAATTATGATTTAGTTTTGGAACCATTTAAAGTACATATATTGGGGTGTGGCAGTGCTTTGCCCACCCTTCAGCATAGTGCCTCGGCCCAGATTATTGAGATGCGTGGCAAATGCTTTATGATGGATTGTGGAGAGGGTGCCCAGATGCAGTTCCGTCGCACTCATGTTCACTTTGCTAAGATAAATGCTATCTTTATTTCGCATCTTCATGGTGACCATTGCTTTGGCTTGCTGGGACTTCTTTCTACCTTAGGCATGCTGGGCAGAACGGCTAAGTTAAAAGTGTATGCGCCAGAAAGTTACGGAGATTTATTTAAGCGTCAGATTGATTTCTTCATGCAGGGAATGGAATATCAAATCGAATTTGTTCCTGTAGATACCGAGAAGTCGCAAGTAGTATATGAAGATCATTCTGTAACCGTAGAAACCGTTCCTCTGCAGCATCGAGTGCCTTGTTGTGGGTACATCTTCAGAGAGAAACCGACATTGCCTCATATCCGTCGTGATATGATAGATTATTACGAGATTCCTGTAAGCCAGATTAACAACATCAAGAATGGAGCTGACTGGACAACAAAGGAGGGGGATGTAATACCTAATGCCAGATTGGTAATGCCTGCCGCTACTCCCCGCAGTTATGCTTATTGCAGTGATACCCGGTTTGTTCCGGGGTTGGCAGAAAAGGTAAAGGGGGTTACGGTGCTTTATCATGAGAGCACCTATACTTCGGAGAATGAGGACAGGGCTAAACTCTATTATCACAGTACGGCTCGACAGGCAGCAACTATAGCCAGAAATGCGGGTGTAGGCAAACTTCTTCTGGGACATTATAGTGCAAGATATAATAATGAAGAGGTATTGTTGAATGAAGCTAAAGAGGTGTTTACGGAAAGTTATCTTACTCAGGAAGGTAAAGTGTTCTCTATAGAATAATGTAGAAATATAAAAAAAGTGCCTTGCATCAAAAAAAAGTTCATTTTTGATGCAAGGTTTTCTCTTTATATCGTTTAATCTTTAAAAAGGATTTGAAATTGGAATCGGAAAAGAAACTCTTAGACGACATCAATAGCGGCAGTCGGGCAGCCATGCACAGATTGTACGAACGCTATGTAGGGTATGCCATGGCCGTAGCGCTAAGGTATGTCCCTATGCGCGATGATGCTGAAGATGTAGTGCAAGATAGTTTTATAAAAGTCTTTTCCGGCATTTCAAAGTTTGAATATCGGGGTGAGGGCGCTCTTCAGGCTTGGCTCTTGCGGATAGTGACAAATGAAGCTGTCAACTTTGTAAGGCAGCAAAAGCGTTTCACTATCGTGGACGAAGTTCCCGATGATATTGAGGATGAAGAGCCTGAAGTAGAAAGAGTTCCGCCTGCAGAACTGACAAGAATGATAGGAGAATTGCCTGATGGGTACAGACTGGTTCTTAACATGTTTGTTTTTGAACAGAAAAGCCATAAAGAAATTGCACAGCTGTTAGGCATCAAAGAAAGCAGTTCTGCTTCACAATATTTGCGGGCGAAAAAGCTGTTGGGCAAAAAGGTAAAAGATTATCTGAGCCAGGCAGATTGTAGTGATAATAAAGAGTTGAATCATATAAACGAGAAAAGTAATGAGTAACGATTGGACAAATAAACTTCGAGATCAGTTGGCAGACTATCAAGAGCCTGTCAGCCACGACATGTGGGCTGAGATAGAACAATCGCTTGCTCAGTCTAAAAAGGTTGGTGATGAGGAAACTGATGTAAAGAAGAGACCACAGACTCGTTATGTTGTCTTGAAAAGATGGTCAGTAGCTGCAGCGATTGCTTTATTGGGAGTAGGAGGCAGTTATGTTTATCTGCATGATGATGAACCGGGACAGGCTAACTTAGCTGTTCAGAGTTCTTTCTCTACAGCATCAGGTTCAAGCAGGACTTCTTCTGCTGTCCGTGCAGAAGCACAATCGGCAGGAAGTAAAAATGATGCAATCTTGCTTGCTGAAAACAATGCATCTGCACATCAGGTGAATCGCCATTCATCGGGGCGTCAATTGAACCATAGTAAACCTTCTGTCTCTTTCCGGGAGAGGACTGTTGCTGCTGATCATGAAGTAATGCTTGCAGCAGAGGTAGAAATGCCAGAACAGTCTGTTAATGCAGAGGTAAATGGTCGGGAATTATCTGTTTTGCAAAAGCAAAATGAGGATTCTGAAAGACAAATGGCCGTTTCTTCTAATCATGCAACCAAGCCGTTGGAAGCAGATGGTGGGCAGAAGCTTTATGCTGGCAGGGCGCAGGATGGTCATTTTGAACGCAGTTATAAGGACAAGTATGAACAGAACTGGACCATGAACCTGTATGCAGAGAATGTAAGTCTGGGCTCTGGCAGTGATGGAATGTCAAACGGCATGTATGCGTCTTCAGATCCTCTTGCTGGTGGTGGCTTTGCTGATCATGGCGTTTTCCTGGCTGCAGCTTCTCCTTTAAGATATGCAATACCGAAATATGTTGAAGCGAAACATCATGCTCCTTTGGCTATAGGTGCTCAGGTTGGTATCGGACTTGCGCCTCGTTTGTCTTTGAGTACCGGTGTCGTTTATACGCGTGTTGCTTCTGATTTCAAATCTTATGGTGTTTCAGAATTTGATACACATCAGGTTTTGCATTATGTGGGTGTTCCACTTGGTTTAAACTATGAGGTTTGGAGCACGGGAGGCTTTCATGCGTACGTAATGGCGGGTGGAGAAGCCGATTTCAACGTAAAGAATGATACAAAGGTTTCTGGTCATAAAGAGGACGTGAAACGTGATGACGTTCAGTTCTCGGGTAAGGCTTCGCTTGGTGCACAGTATGATGTTACACCACAAGTGGGCTTCTATATTGAGCCAGGTGCAAAATATTATTTTGATAATGGCAGCGAAATAGAAAATACGTTTAAAGATAAGAAGTGGAATTTTAATCTCCAGTTCGGACTCCGTATTAATCTGAAATAGTGTTTGAGTCCAATTATTAATAAATATATGTACGAACTACATTTCATTTTATAACATTACATACGAGAAAAGGAAAGGGCAGTCTGCGTGATGCATGGCTGCCCTTTATTGTTTCCCGTTTTCTTATTTCTTATTCAATAATTTTTCGCTCATATTGAGAGCGGCCTTTCTGCCGTCTCCCATGGCAAGAATTACTGTGGCTCCTCCTCGTACGATATCGCCGCCAGCGTAGATTTCTTCGATGGAACTCTGCATCTGGTCGTTTACGGCAATGGTGTTCTTCCGGCCGAGTTCCAAGCCTTCGATACTCTGTGGAACGAGTGGATTAGGACTTACTCCTACGGCAACAATTACCTGGTCGCACTCCAGCGTGATGGTCTCTCCTGTAGCTTCTGGACGACGACGGCCGCTGGCATCAGGTTCGCCAAGCTTCATCACATCGAGAACTACAGCCTTTACTGCGCCCTTATCGTCTGCCTCATATTCTTTAGGATTGTGCAATGTAAAGAAGTTGATTCCTTCTTCCTTGGCATGCTTCACCTCTTCGAGTCGGGCAGGCATTTCTGCCTCCGAACGGCGATATACCAAGGTTACGTCTGCTCCGAGTCGTTTTGCAGTACGGCAACTGTCCATAGCTGTATTTCCGCCGCCTACAACAACCACCTTCTTACCCAAGTTGATAGGGGTGTCGCTATGAGGATTGGCTGCATCCATCAGGTTTACACGGGTAAGATATTCGTTAGAAGACATGATGTTCAAGGCATTCTCTCCAGGGATATTCATGAAGTTTGGCAGACCTGCACCTGAACCAACGAAGATTCCCTTGAATCCTTGTTCTTCCAGATCTTTTACGGAAATGGTCTTGCCTACGATGCAGTCTGTAATAAACTTTACGCCCATCTTCTGAAGATTCTCAATCTCTACATCTACGATAGCATTAGGCAAACGGAATTCAGGAATACCATATTTCAATACACCGCCAATCTCGTGTAATGCTTCAAAGACGGTAACGTCGAATCCCTTCTTTGCCATATCGCCTGCAAAACTCAATCCGGAAGGTCCTGAACCAACTACGGCTATCTTGATGCCATTAGGTTCATCGCACTTTGGTACAGAGATATTTCCACTCTGGCGTTCGTAATCGGCAGCAAAACGCTCCAGGTATCCGATAGCTACAGCAGGCTCGTTCATCTTGAGATGTACACACTTGCTTTCACATTGCTTTTCCTGTGGGCAAACTCGTCCGCAAACGGCTGGTAGGGCAGAGGTGTTCTTTAAAACCTTGGCTGCGGCAAGGAACTGGCCTCGCTCAATATTCTTGATGAAGGAAGGAATGTTGATGCTTACCGGACAACCTTCCATACAGGTAGGCTTAGGACAGTCGAGACAGCGCTTGGCTTCGGTCAAAGCCATTTCCTTGGTTAAACCGATATTTACCTCTTCCGTACGGGTTGTGGCACGATAAAGAGGGTCAAGTTCTGGCATCTTTACGCGCTCTATAGCTGTACGTTCTTTTGCTTTCATCGAAGCGCGTAACTCCTTGCGCCACTCAGCGTTACGGTCGGTCAACTCTTCGATGCTCGCATCTGTAGGTTCTACGTCCATGATTACATCCGTAGTTTCTTTCTTCTTTCCTGCGTCTACAGTTGCAAGGTGCTCTTCGAAGTGTTCCATCTCTTCGCGTTCAACATCCTTGAAAGTGCCCATGCGCTTGAACATCTCGTCCCAATCTACCTGGGCGCCGTCAAACTCAGGACCGTCGATGCAGACAAACTTGGTCTTGCCACCGATGGTCAGGCGGCAGGCACCGCACATACCAGTTCCATCCACCATGATGGTATTGAGCGAAACGTCTGTGGAAAGATTATATTTCTGGGTCAGGAGACAGCAGAACTTCATCATGATAGGAGGACCGATGGCGAAAACCTTATCGATATGCTCCTGATTGATAAACTTCTCGATTCCTACGGTTACAACACCCTTCTCGCCGTAACTTCCGTCATCGGTCATGATGATGAGTTCATCGCTAGATGCACGCACTTCATCTTCCATAATCACGAGGTCTTTGTTCCTACCCGCAATTACGGAAAGGACTCTGTTTCCTGCGGCTTTCAGTGCCTTGATGATAGGGAGCATAGGAGCTACGCCTACACCACCTCCGGCACAAATGACTGTTCCGAAGTTCTCGATATGTGTAGGATTTCCAAGTGGTCCCACCACATCGTGAATTTCATCGCCTTCATTCAATGCACAGAGTTTGGTAGATGAAAGACCTACCTTCTGCACAACCAGTGTGATGGTTCCTTTCTCAATGTCAGCATCTGCGATGGTCAGCGGCATACGCTCGCTGTTGTTGTCTACACGGATGATAACAAAGTTACCTGCCTTTCGGCTCTTGGCTATAAGTGGTGCTTCTACATCGAAGCGGAATACTTTCTCTGAGTATTGTACTTTCTTGATAATCTTGTTCATGGGCTATTAAATTTCTTAATGCTGATATATTAATATTTCTGGTTAGCTGTTTAGAGTTTGCTTCATGGTACATAAAAATGCAAAAGGATAACATCGGCTACCTTTGTGGCAGTCGAAGTTATCCTCGTACAATATATGTTATTTTTGTTTTTCGAATGTTTTGTATAATCGAGAAAAACTGAAAGTCTTACCGATACTTCAAATTAATCGAAATTTTTGTCATCAAGCATCTCGAAACCACAGTATGGAACCAATACCTTAGGTACGCGGATTCCTTCTGGGGTCTGATTGTTCTCCAAGATGGTTGCTACGATACGTGGCAAAGCAAGTGCTGAACCATTCAATGTGTGGCAAAGCTCAATCTTCTTGTCATCTGTATGGCGATAGCGACAGTGGAGACGGTTAGCCTGATAGCTCTCGAAGTTAGATACTGATGAAACTTCCAACCAGCGACCCTGTGCAGCACTCCATGTCTCGAAGTCGTAGCAGATAGAAGAGGTGAAGCTCATATCACCACCGCAGAGACGGAGGATATGGTATGGCAATTCCAACTTCTTCAAAAGACCTTCAACATGGTCGAGCATCTCATTCAAACTCTCGTAAGAGTGACCTGGCTTATCGATGCGAACAATCTCTACCTTGTCGAACTGGTGCAGGCGGTTCAAACCGCGAACGTCCTTACCATAGCTACCTGCTTCACGACGGAAACAAGCTGAGTAAGCACAACGCTTGATAGGGAGATCTTTCTCATCGAGAATAACATCGCGGAAGATGTTGGTTACAGGAACCTCAGCAGTAGGGATAAGGAAGAGATTATCCAGATTAGCATGATACATCTGACCTTCCTTGTCAGGCAACTGACCGGTACCACGACCAGAGTCCTCGTTTACTACGTAAGGAGGCTGAATCTCCAGATATCCGCTCTTGCGAGCCTCATCGAGGAAGAATGCCTCAAGCGCACGCTG
>ENA-OOZS01000238-OOZS01000238.1-human-gut-metagenome-genome-assembly--contig:-NODE-238-length-10899-cov-2.049244_pt1 | contig 10899 bp, 9 predicted proteins | sample MGYA00241191_ERZ501405 | MGnify/ENA primary metagenome ERZ501405 (study PRJEB25962, sample SAMEA2042917) | human gut metagenome | biome: human gut; feature: human-associated habitat; material: faeces...
CCCCGCCGTACCGTGTGCCGGATAATAAAAAAGAATGGCTTGGAGCTGTGCTTTTCCGCGCACAGGCGATGCTTGAGCGAGACAAGAACCATCCGAGTGTCGTAATCTGGTCATGCGGCAATGAGTCACACGCCGGAGAAGATATACGAAAAATGGCTGAATTTTTCAGAGCACGCGATCCGGAGAGGCTTGTTCATTATGAAGGATGCTTCCACAACCGTGAATATTCCGACATCAGTGATATGGAGAGCAGGATGTATGCCAAACCTTATGAAATAGCGGAGTATCTTGACCTGGCTCCAAAGAAACCGTACATAAGCTGTGAATACACACATGCAATGGGTAATTCCTGCGGAGGAATGTTCAAATATACCGAACTCGAAGACAGATATCCTCAATATCAGGGCGGATTTATCTGGGATTACGCCGACCAGGCGCTTCTTAAGGACGGCGAATTTATGGTTGGCGGTGATTACGGTGACAGACCGAATGACGGTTTTTTCTGCGGCAACGGTATTGTGTTTGCTGACAGAAAATTATCACCGAAGGCTCAGGAAGTCAAGAAATTATACGCCGGAATCAGGCTTTATCCAACCGATGAAGGTGTTGTAATAGAAAACAATAATCTTTTCGAGGATACCACTCCGTATATATTTGAGGTGCGTGTCCTTAAAGACGGCAAGGCAATATGGGCAGTCACATTCGGATGCGATGTAAAACCGCAGTCCGTATATATGGAACCTGTCAGATATCCGGATATGACGGAACCGGGCGAATATGTCAAAGAAGTACGTGCAGTGCTTATGGCATTCCGCAAATGGGCACCGGTCGGTGATGTTGTGGCATGGGGACAGAGCGAGCCTGTAACCGTAACCGGTGATGTGGCAGATACGGATGCACCGGCAATGTTTGATGATGTTATCATGGGCAATAGCTGTATCGGTGTGAAGACTGCCGGAGTTCATGCTATTTTTTCCAGACATGAAGGCGGACTCATATCATATAGAAGAAAGGGACTTGAACTTATCGATAAAGTACCTCAGCTTACATTCTGGCGTCCTGTGACAGACAATGACAAAGGTAACGGTTTTGACGTGGCTTCATCGGTATGGGCCGGCGTGACCCAGTATCCCGGCCGTGCGACATGGAAGGTGGAATATGAACTTATTGACGGCAGGATTCTTGACGGAACAGTCTGCTGCGATGAATTTATTGTGCCTGAGAGCGATGAGCTTTACGGAACAGGGCTTAAGGGTCGCGAGTATGCGCGTGAGATTATGAAAGTTATACTTACTTATACATACAAACTCCGCACATATCCAGAAACAGAATGTGTCGTACGATACACTATGACACCGGATGCCAGAATAACCGTTAAAGCGGAATATACAGGAGCTGCGGGTGTACCGGATATGCCGCAGTTCGGAATGGTCATCACCTGCGGTAAGGAATTCGATAATGTTGAATTCTACGGGAGAGGGCCGGAAGAAAATTATCATGACCGTGATAAGGGAGCCAGATTCGGTATTTATAAATTCAAGGCGGGCGATAATCTGACACCATATCTGAACCCACAGGAATGTGGATTAAGATGCGATGTAAGATATGCTAAAATTACCAATGCAGACAAGCATGGTATCCGCATAGAAAAAGCAGAAGCGCCGTTTGACCTTAAGGTGCTTGCACACAGCGGAGCCGAAATACAGTCGGCGTACAAGATAAACTATCTGCCGCCAAGGCGTCTGACGTACATTGAAGTGCTTGGTGCCACAAGAGGTGTGGGCGGAGATGACAGCTGGGGCGCACCTGTCCACGACGAATTTACCGTATCAGGTGAGCACGGACAAGGAGTGGAATTCGTATTTTATGGAATTTAGAGGAAAGGATGGTTGATTAATTAATTATGAGGTTAAGAACCAAAATTTTAATTGCCGCTCCGCTAATCATTATACTGCTTGCCGCGGCCGGAATCACAGCCGGACTTGCGATAAACAGTAATATAAGGCAGAGCCGGTATAATGATGTCCTGGATAACGGACCGGGAGCGGAGCGCGCAATATGGAAAAATGACGACGGCAGCATCTATCTGGTAAGCGACGGCACGGCAGATGTGTCAGCATACTTAAGAAGCGCAGATGATTTTACCAGATATGACTATAAGGTCAGACCGGGCTGCTTTGTTGATATTTTGGACAGCGCGGGAGATACATACCTTGAAGGACGTATCAGGCTGAAAGACGGCAAGCTCGAAATATCGCATATAGACTGCCGGGACAACACATTTACGGACGACGGCAATACGGTTATATTAAAAAAATTTGATTATGATGAACTTATTCGGGATTTGGACTTGAATTTTTTGTCATAATATGCGAAAATATCTGTAATTGCGGAATTAAATCACGAGCCGCAAAGGTGATTTTATATAATCGAAAGGAGTTCTATAATGATTTACACACAGGAAATTCAGAACATGTGTCCGGTAGCTCAGGGCGTACATCATGGCGCAGCTCCATGTCCTACAGAAGGCAACTGGGTACAGTACAAAGAAATTAAAGACATTTCAGGCTTCACACACGGTGTAGGCTGGTGTGCACCACAGCAGGGTGCCTGCAAGCTTTCACTCAACGTTAAGAATGGTGTTATCCAGGAAGCACTCGTTGAGACAATCGGATGCTCAGGTATGACACATTCTGCAGCTATGGCAGCAGAGATTCTTCCGGGACTTACAGTTCTTGAAGCTATGAACACTGACCTCGTATGTGATGCTATCAATACAGCTATGAGAGAGCTCGCTCTCCAGATTATCTACGGAAGAACCCAGAGTGCATTCTCTGAGGACGGACTTGCAATCGGAGCAGGACTTGAAGACCTTGGAAAGGGACTTCGTTCACAGGTTGGTACTATGTATGGTACACTTGAGAAAGGTCCTCGTTACCTTGAGATGGCTGAAGGATATGTTACAGGTATCGCACTTGATGCTGATAACGAGATTATCGGATACCAGTTCGTATCACTCGGAAAGTTCACAGACTTCGTTAAGAAGGGTGACGATCCTAACACAGCATGGGAAAAAGCTAAGGGTCAGTACGGCCGCGTAGACGACGCAGTTAAGATTATTGATCCGAGAGAAGAATAGGAGGTAACGATAATGGCTTTATTTGAATCATATGAAAGAAGAATTAACCAGATTAACGCTGTACTTAACAGCTACGGTATCTCCTCAATCGAAGAGGCAGAGAAGATTACTAAAGATGCCGGACTTGATGTATATAATCAGATTAAGAAAATCCAGCCTATCTGTTTCGAGAACGCTTGCTGGGCTTACATTGTAGGCGCTGCAATCGCTATCAAGAAGAACTGCAGAAAGGCAGCAGACGCAGCAGCAGCTATCGGAGAGGGACTTCAGTCATTTTGTATTCCTGGTTCAGTTGCTGATACACGTAAGGTTGGTCTTGGACACGGTAACCTTGGCAAGATGCTCCTTGAAGAGGATACAGAGTGCTTCGCATTCCTCGCAGGACATGAGTCATTCGCAGCCGCTGAGGGTGCTATCGGTATCGCAGAGAAGGCTAACAAAGTACGTCAGAAACCATTAAGAGTTATCCTTAACGGTCTCGGTAAAGACGCAGCTAAGATCATTTCAAGAATCAACGGATTTACATTCGTAGAGACAGAATATGATCCATATACCAACACAGTTAAAGAGATTTCAAGAAAATCATATTCAGAAGGTCTTCGTGCCAAAGTTAACTGCTATGGCGCTAACTCAGTTCCTGAAGGTGTTGCAATCATGTGGAAGGAGAACGTTGACGTATCTATCACAGGTAACTCAACCAACCCTACAAGATTCCAGCATCCTGTTGCAGGTACATATAAGAAAGAAAGACTTGAAGCCGGCAAGAAGTATTTCTCAGTAGCATCTGGCGGTGGTACAGGTAGAACACTTCATCCGGATAACATGGCAGCAGGTCCTGCTTCATACGGTATGACAGATACACTCGGACGTATGCATTCAGATGCACAGTTCGCAGGTTCTTCATCAGTTCCGGCACACGTTGAGATGATGGGTCTCATCGGTGCAGGTAACAACCCAATGGTTGGTATGACAGTTGCAGTTGCAGTTTCTATCGAAGAAGCAGCAACAGCAGGCAAGTTTTAATTACAACCGGTAAAATTTTATAAAACGGTATTTAGAGCCTATTACATCGATTGAAACCGGTGTGATGGGCTCTTATTTTATTTACTGTCTGACTTAGGAAGGACAGTACCCGGTAGAGTATGTTGTCACCGGTGAAAAATAATAAAGATAAAGGGAATAAACAATATAAATGGTTCAGATAATAAAAAATAATCAAGTTGCAAAAGGATATAATTATGGTATAATTAGACCATAAAGAAGGAGGTACGCATTATGCCACAAATAATTCCAATTAAAGATTTGAAGAATACATCGGAGATATCTGATATGTGCCATAAGGCAGAGGAACCGATTTATGTTACAAAAAATGGCTATGGCGATATGGTAATTATGAGCATGGAGATTTATGAGTCAACCATGAGACAGATTTCCATGTACAGAGATATAGAGATATCTGAAGGGCAGGTAGAGTCAGGACAGGTAAAGGATGCCAGAACCGCACTTAGGGAAACGAGGGCAAAGTATGGCTTATAAATTAAATGTTACAGAACATGCAGATAAATTATAGTATGCATGGGAAAACATAGTCAGTCTATTTTTCTAAAAATAATTTCAAGTCAATTTTTACAGAGATCAGGGCAGAAACTGAAATAAAATATTTTTACTTTATCTTTACACCATTATGATAGTACTTTCTATATTGTATAGATATAATTTATACAATAGATAAGGAGGTACAGCATATGGATATCGAATGTGAGAGCTGGCAGGATAAAGGACTTGAACAGATTGACAGACCCGTAATCAGATTTGCAAAGAAAATCCACAAGGATTCATTGGATGTTGGTAAGGGATGCCTTGTAAGCAGCAATGTGTCAGATGATACTAAAAGAAAATTGATTGAAACAGACCGTAAAATAAACACAGGATACAAACCGTACTATTCGGTTTTGCTGGTCATTGCCGTGGCGGTGAGCCTTGCGGTTATGGTAACATGCATATTTGTATCGTCAGATTTTATTTCCGGTCTGCAGATTTCAATGATTATTGAATTGGTGATATGGTGTCCTGGAATTTTTTATATTTTCTATCGCAACCGGTTCAAGGTGGCAGTGCAGAATGGAGAGACATGTGTGTACAGATTTCCGGTACAGGATAAGTGGATTTATGTTTATCTGACGGAAAGCGGGCGGGAGAAGACGTATCTGCTCCAGTTTGGTGATGTATATACAGAAGTGCAGGAATCATATGAGAATCTCAGATGCGGTGATTTTATAGACGTATATATTACGAGTTACAGAAAAAAGAAATATTTTGCAATGCCCGTATTGTAAGCTTATTGAGAAAAAATCAAGTGCATATATTCCGGTATGATGTTATAATGAATGTACAGATTCTAAAGGAGTTGTACAGATGGACAGTTGCGAATATTGCGATACACAAATAGATTACCATGAAGTGATAGAGTGCATTACATGTGCACTTGATGCCAAAGATCCATATACGGCGGGACATTCAAAGCGGGTCAGTGATATGGCGACGAAAGTATGTGAACTGATTGGACTTAAGAAAGAAGATATACAGAAAATACACATAGCAGCCCATTTACATGATATAGGTAAAATCGGAGTCCCGGATGCTGTACTTAATAAAGAAGGAAAACTTACCGATGAAGAGTGGGAATATATCAGGAAACATCCACAGATTGGTGCAGATATTCTCAGTAAATCACATCGTTTAAGCGAACTTAAGAATATGGTACTCTGCCATCATGAACGCTATGACGGGCATGGCTATCCCAACGGATATGCCGGAACGGAGATCCCTGTAGGAGCAAGAATTATCGCCATATGTGATTCTATAGATGCGATGACATCCACCAGAAGCTACCGTAAAGCACATGATTTCGACTATTGTTACGCAGAAATAGAAAAGAATCTCGGCAGGATGTATGACCCGATTATAGGCAGATATGTTCTTGAACACTGGAATGAAGTTGTTTCTGTTGTTAAGAATAAAGATTGTACTGAATAAAATACAATATTTTTTTTTAAAACTATTGCAATCTCTCATGTATCTGATATACTGTTCATAGATAAAGAAATTCTTTATCGATTTTGGTTGAATTTTTGATAATATTTAGGCAAACTTATCGAAAGATAAGGACGCAAAGCCAAGGGCCTTAAGCTTGGGAGAGCATGGCAGCCGGTTGCGGAGAATGGATCCTCTTTTTAGTCAAAGCTCATTAGTTTAGATTATAGGGAGGGCTTTTTTATGAAGAAATTTTTAAAAGCAGTTAAATTATTTGGAATCGCAGCTACAGCATCATTTGCCGTACTTGCAGTGGTATATTTCTTTGAGACAAGAACAGTAGCAGGAAGCAGCGAATATAAAGCTGTTGCCGTTGATTATACAGAAGCAGCTTCAGTTAAAGAAACAGAAGCTGTTACAACAGTTAAGACTGTTGAAGAGACCAAGACTGAGACAGTTAAAGAGACAGTTAAAGAAGTTGTTACAGAAGAAGTAACAGAAGCACAGACAGAGCCGGCTACAGTTAAAGCAACAGAGCCGCAGACAGCAGCACCTGCAGTTAAGGCTGAGCCACAGACAGCAGCACCTGCAGCGCAGACATCACTTACAAATGTTGTTTACAAGGATGCAGAAGGTAGTTCACATAATTATGCAACACTTGACGAAGCTAAGGCTTCAATCAAAGTTGCTACTCTTTCAGACAGCGAAGCTAAGGCAGCAGCTAAGGCTAACAAGACAGCATATGCATCTTTGGCATCAAAAGTTGTTAACCTTATTAATGAATACAGAACAGCTAACGGACTTGCAAAACTTACCGTTAACGACACACTCTCAACAGCAGCTATGCACAGGGCAGCAGAAAGCGCTTATGCTGATTGGAACATGACGGCTATGGAGGGTGGAGCTAAGAGACATATCAGACCTAATTTCACAAAAGCAAGCACAATTGCTTCAGAGTATGGCATTGGTGGTAACTTTGGTGAGAATTTCGGAAGATGGCAGGCATCTCCTTCAGAGATTATCGCTCAGTGGAAATCATCTTCATCTCACAATGCACTTCTCCTTTCAGGAAGCTATACTAAAGTTGGTATCGGAGTTGCTCAGGATTCACTTGGTGATTACTATTGGGTAGCACTTTTCAACTAATACCAATACAGATTATTACAAAGCCAAATTCATTCAACCAAAATAATATCATAACATTTCCCGGATGATCCCTCCCGTTCATCCGGGATTTTGTTTTATGTCAATTTTTGTCGAAACAAGGAAGTAAATGTAGATGAATGATACCTTGCAAAATATTGTGTAATGATATCATAATATATTATGATTCAAGTAGTTTGCGATGTATCTGTTTGTATTATAATACAATGATAGGTGCGGACATGTTTAATGGAGGAAAATCTTATAATGGATAATATGGTGCAGGATGAAGAAGGAGAAGAAGGGCGTACAGTTACAGACTGGGATTACATTAATGAAAAAGTATTGAAAAGCATGGTTCATGCATATATGGCAATATATTACATTGTGCTGGACACGGACGAATATGCAATGATATATCCGACATGCAATTCTTTTGGTACAATGGATAAATTTACGGACAAGCTGATTAAGAAACTTAAGGATGGGACGATAGATCCGGCATGCCATGATATCGTGGTTAAGAATCTTGATATTAATAATATAAAACATAAACTGGATTCCGGTGAATGTGTCGAATGCAGATATAGAAGAAAATCAGATAAAGGAAAATACGAATGGTGCCTGGTATCGGTAATGCCTGCCGAAAGTGAGCAGGGCGTTACAAAAACAGTAACAATGACGATAAGGAATATTGATGTCTTTGTAAGGCAGGAAGAAATACAGAAAAAGAGATTTGAATATGAAGCCAAGAGGGCATATCAGGCTAATAAGGCCAAAAGAGAATTCTTGTCAAGAGTGTCCCATGATATAAGGACACCGATGAATTCTATTATCGGTATGACAGCGATTGCCAAACTGCATATTAATGACACGGAACGGGTAAGTGGATACCTTAATAAAATAACTATAGCTGGCAGGCATCTTCTGAGTCTCATCAACGAGGTTCTTGACATTTCCAAGATAGAAAGCGGACATCTGTCGTTGACAGAGAATGAATTTAATATTGCAGATGCTGTTAATGAAGTGATAATGATGTTTGAAGGTGAGAGGGAAAGACAAAGAGCATCGTTGCAGATTGGTGATATACATATAAAACATGCTAAAGTGGTTGGCGATGAACTTAGATTTCAACGGATATTGGTAAATCTGCTGGGAAATGCATTTAAGTTTACACCTCCTACCGGAAAAATAGATTTTAATATGACTGAGACCGATCCGGGCATAAGTGGATTGGCGGAATATCACATTATAATTAAAGATAACGGAATAGGAATGGAAAGTGATTTCATCAATAAGATTTTTGAACCTTTTTCAAGAGCTGATAATCAGAACACACGGGGAATTGAGGGCTGCGGACTGGGGATGATGATTTCAAGAAACATTGCCAGAATGATGAATGGGGATATTGAAGTTGAAAGTGATATAGGCAAGGGAACAACGTTCAGAATTAAATTAAAATTCAGGGTGACATCGGATGATAACAATGACGAGCATAATCAGGCAATGAAAATAGAAGCATACAAGAAACTTAATTACAACGGCAAAAAAATACTTTTAGTGGAAGATGATGAGTTTAATGCGGAGGTAATGAAAGAACTTCTGACGGAAGTTGGGATAGATGTGGAAATTGCACCGAACGGAAGAAATGGCATATCAAGACTCAAAGAACGGGAAGCAGGGTATTACAGTATAGTTTTTATGGACATAAGGATGCCGGGAATTGACGGATATGAGACAACAAGACAGATAAGGAAGAATCAAAGAGATGATCTGAAGAAAATACCCATTATTGCGATGACTGCCGAGGCGTTCTCAAATGATGTAAAAATGGCAGTTGATGCCGGAATGAACGGGCATATAGCCAAACCTGTCGACCTGGACTGCCTGAAAGCTGTCCTTGATGACTGGCTTTGAAATAATAATATTATGTATACAAAATCCATAAGATGTAGTACAATATATGAAAATAGCTCACAGGAGGAGAACTATGGATTATATTTTTTATGGAGTGATTGCAGCAGTTGTTATTTTGTTCCTGATTATTCTTGCAACAGGATATGTAAAGGCATCTCCGGATACGGCATTTATTATCTCGGGATTGCGTAAGAAGCCCAAGGTGCTTATTGGAAAGGCAGGAATTAAGATTCCTTTTTTTGAAAAGAAGGATTCACTTAATCTTCAGCTTATTCCTATTGACGTGAAAACATCAAGTGCAGTTCCGACAGCAGATTATATCAATATTAATGTTGATGCGGCTGTCAATGTCAAGATAAGTGATCAGACTGACAGACTTAATCTTGCAGCACAGAATTTTCTTAATAAGCCTGTGGATTACATAGCCAAAGTTGCCAGGGAAGTCCTTGAAGGTAATATGCGTGAAATTGTAGGACGTATGCAGCTTCAGGAAATGGTTTCCGACAGACAGAAGTTTGCTGAACTTGTTAAGCAGAATGCAGAACCTGACCTTGGGGCAATGGGACTTGATATAGTATCATTTAATGTACAGAATTTTGTCGATGACAGTTGTGTCATAGAAAATCTTGGTGTGGATAATATTGTTAAAATCCAGAAGGATGCAGCAATTTCCAGAGCGGAGGCAGAGAAAGAAATAGCCAAGGCTAAGGCAATAGCGAAGAAAGAAGCTAATGATGCTGAGGTTAATTCTGAGACCGAAATAGCTGTAAGACAGAATGAACTTGCAATAAAGAAGGCTGAACTTAAGCAGGAATCGGATGTGAAGCAGGCATCGGCTGATGCAGCTTACAGGATTCAGGAAGAGGAACAGCGTAAAACAATTGAAATTACGACTGCCAATGCCAATCTTGCAAAGCAGGAGAAGGAAATCGAGCTGAAGGAGCGTAATGTTAAGATAACGGAGCGTCAGCTCGAAGCGGACATTAAGAAGAAGGCCGAAGCGGAGAAATTTGCAAGACAGCAGAAAGCCGAAGCGGAACTCTATGAACGTCAGAAAGAAGCTGAAGCCAGAAAGTATGAGATGGAGCAGGAGGCAGAGGCACTTAAGGCGAAATCAGAAGCAGAAAAATATGCCCGCGAGCAGGAAGCGGAAGGTATACGCGCGAAGGGTCTTGCTGAAGCTGAGGCTATACGTGCCAAAGCGATTGCAGAAGCAGAAGGTATTGAGAAGAAGGCACTTGCCCAGGCTAAGATGACGGATGCATCCATTAAGGAGATGTATTTTAACGTGCTTCCGGAAGTTATTAAGAATGCAGCAACACCGCTTGCTAATGTTGACAGTATAGTTATGTATGGCGATGGTAACTCATCAAGGCTTGTTCAGGATATTATGACAACAGTGTCACAGATTACAGAAGGACTTAAAGGTGCCACCGGTGTGGATATCAAGGATGTTTTATCTGCAAAGACTAAATCTGACGTGAAACCGGAAACCGGAAATCCACAGAACGATGATTATAGGGAAGTTAAGGCTGAGGAAGACGAAGCAGCGGCATCCGGAGAGGATAATTTAACAGAGGAAGACTGATATGCAGATAAATTGTTTTGGCGATAGTCTTACGGCAGGAACGGCATGGGGTAACACCATGCCGTATTCTGCTGTATTG